>Ga0105244_10003120_pt1 | contig 12078 bp, 9 predicted proteins | sample KBSM44metaG_FD_80423 | JGI IMG/M metagenome (GOLD analysis project Ga0105244, IMG submission 80423) | Miscanthus rhizosphere microbial communities from Kellogg Biological Station, Michigan, USA - KBS M4-4 metaG | ecosystem: Host-associated > Plants > Roots > Rhizosphere > Soil | place: Michigan...
CGCGTCGACCAGCGCCGCCACATGGTCGGGCGGCGTGAACTGGCTGATGCCGTGGCCCAGGTTGAAGATGTGCGTCGGCCCTGGTGCGTTGCGGTCGGCGTGCGGCTTGCCGAAAGCCTGCAGCACCTTGGCCACCTCGGCCTCGATCTGCGCGGGCGGCGCGAACAGCACGTTGGGGTCGATGTTGCCCTGCAGGGCCTTGGCCTTGCCGTCCGAGCCTTCGGCGATCTGCTTTCGCGCCGAGGCCAGGTTCACGGTCCAGTCGACGCCCAGCACTTCGCAGTCGAGTTCGCGCATGGCGTCGAGCCACAGGCCGCCGCCCTTGGTGAACACGATGCGCGGCACGGGCTGGCCGTCGGCGCCGGTGCGTTTGAGGCCGGCCAGCACGCGGGCCGTGTAGGCGAGGCTGAATTCCTGGAACGCGCCGTCGGCCAGCACGCCGCCCCAGCTGTCAAACACCATCACGGCCTGCGCGCCGGCGTCGATCTGGGCATTGAGGTACGCGGCCACCGAGTCGGCATTCACGGCCAGCAGGCGATGCATGAGATCGGAGCGGCTGTAGAGCATGCTCTTCACGAGGCGGTAGTCGCTGGAGCCCGCGCCTTCCACCATGTAGCAGGCCAGCGTCCACGGGCTGCCCGAGAAGCCGATCAGCGGCACGCGGCCGTCCAGCGCCTTGCGGATCGAGGCCACGGCATCGAACACGTAGCGCAGCTTGTCCATGTCGGGCACTTCGAGCGCGGCCACGGCCGCCTCGTCGCGCACCGGGTGCGCGAAGCGCGGGCCCTCGCCGGCTTCGAACGACAGGCCCAGGCCCATCGCGTCGGGCACCGTCAGGATGTCGGAGAACAGGATGGCCGCGTCCAGCGGGTAGCGCGCCAGCGGCTGCAGCGTGACCTCGGTGGCGTAGTCGGTGTTGGTCGCCAGCCCCATGAAGCTGCCCGCCTTGGCGCGCGTGGCGACGTACTCCGGCAGGTAGCGGCCGGCCTGGCGCATGAGCCAGACGGGTGTGTGGTCGGTGGCCTGGCGCCAGCAGGCTCGCAGGAACGTGTCGTTTTGCAGGGGGGCGAAAGGCATTCCGCGATTGTCGCAGGGGTGTGTGTCCCGGGTCCCCGCAGCCCGGCCTATCGCCTATCGATGCGCTCAGACCACCGGCACGCGCCGCGCATCGGCCGGGTCCACGTTGCGCCGGTACAGCAGCAGCGTCGCAATCAGCCCGCACACCGCGGCGGCCGTCATCCACAGCCCCGGCGCGCCCTTGTCGCCGGTCATCTCGATCAGCCCTGTCGCGATCGCCGGCGTGAAGCCGCCGAACAGCGCCGTCGCCAGGCTGTACGCGAGCGAGAAGCCGGCGGTGCGCACGTTCACCGGCATCACCTCGGTGAGCGCCACGACCATCGCGCCGTTGTAGCTCGCGTAGAGGAACGACAGCCACAGCTCGACCTCGAGCATGCGTACAAAACTCGGCGCGCCGACCAGCCACTTGAGCGACGGGTACGCGGTCAGGATGGTCAGCACCGTGAACAGGATCAGCAGCGGCTTGCGGCCCACGCGGTCCGACAGCGAGCCCATGATCGGCAGCCAGATGAAGTTGGAAATGGCTACGCACAGCGTGACGATCAGCGCGTCGGTCGTGCTCAGGTGCAGCACGGCCTTGCCGAAGGTGGGCGTGTAGACGGTGATCAGGTAGAACGACACGGTGGTCATCGACACCAGCATCATCCCGGCGAGCACGAGGCCCCAGTTGGCGATCATCGACTGGAAGATCTCGCGCGCGTCGGGCCGGTGCTTGCGCGCCATGAACTCCTCGGTCTCCTGCAGCGAGCGGCGGATGATGAACAGCGCCGGCACGATCAGGCAGCCCACGAAGAACGGAATGCGCCAGTAGAAGTCGCCGATCTCCTGCGGCGTGAAGGTCACGTTGAGCCAGTAGCCGAGCGCAGCCGCCACGACGATGGCCACCTGTTGGCTGGCCGACTGCCAGCTCACGTAGAAGCCCTTGCGGCCCGGCGTGGCCATTTCCGACAGGTACACCGACACGCCGCCCAACTCCACGCCGGCCGAGAAGCCCTGCAGCAGCCGGCCGACCAGCACCAGCAGCGGCGCGACGAGGCCGATGGTGGCGTAGGAAGGTACGCAGGCGATCAGCAGGGTGCCGACGGCCATCAGCGCGAGCGTGACGATCAGGCCCTGGCGGCGGCCGACGCGGTCAACGTACGCACCGAGAAAGATCGCGCCCAGCGGCCGCATCAGGAAGCCCGCGCCGAAGGTCATGAACGTAAGCATCAGCGAGGCGAACTCGTTGCCCGCGGGGAAGAACGCCTTCGAGATCTGCGTGGCGTAGAAGCCGAACAGGAAGAAGTCGAACATCTCCATGAAGTTGCCGCCGGTCACGCGCAGGACGGTGGCGAACTTGGAGGAAGAGGCGGAGGAGGCGTGGGCGGCCGTGCCCGGTTGCGCGGCGGTGGGCGCAGGATTCATCTGGTTGTCCCCTTGGGCGATATTGGCGATGTGCTCGCCCGAGGGTAGGTGGGCTTCCCGACCGCTGGCTGACTGTGCGAGTCAGGTAGCTGTCACTGGCAGCGTCACGCGCGAGGCCCGGGCCCCGAGGACGAGGACGCTCCATGTCACATCTGCGCGGCCGAGCATGTCCTCGCGCTGGCCTAGAAACCGGCGCCGCAGACCGTGCGCTTCGGCAAGCTCGCAGGTCTCCTGAGCCGACACCTCGAACATCCGCCGGCCCGCGGGCACGGGGCCATGGCGCAGCGACATTGCAATCTGCCCGCCGTCGGCCACCAGTCCGGCAAGGGCCGCCATCGCGGCGCGGCGTTCCGCGTCGTCGAGGTGCATCCAGACGGCGGTCAGCAGGATCAGGTCGTATCGCTCGCCGAGCGCCCGGGTGCGATGCAGGCCGGGCAGGTGGTCGTCGACCCACTCGATGGGCAGCGCGGCGTGGCGGCGCAGGCCTTCGGCGCGGAGTTCGGCGGTCGGTTCCACGGCCACGACCCGGTGGCCCAGCGCGGCCAGCGCCGCCGCGTCGCGCCCGGCGCCGGCGCCGATATCGAGCACGCGGGCCGGCGGCGGGGGAAAGAGATGCAGCACCTCGCGGTGTACGTCGGCGAAGCGCAGGCTTTCGTACTGGGTGGCCAGCGCCGCGGCGTTGGCTCCGTATCCGGCGGTGCCCGGGACTTGCGCCATCCGGGTCGGGCTCAGGTCTTGTACTTGATCGAGCAGCCGTAGGGCCGCGTGCTGGCGGCCGAGATCGGCTTGCCGCCGAAGGCCTCGCCCAGTGCCTGGTTCACGTAGTTGGTCGCGGTCTTGATGTCGTCCGCCCGCGCCGAGGCGATGCTGTCGATGCCGCCCGCGTACACCAGCGTGCCCTTGGGGTCGATGATGAAGATGTGCGGCGTGGTGCGCGCGCCGTAGACCTGGCCGATGACGCCGTCCTCGTCCATCAGCACGGCGGTGGGCGCGGCCTTCTGCGACTTCATCCAGGCGTCGAGCGCCTCGGGCTTGAGGTAGTCGGTGGCGGCGCGCTCGGTGGAATTGATGGCCAGCCACACCACGCCCTTGTCGGTCGCGGCCTTCTGCGTGGCGGGCATGTTGCCGCTGCCGTAATGCTTGCGCACGAAGGGGCAGCCGGGGTTGGTCCATTCGAGCACCACGAACTTGCCCGCGAAATCGGACAGCTTGTGCTTGGCGCCGCTGGTGTCGACGGCGATGAAATCGGGCGCCTGCTGACCCACCGCGGGCGCGGCGGCGGCATTGGTACCCATCAGGAAGGTGGCGCCGAGCGCCACGGCGGCGGCAACGACCGCACGGCGGGAGGCCCGGCTCAGTGCGGCGCGGGCATGGCGCGCGGCACGGCGGGAGCGCGAGTCTGTGGTTGGCGAAAGAGACATGGCCAGCTTGAACTCCAGAACAAATTCCAAACAACAACTGCAGCTTAGAACGGTTTCTTCAAGTGCATGTGACAACCCATGTCACGCTGGTGGTCAAAGCGCGGCGAGGGCGGCGCGGACTTCGTCCTTGCCCAATATCTCGGTCAGCACGACGGGCGGCTTGCCCGGCGCCTGCAGCACGTACACCGGCACGCCGCTGCGGCCCAGCGCGGTGAGCGCGGCGGTGATGGCGGGGTCGCGCCGGGTCCAGTCGGCGCGCAGCATGGCGACCTTCTTCGCGTCGAAGTCGGCCAGCACCGCGGCATCGGAGAGCGTGCTCTTCTTGTTGTACTGGCAGGTCACGCACCACGCAGCGGTGAAGTCGATGAACACCGGCTGGCCGGCGCCCGACAGCTCGGACACCCGCTCGGCGGACCAGGGCTGCCAGCGCTGGCCGGCGGTGCCGGATGCCGCCGCCAGCCGGGCCGGCTCCACCACCTGCAGCACATTGCGGCCGATGGTGGCGGTCAGCACGGCCGTGAAGCCGATCAGCACGGTGGCGATCACGACCCGCGTGCGCCCGCGCAGCGTGAGCGCCCAGACGATGGCGGCCAGGCACACCAGCAGCGCGAGCAGCGTGCCGGCGCCGTCGATGCCGCTTTGCTGGCCCAGCACCCACACCAGCCACGCCACGGTGGCGAACATCGGAAAGGCGAGCAAGCGGCGCAGCGTGCTCATCCACGGGCCGGGCTTCGGCAGCAGGTACGCCACGGCGGGCACGAAGCCGGCCACGAGGTACGGCAGCGCCAGCCCGAAGCCCAGCGCCGCGAACAGCAGCAGCGCCTGGCCGGCCGGCAGGCCGATGGCGAAACCCAGCGACACGCCCATGAACGGCGCGGTGCAGGGCGAGGCGATGACCACGGCGAGCACGCCGGAGAGGAAGTCGTTGGCCAGCGGGTGCTTGGCCTGCGCGCTGCACACCGACGAGGGCGCCGCGCGGCCGAACTCGAACACGCCCACGAGGTTGAGCCCGATCAGCGTGAACAGCGCCGCCAGCGCAGCGACCACGCCCGGCGACTGCAGCTGGAAGCCCCAGCCCAGCCCGGCGCCGGCCGCGCGCAGCGCCAGCATGCCGCCGCCCAGCGCGAGGAAGGACAGCATCACGCCGCCGGTGTAGGCCAGCCCGGCCTTGCGGTGCGCGCTGGCGTTGCCCGCCTGCCGCGCGAAGCCCAGTACCTTGATCGCGAGGATCGGGAACACGCAGGGCATGAGGTTGAGCAGCAGGCCGCCGATCAGCGCGCCCAGCAGCGCGGCCATGAAGGTGGTCGAGGAGGGCGCCGGAGCATCGCCGGCCGGGGCTGTTGCCTTGGCCGCATTGGCGGTGAGCGCAGCCTGCAGCGCCGGCGACACCTCGGCGCGCGGCGCAGTGCCTGCCGGCCAGGCGCCCGTGACCGGCGCTTCGGCGCGCCAGGCCACCGGCTGGCCGGCTTGCCGGTCGGCCTCGGCCAGCGCCACCACCACCGGCATCACCGTGGGGCTCGCGCTGCGCTGATCGGCCAGCGGCAGCGTCGCCGTCCAGGTGCCGCCCTGCCAGGATTGGGTCCAGTCCTTGCCGGAGACGGCCGCGGTGCGGATCACCTCGGGGGTCTCGGGGAAGAAGCCCAGCGTCTTGCCCTGCACGGCGGCGGGCAGGCCTTCGAGGCGCACTTTCAGGTTGTGGCCATCGACCTCGATGGTGCCGGCCTTGGCCAGCGGCTGCGGCTGGACCGCCAGTGCGGCGTCGAACTCGGCCTTGTGCAGCGCGGTCGAGCCCTGCAGCGGCAGGGGCAGCGTGAACGTGCCTTCTTCGGGGATGCATTCCTTGCGGCAGACCAGCCAGGAAGCCTTGAGCCGGATGTCCATGGCCGGCGTGCCGCCGCCCAGCGCCACCGGCGGCTTGTAGAGCGTCGACACCTCCAGCGGCACCGGCAGCAGCACGGTGTTTTCGTAGCCGTAGTTGGCGAGGTTGCCGACCGGGATCTTCGTCGGCACCGGCCAGGCGATCTCGCCGGTGGACACGCCGGCCGGCAGCGTCCACGCCATCTCGGTGGGCAGGCCCGAATCGCCGGCGTTCTTCCAGTAGGTGTGCCACTCGGGCTGGTGCGTGATCTGCAGGCCGACCCAGACCGGGGCGCCGGGCGCCACGCCGTCGGGGGCGTGGGCGATCAGTTCGGCGCGCACGTGGGGGGTGGTCACCACGGCGCCTGGTTTGGAAGCCAATTGCGCCGCAGCCGGCATGCTGGCTGCGGAGATTGCTATCAGAAGCGTAGCGAAATGGATGCGCGAAAAGATCATGCCGTCAGTCGGAGCATTCAATGGGGGCGAAGTTCCGGGCCGTTTCAGGCCGCCGCAGGGGCCCAGCCCAGCACCACGCGGCGGCTGTTGGCGCTCTTCTTCTCGATCTTGGTGACCATCACCGCCCCGATCTCGGAAGTGTTTGCAACATGCGTGCCGCCACAGGGCTGGAAGTCGATCTGGGCATCGCCGTCGCCGCCGATGCGGATGGTGCGCACCGTGCCCGTGCCGCGCGGCGGCTGCACGCTCATGCTCTTGACCAGCGCGGGGTTGGCGTCGAGTTCCTCGTCGGTGATGGCGCCCACGGTCAGCGGATGGGCCGCTTCGACCAGTTTCGCGAGCCCGGCGGTCAGCGCTTCCTTGTCCAGCGGATCGGTCATGTGGAAGTCGATGCGTGCGTATTCGGGCGTGATGGAGCAGCCGTTCACCGGCACCGGCACGAGGTGGCACAGCAGGTGGGAGGCGGTGTGGAAGCGCATCAGGCGATGGCGGCGCTCCCAGTCGAGGCGGGCGGTCACGGTGTCGCCGGGCTTCAGCGCGGCCAGCAGGTCGGCTTGTTCCGGGGCGGGCACGTGCACGAATTCATTCGTCGGCTGGCCTTCTTCGTTCCTGGCCTTGCGGGTGTCGGCAATGACCAGTTCGCGCCCGTCGGCCAACGCCAGCACGCCGGTGTCGCCGGCCTGTCCGCCGCCCAGCGGATAGAACACCGTGCGGTCCAGCACGATGCCGGTTTCGTCGATGCGCAGGACGCGGGCGTCGCAGGTGCGCAGGTAGGCGTCGGCTCGGAACAGGTCGTCGGTCATCCGGCGATGGTAGCGGCGATGCGCAAATGAGGTGCGCCCACGCCAGAAAGCGCCCGTGGCCGACAACCCCGGGGCTGCCCGGCTGGGGATCATCCGGTGCATGCGGCACCCGGCCGCGCAAGGAATACGCATGACAGCACCGCAGCAAGCATCCGCACTGGCCCTGGCCGCCGCGCTGCTGCTCGTCGCCGGCTGTGGCGAGACCGCCAAGCTGGCCCCGGAGCTCACGACCGGCCCTCGCCCGCAACTGGCCCAGCCGAACAAGACCCTGATTCCCACCGTCAACGTCGCGACCGCCGTCGGCTGGACCGACACCGCCTCGCCCATCCCCGCCGAAGGCCTGCAGGTGACGGCGCTGGCACGCGGCCTCGACCATCCGCGCTGGGTCTATACCCTGCCCAACGGCGACATCCTCGTGGCCGAGAGCAACAAGCCGCCCAAGCCGGGCGGCAGCAGCGACGGCGGCAGCGGCGTGGTCGCGAAGGTGCGCAACTGGGTCATGGGCAAGCTCATGGCCCGCGCCGGCGCGGGCGTGCCCAGCGCCAACCGCATCACCCTGCTGCGCGACGCCGACGGCGACGGCCTCGCCGAGGTGAAGCAGGTGTTCATGACCAACCTGATGTCGCCGTACGGCATGGCGCTGGTCGGCAACGAACTCTTCATCGCCAATGCCGACGCGCTGGTGAAGGTGCCGTATACCGAGGGCCAGACCTCCATCAGCGCCAACCCGACGCTGGTGACGCAGCTGCCCGCCGGCATCAACCACCACTGGACCAAGAACGTCATCGCCAATGCCGACGGCAGCAAGCTCTATGTGACGGTCGGCTCCAACAGCAACATCGGCGAGAACGGCCTCGCGGCTGAAGAGGGCCGTGCCGCCATCTGGGAAGTCGACACGAAGAGCGGCGAGAAGCGCCTGTTCGCGAGCGGCCTGCGCAACCCCAACGGCATGGGCTGGGACCCGGACACGAAGGCGCTGTGGACCGTGGTGAACGAACGCGACGAGATCGGCAGCGACCTCGTGCCCGACTACCTCACCTCGGTGAAGGACGGCGCCTTCTACGGCTGGCCCTGGAGCTACTACGGCGGCATCGTCGACGCCCGCGTCACGCCGCAGAACCCCGAGATGACGGCCAAGGCCATCGCGCCCGACTACGCGCTGGGCGCGCACGTCGCGCCGCTGGGCCTGGCGTTCTCGCGCCCGGGCGGCATGCCCGAGCAGTTCGCCAGCGGCGTCTTCATCGGCGAGCACGGCTCGTGGAACCGCAAGCCCAAGTCGGGCTACAAGGTGGTGTTCGTGCCCTTCATCGGAGGCAAGCCCAGCGGACCGCCGGTCGATGTGCTGACCGGCTTCCTGACCGCCGACGAAAAGGCGCAGGGCCGGCCGGTGGGCGTGGCGCTCGACAAGGGCGGGGCACTGCTGGTGGCCGACGATGTCGGCAACGCCGTGTGGCGGGTGTCGAGGGCGAAGTAGCTTTCTTCAGCGCTGCGGTCGGGCGATGCGGTAGAGCCTGTGCCGGCGCAGTGCGTGTCCTTCGGGCACCAGCGGATGGTCGAAGGCGCCGGCCGCGTCTTCCTTCATGCCGATGCGCTCCATCACCGCGCTCGAGCGCGTGTTGTTCCAGGCGGTGAAGGCGACGATCTCGTCCAGCCCGATCCGCTCGAAGCCGACCTGCAGCGCAGCGCGTGCGGCCTCGCTCGCGAAACCCTGGCCCCACCAGCCGCGCCCGAATCGCCAGCCGATCTCGACGCACGGCGAGAACGCAAGCGTGACCGCCGGTGAGTTCAGGCCGGTGAAGCCCATGAACCCGCCGGACGCCTTGTGCTCCACCGCCCACAAGCCCCAGCCGTTTTCCGCGAAGCGCGCGCGGATGCGATCGGCCAGCGCATCGCTGTCGGCGCGCGTGGGCAGCGGCAGCAGGAACTCCATCACCTGCGGGTCGCAAGCCAGCGCGAAGAAGGGCGCCAGATCGCTCTCGCGCCACTGGCGCAAGCGCAGGCGCGGAGTGTCGAATTCGATGGGGTCGGCGGTCATGCACCCATTGTGTCGCACGGTATATATGTCACGACGTGATATATTTCGGCCATTCCGGCATCTCCCATCGCCATGGCTTCCACCCCCCGCAAGCTCGCCAAGAAAGACTTCGAGGCGCTTTCCCAGTTCCGCTACCAGATGCGCCGCTTCGAGCGCTTCTCCGAGCGCGCCGCGCAGGCCGAGGGCCTCACGCCGCAGCAATACCTGGTGCTGCTGCACATCAAGGGCGTGCCCGGCCGCGACTGGGCCTCGGTGGGCGAGATCGCCGAACGCCTGCAGCTGCAGCCGCACGGCGCGGTTGCGCTCGTCACGCGCTGCGAAGCGCTCGGACTGGTGCAGCGCCGGCCCAGCGAAACGGACCGCCGGCAGGTCGAGGTGCACCTGCTCGCCGAGGGCGAGAAGCTGCTGCTGCGGCTGGCCGAGCTCCACCGCGCGGAACTGCGCTCGCTCAAGGGCGTGTTCGACGTGCCGCAAATCGATCTTCCGGAAATTCCATGAGCTCCAAAGCCAACTCCCATGCGCCGCGCGGCGACTTCGCGCTCAACACGCGCCTCATGCGCATCACCGTCATGGCGGCCGTCATCGGCGCCGTCAGCACCGTGGCCGCGCGCGTGCTGCTCGACCTGATCCGCTTCTTCACCAACCTGTTCTTCTTCCAGACTTTCTCGCTGGCCGACCGTTCGCCGGCCACGCACACGCTGGGCGCTTGGGTCATCGTGGTGCCGGTGATAGGCGGTCTGATCGTCGGCCTGGTCGCGCGCTACGGCTCCGACAAGATCCGCGGCCACGGCATTCCCGAGGCCATCGAGGCGATCCTGTTTGGCAAGAGCAAGATGTCGCCGAAGGTCGCGCTGCTCAAGCCGCTGTCCTCGGGCATCGTCATCGGCAGCGGCGGCCCGTTCGGCGCCGAGGGGCCGATCATCATGACCGGGGGCGCCATCGGCTCGCTGATCGCGCAGCACTTTCATCTCACGGCGGCCGAGCGCAAGGCGCTGCTGGTGGCGGGCGCCACGGCCGGCATGACGGCCGTGTTCGGCACGCCCGTGGCGGCGGTGCTGCTGGCCGTCGAACTGCTGCTGTTCGAACTGCGCCCGCGCAGCCTGCTGCCGGTGGCCGTGGCCTGCGCGGTGGCGGGCTTCGCGCGGCCGTTGCTGATGGACGCCGGCCCGCTGTTCCCGCTGCAGACGGCCGTGCCCGGCCCGCTCGCCATGCTGTCGTGCGTGATCGCCGGCGTGCTGTGCGGCGCGCTGTCGGCGTCGTTGTCGATCTCGCTCTACAAGGTGGAAGACTGGTTCGGCAAGCTGCCGCTGCACTGGATGTGGTGGCCCGCCATCGGCGGCCTCGCGGTCGGCATCGGCGGCTGGCTGCAGCCGCGTGCGCTGGGCGTGGGCTACGACGTGATCGGCGACCTGCTGCACAACCACCTCGCGCTCGGCGTGGTGATCGCGCTGCTGGCGGTGAAGGCCGTCATCTGGGTCATCTCGCTGGGCTCGGGCACCTCGGGTGGCGTGCTGGCGCCGCTGCTGATGATGGGCGCCGGCCTGGGCGTGGTGCTCTCGCACATCCTGCCGGGCAACGACCCGATGCTGTGGCCGCTGGTCTGCATGGCGGCCACGCTGGGCGGCGTGATGCGTGCGCCGCTCACCGCCACCATCTTCGCCTTCGGGCTCACGCACGACAGCAATGCGCTGCTGCCGCTGCTGACCACCTCTGCCGTGGCCTACGGCTTCACGGTGCTCACGATGCGCCGCTCGATCCTCACCGAGAAAATCGCGCGCCGCGGCTATCACATTTACCGCGAGTACGGCATCGATCCGCTGGAGCGGCATTCGGTCGAGGAGGTGATGACGCGCGAGGTGCGCAGCATCGACGCGGCCATGCCGGTGGCGCAGGCGCTGTTCAGCTACTTCGGCGAAGGGCAGGCGCACCGTGCGTTCCCCGTGCTGCGCAACGGCGCGGTGATCGGCGTGGCCGACCGCGCGATGCTGGCCGCGCGCGGTACGTGCGACCCGATCGCGACCGTGGGCGATGCCTGCGCCGACGCGCCGCTGTACTTCGCGCTGCCTGGCGAGAACTGCCGCGCCGTCGCGACCCGGCTCGCGCGCCACCGGCTCGAACGGCTGCCGGTGGTGAAGGACCCGCAATCGCTCGCGCTGGCCGGCATCGTGGCGCGCAGCGACCTCATCAAGCCTTCGCTCGCGCACTTCGACGAGGAAGAAAAGCGCGAGCGCATGCGCGGGCTGCCGTGGCAGTCCACGTAGCTCAGAACCCGGCCAGCACGACTTTCCCTTGCGCCTTGCCGCTCTCGATGAGCGCATGCGCCTTCTTCAGGTTCGCCGCATTGATGGTGCCGAAGCTCGCATTGGCGGTGGTGCGGACGCGGCCCGCGTCGACCAGCGCCGCAACCTCCGCCAGCAGCGCGCCTTGCTCGGCGACGTCCGGCGTCTCGAAGCGCGAGCGCGCGAACATCATTTCCCAGTGCAGCGAGATGCACTTGGTCTTCAGCGGCATCGCATCGAGCATCTTCATGTCGTCGATCACCGCGATCTGGCCCTGGGGCTTGAGGCTCTCGATGATCTGCGCGTAGTGCTGCTCGGTCTGCGTGAGGCTGGCGACCATGTCGACTTCGCCGATGCCGGCCGCCTTGAGCTCGGCCGCGAGCGGCTTCGAGTGGTCGATGACGGTGTGCGCGCCGAGCGCCAGGCACCATTCGCGCGTTTCGGCGCGCGAGGCGGTGGCGACGACGCGCAGCTTCTTGAGCTGGCGCGCGAGCTGGATCAGGATCGAGCCCACGCCGCCCGCGCCGCCGGTGATCAGCAGCGTCTGGCCTTCGCCGCCGCCCTTGGGCACCCGCAGGCGGTCGAACAGCAGTTCATACGCGGTGATGGTGGTCAGCGGCAGCGCGGCGGCCTGCGCGTCGTCGAGGGTCTTCGGCGCGATCGCCGCGATGCGCTCGTCCACCGCATGCAGTTCGGCGTTGGCACCCGGGCGGACGATCGAGCCCGCGTAGTACACGCGGTCGCCC
>Ga0105244_10003124_pt1 | contig 12059 bp, 17 predicted proteins | sample KBSM44metaG_FD_80423 | JGI IMG/M metagenome (GOLD analysis project Ga0105244, IMG submission 80423) | Miscanthus rhizosphere microbial communities from Kellogg Biological Station, Michigan, USA - KBS M4-4 metaG | ecosystem: Host-associated > Plants > Roots > Rhizosphere > Soil | place...
CGCCGCACTCTGGCCGGACGTCGAGCCCTTCGCCCAAGAGGGGTTGGTGGCGTTGAGCGTGGTCAACAGCATGACCTGCGTGGTGCCGCACGACGCGCAAAAACCACTGTTCGGCACCAACCCCATTGCCTTCGCAGCCCCCAGGGCCGGCGGGCAACCCGTTGTCTTCGACATGGCCACCAGCGCCATCGCCCATGGCGACGTGCAGATTGCCGCGCGCGAGGGTCACATGCTGCCGCCGGGCATGGGCGTGGACCGTGCAGGGCAGCCGACCGAGGACCCCAAGGCCATTCTCGATGGCGGGGCGCTGCTGCCGTTCGGTGGCTACAAGGGTTCGGCGCTGTCGATGATGGTCGAGCTGCTCTCGGCGGCCCTGACCGGCGGTAACTTCTCGTTCGAATTCGACATGTCCAGCACCCCCGGTGCCCAGACGCCCTGGACAGGACAGACGATTATCGTCATCGACCCGGACAAGGGCAGCGGCCAGAGCTTTGCCCAGCGCAGCGAGGAACTGGTCAGGCAGATGCACGGTGTTGGCCAGCGACGCATGCCGGGGGATCGGCGTTATCGTCAGCGTGAGCGCTCGCTGGCAGAGGGGATCGTACTGTCGGTCGCCGACCTTGAACGTTTGAAGGCACTGGCCACCGCCTGATGCCCGGCGGTGTGTCCTGTCTGGCGGTTTCACGCGCCGGGCAGGGCATGACCGCTCGTCGAATCGGCACTTGCGTTTGCAGGTCGATAAAAATACTGTATGTTTAAACAGTATTCGAGAAAGAGGCATCGACCATGCAATCGACCATCCAAATGAATCAAGTCATCGCCCACACTTCATTCTCCGCGCAGGCATCGGAAGCCACGTTCAGCAGCGTCTGGGGCAATGAGATGCAGCGCGAGGATTTTCTGGCGTTGGCGGCAGGCGTTCGCCAGTTCAGCGCCGACATGGCCCTGGTGGGCGGAAACGCTGATTATCCACTGGAAAGCGTGCAGCGCGCGGCAGAGTGATTCTGCCCGCGCAGGCGGATGTCGAGCCTTGCAGGGCTCAGTTTTGCTGGGGCAGCGGTACTGCGACCGGGGCTTCCTGAGTGGCCAGGCTGTCGGCGTCAGGCTGGCGCCGTTTGCCGGTTCTGATCAGGCTCAGTGCGATCAGCGTACCAATGACCGACAACACGCACCAACCTAGCAAAAATGTGATCACGTCTGGTTCTCCGAACTGCAGAAATCGGGTTGCCATTGCAAATGGCAAACTGTCCATCCGAATCTATCGGCCTGCTCCGGGATTCCATGAGGCCCAAAAGCGCGCAGCTTGAACAATTGTCGGGTAGATGGCAACTCCCTCGGACCAATGGGGTCTTGGTTTAGACACAACCCGTTTCGAGGCCCGTCTGATGAAAGATCTTGGTACCCGCTTGAAAGAAGAGCGCAAACGCCTGGGGCTCTCGCAACAGGAGTTCGGGGCCATTGGCGGTGTTGAAGCCAATGCCCAGGGCAAATACGAGAATGGCGAGCGCATTCCGCGTGCCGACTACCTCGTCGCGTTGGGCAAGAAAGGGATGGACGTGCTGTACGTGGTGTCGGGCGAACGCACACCCCTGACCATGGACACCCTGAACGACGCGGAAAGGGCAATCATCACCCACTACCGGGCGCTCAACGAAGACGATCAGGAGGCCATCTCGCAGTTGGCCACGTCGTTGTCCGAGTGTGCCCCCGAGCCTGCGAGCTAGCCTGCGCATGTGTCACCCATACTGACAGCGAGCTTGTGAAGCAGTATACGAAACGTATATGCTTCGTATATTCATCGCGAGGTCATTTATGGGACTGGTCAAGATTTCCGAACACATGCACGCCAACATCCGCTCGGCCAGCGCTGCGCTGAGCCGCTCCATCAATGCCCAGGCCGAGCACTGGATGCGCGTCGGCATGCTGGCAGAGCTCAACCCGGGTCTGAACTACAGTGACATCTGTCAATTGCTGATTCGCGCCGAAACCTCGGGCCACGCGCTGCATGGGCTACAGCCCGACGAGACGGTCAGCGAACCTCAGGTCAAGGCGGTGCTGCAATGAGCGTCAGCATCAAGAGCGAAGCCGATCTGGTCGGTCTGAGGGTAGCGGGGCGCCTGGCTGCCGATGTGCTGGCCATGATTGGCCCTTATGTAAAACCGGGTGTCAGCACCGAAGCCCTCGATGACATCTGCAATGCCTACATCGTCAACGAGTTGAAGGTTACGCCAGCCAACGTCGGCTACCACGGCTTCACCAAGACCACCTGCATTTCGCCCAACACCGTGGTGTGCCACGGTATTCCGAGTGCGGACGATATTCTCAAGGAAGGTGATATCGTCAACATCGACGTGGCGGTCATCAAGGATGGCTGGTACGGCGACACCAGCCGCATGTACTACGTCGGCGAAGTCAGCCCGTTGGCCAGGCGTCTGGTGGAAACCACCTACGAAGCCACGCTGGCAGGTATTCACGCGGTGCGCCCTGGCGCGACCCTGGGAGATATCGGCCACGCGATCCAGACCGTGGCCTATCGCGAGGGCTTCAGCGTGGTGCGCGAGTATTGCGGGCACGGCATTGGCCGCAAATACCACGAAGAGCCTCAGGTGCTGCATTACGGTGCTGCAGGCAAGGGCCTGAAACTCAAGCCCGGCATGGTGTTCACCATCGAGCCGATGATCAACGCCGGCAAGCCTGGCACCCATGTGCTCGATGACGGCTGGACCGTGCTCACCCGCGACCAGTCCCTGTCGGCGCAGTGGGAGCATATGGTGGCGGTGACCCAGACCGGCTTTGAACTGCTGACCCCGTGGCCGGATGGCACTGGCAGCTACCCGCCGGTGTGAGGCAGAACGCCTCCAGACGAATTAAGACACAATTGATTCAGTGACGAAAAAGCGACCCAGCTTGTAGTCTTATTCTCGTTCCCCTGGAGTGCTGCCCCTGACCGGCTCATGGATGATCAGGCGTGCAGCACTTGGGGAGAACACCAGACCGTTACCCAGTAAAAAACCGGCCTTAGCCGGTTTTTTACGTTCAGGGCAGGTCAGCCCTGGAGCTGTTTGGCCGCATCGACGCCCGCAGAGCTGAGCTTGACCGGGTATTTCAGCGTGCGTTCGCCTTTGGCGGGGCTGTCAACGCAACCGTCATGAATCAGGCCTGCCTGCTGCAGGTGTTCCAGGGTGTCGGCAACGGCGTGCTCTCCCCGGTAATTGTCCAGCACCTCCTTGCCAAGGCCGCCTGGGTGGGCGTGCAACAGTCGGGTAAGAACCTCTTTCTTCAGCGTGTTGTCGATGGTCATATCTTCCTCGCTTTGCTGGTGTAATGAGCGCTGCTTGTAGATACCGACCACCGCATCGGGCGTTGGTTTGGACTTTTATCGTTTCAGGCGCGTTTCCATTGAACCTGAGTCACGCCAAGCCCTTCGGCATGGCGCATGGCGAGCCGCAAGGGGCCTGCGGTGAAGGTGCCGTCCAGATCGCCCACACCTGCGTGCAGGGTGGCGAAGTGCAAGGCTTCGCTTTCGCACAGGTGCCGTGCGTGGTGGGAAAATTGTCTGGATTCGCCGCGAAACTGGTAATGAATTTCAAAATCCCTAGAGTCATTCATCGTCATCTGGCCTGTGGGGCGTCGTGCACGCCGCTCTGAAATTGAGTACTTCCTGATGTACCTGACAGAATGCCTACCCCATGCATCAGGGGTGCTGTCACTTCATTTCGAGATCGATACAGGCTGTATCAATACATTGCCCGGGATCGTGCCGCGTTTTCTCTGCCTGAGACGAGTAGCTGCACATGCTGTGCATTGGCTACCGACCGCGAGAGAATTGCATTGTTTGGCGGGCTTTTGAACCGGTGGCCGATGAGCGGCCTTGTGCCATATCTGTTTGGATGGACAGTTCTATCCGAAGCGTCGAAGCAATGTGTAACTGCACGTGTTTGGATAGGCATTGCCCGGCGTCCCAGGTGCGTGACGTCGCTGAAGCAGGCCAATCGAAATGTTTTGTGAAAAAAGGCAATCTGATGGCCCGCATGGGTCCTGTTTTCTGAAAAAATCCTTTCTTTTCAGGCAATTCCGGGACGAGGGCGTATGCGTAGAATGGGTTTGGGCGTGGTGGCGTTTATCTTGATGGCGGCAGCGTTGCCGGCCGAGGCCCGGAGCATCAGCAAGAACGACCAGCAAGTCTGCAAATGGGGCGCTGGCGTGGCGCAGACTGCCCAGCAATCCAAGCTCTCAGGCACCACGCTGTACAGCGCACGCAAGAAGTTGCAGGGCAAGCAATATCCCAAGCCGTGGATGCGCAAGATGGCGGTGGGCATCACCGAGCAGACCTACAAGAGCCGTTCACGCCTCAAGCCTTCGGCAGTACGCCAGACCTACTACGAGGGCTGCATCCAGCACGATCTGGCGCGCAAATAACACCCGCCATGCCGTATGACCGGAAGGTGGCTTGCGCCCCTCCCGGTCGTCCCCTCGATCAGTGGCAGTTCCCGGCCAGGCGATAGTGCTGCGCTTCGGCGGCGGCCGCGTTGGCGAACTCGACGCGGTTCTGCTCGGCAATGGCGTCATAGGACGGGCAACCCGGGCGGTGATAAACCATGGTCTTCCTGTTGCCGCGAATGGCCACGGTGAGGTTTTTCCCGCTGTCGTTTGCGGCTGTCGAAGGCTTCATCGGGTTGGGCAGCGGTGCCTTGGCCTGAGTTGGCGCGGTGGCCTGGCTGCCACCACTGAAGTTCGCGCTGATGAACACCGGTGCATGGTCCGACACACTGTCGCGCCCTTGCGCGTGGGTCATGCCCAGAAATTTCGGGTAGTTGAAAATCTGCACGTTGTTGACCCGTATCGCCGAATTCTTGCTGACGAAAATGTTGTCGTACAGGTTCGAAAACTTGCCGTCGGTGGTCGACAGCGTGCTCGCCCCGGTCAGCACCAGCGGCTTGGCGCTGGCATCCAGATTGCCCCAGGCAGGGGAGGTCGGTGGCGTGTTGAAGTCACCCATCAGCATGATCTGGTTGTTGCCAGGGTAGGTGTCTTTCAGCCAGGTCCAGTAATCGGACAGCGCGGTGATCTCCGAGGCGCGGTCGGCCTGGCTCTTGCCGTACAGGATGTGGACCGTCGCCACCACGAACGTGGTGCCGTCCTTGAGTGACTTGAAACGGGCGGAGTACGGCTCTCGCTCGAAGGTGTCGTTGCGGTCCAGGTAAGTCACCGCGCCGTCTTCATAGGCCACCACGTCGTCACGCCAGACGAAACCGTACATTTCCTTGTAGGACTTACGCCCCACGGCGTGAGAGGCCATGGCGCTCCAGTGCTTGCCGGTCTGCTTGCTCAACTCCTTGGCCAGCGCATCCAGCGCCTCTTCGTTCATCAATTCCTGCACGGCCAGAAAGTCGACCTTCTGCGCGACCTTGGCGATGCCTTGAAAGTCCTTGTTGGGGCGCACGCTCAGGTGCTCCAGGTTCCAGGTGCCGATATTGACGTCGGCGCTCGCGTTTTGCAGAAAAGAAAGGGCCAGCAACAGCGAAACAAAAAATCTGAACATCATTTACCAACTAGAGGCTTGATCAAACGAAAGCCGAACGAGCGCGGGTCTCGTCGGCGGGGTGGATTGACAGGGGAATGCGGGCGAAGGCAACGCAGGTCAGGCCTGCACGAATCAGTCTTCCCTGGGCACGGTCCAGAAGATCTGCACGCCGCCATCATCGCGCCAGGCGAGGGTGACGTTGTCGTTCTCGGCGATCTCCTCCAGCAACTGGTTCCAGTCATCTTCCTGCTCGTCCGCCAGGCGGAAGATCAGGGCAGAGCGGGAGCGCTGTGCCGTGGGGGCGTTGATGATTTTCTGGATGCGTACGCCCAGGCGTTCGTAGGAACCGGGCAGGGCGGCCGCTGAAGAGGTGGTGTCAGACACGAAGAAATCCCTTGTTATTGCTGTACGTGCATACAGTATTTCAGAGTGGGACGTTTCGCAACATCGACGTAAGACAAAGTCTCACGAGGCTGTGGTCGGTTGATTTCATCATTGATTTCCCGCCAGCGAACCAAAGTCGATCAAACCGATCAGATTCTCTGTTGGCGATTCGGTTCGCGATGATCGGAAATAAAGGAGTTGTCATGAATATCAAAGGGTTGGGGCTGTGCGCGGCACTGATCGGTTGCACCCTGCTGGCCGGATGCTCGACTGCCACGGTGGTGACCTTGCAGAACGGCACGCAATACGTGACCAAGGACTTGCCCAAGACCAAGAGCGACGATGGTTTCTACGAGTTCAAGGACATTTCCGGGAAGACCGTGAAGGTCCGGGCAGACGAAGTTGCCACGGTGAAGGAAGAGGACTAAGCCAAAGGGTGCCGTGATATTCTGGCACCCAGGCTTTTATTCTTGGAAACATCCCGTGAAATTCATCCACCAGCGCGAACACCTCAACGAAGACGACATTGTTGTCATCGAGTGTTCCAACACCTGCAACATCCGCCTCATGAGCGACGCCAATTTCCGCAGTTTCAAGAATGGCGGGCGCCACACCTATCACGGCGGCGCGTTCGACCGGTTTCCGGCGAAGATCGTGGTGCCCAGCACCGGTTTCTGGAACATCACGATCGACACCGTGACCCAGAGGGCGATCAGCGTGACCCGCAAGCCGAACGTCAAGCATTCGATCAAGATCGTTCGACGTTCAGGCTCAAGGCTGGGCTGAAGCGCGGCTCAACCGTAATCGCGGAACCTGACCGCAGGCGCGGCAATCGAGTCGGTTCGCTTGCCGAACTGGGACCGGATGCGTGAAATCTCGGCGCGGATCCTGTCGCGGACCTGCATCTGCTGCTCCTGCGACAGAGATTCATACCACTGCCGTTGAGCCTCCCGGCTCTTGCCAATCGCGCCTGAACCGGGAAGGGAAGAAATCATCGACGCAATGAAGTCCGAGGCCGGATCTGATCCTTCCTCGGCGCGTGTGTCCGTTACGGCCGGGTCCATCGTTGTTGCTCCCCACATCCATCGAAATAGTGCGACACCGCTGCCAGCGTGGCGCTGCCTGACGGCGGGCATATTAGCGCAGCCGCACTGATTACAGGCCCTGGGTGCGAATAATATTTCTATTTGAGTCTAAGCTCACAAAGGCTTGCCAAGGTCAGGCATTTCAGCGGTTGCGGTGCCTGCGCAGTTGACAAAGCATTGAGCGATTGCCCATAGTTTCGACCACGCAAACGTTTGCTTCTGGTCAGCGTTGCCAAAAATGACCCGCATTCGTTGCCGATACAATAATCATAAATATCGGAGTGACTCCATGAAGCTGCCATTCGCTGCACGTCTTCTTGCTGTAGCCATGCTCACCGCTGGCGCTGTATCCCTGCCTGTTACCTCTGCCTTCGCCGATGACGCAAAGAAACCGACCGTCGCTCTGGTGATGAAATCCCTGGCCAACGAGTTCTTCCTGACCATGGAAGATGGCGCCAAGGAATACCAGAAAAAACATTCCGCCGATTTCGACCTGATCTCCAACGGCATCAAGAACGAGTCCGACACTGCCGCGCAGATCGACATCGTCAACCAGATGATCGTCAAGAAAGTCGACGCGCTGGTCATCGCGCCCGCTGACTCCAAAGCCCTGGCTTCGGTCATCAAGAAGGCCATGGATGCCGGTATCAAGGTCGTCAACATCGACAACCAGCTCGATGCCGACGTGCTGAAGAGCAAGAATATCGAAGTGCCGTTCGTAGGCCCGAACAACCGCAAGGGCGCCAAGCTGGTGGGTGACTACCTGGCCAAGCAACTGGCGGCAGGCGACGAAGTCGGCATCATCGAAGGCGTGCCGACCACCACCAACGCCCAGCAGCGCACCGCAGGCTTCAAGGATGCGATGGATGGTGCGCAGATGAAGATCGTCTCCACCCAGTCGGGTAACTGGGAAATCGACAAGGGCAACGCCGTTGCCGCCGCCATGCTCACCGCCCACCCGAACCTCAAGGCACTGCTGGCCGGCAACGACAGCATGGCGCTGGGCGCGGTGTCCGCAGTGAAGACCGCAGGCAAGACCGGCAAGGTGCAAGTCGTAGGCTACGACAACATCAACGCCATCAAACCCATGCTCAAGGATGGTCGCGTGCTGGCGACAGCTGACCAGTTTGCCGCCCGGCAGGCTGTGTTCGGCATCGATACCGCACTGAAAATGGTCAAGGGCGAGAAGCTCGACATCAAGGACGGCGTCATCGAGACCCCGGTCGAGCTGGTCACCAAGGCGCAGTAAGCGCGGGATCTGTCGCAATCATCTGTAAGCAGCGTCTGCCCGCGAGGGCAGGCGCGTGGAGAGCGTTATGTCAGCGTCTGCTCAGGCCGCTGTTCTATCTGTCAGTGGCATTGGCAAAACCTACGCCCAACCTGTTCTCGGTGACATCGACCTGACGCTCATGCGCGGGGAAGTGTTGGCGCTGACCGGGGAAAATGGCGCAGGCAAAAGCACCCTGTCGAAAATCATCGGTGGCCTGGTCACGCCCACCACCGGCCAGATGCAATTCCAGGGGCAACCCTACCAGCCAGCCAGTCGTACCCAGGCGGAGAAGCTCGGCGTGCGCATGGTCATGCAGGAACTGAACCTGCTGCCGACGCTGTCGGTGGCCGAAAACCTGTTTCTCGACAACCTGCCCAGCCGGGCCGGTTTCATCAATCGCAAGAAGCTGCGCGAAGACGCGACCCGGGCCATGGCCCAGGTGGGTCTGGATGCCATCGACCCCGACACCCTGGTCAGCGAGCTGGGCATTGGCCATCAGCAGATGGTCGAGATCGCCCGTAACCTGATCGGCGACTGCCATGTGCTGATTCTCGACGAGCCGACCGCCATGCTGACGGCCCGCGAAGTCGAAATGCTCTTCGAGCAGATCACGCGCCTGCAGGATCGCGGTGTGTCCATCATCTATATCTCCCATCGCCTGGAAGAGCTGGCCCGCGTCGCCCAGCGCATTGCCGTACTGCGCGACGGCAAGCTGGTGTGCGTCGATGCCATGGCCAACTACAACAGCGAGCAGTTGGTGACGCTGATGGTCGGCCGCGAGCTGGGCGAACACATCGATCTGGGCAAACGGCAGATCGGTGAAGTGGCACTGTCGGTCAAGGGGCTGAGCCGCTCGGACAAGGTTCGCGATGTGTCCTTCGACGTGCGCGCCGGCGAGATCTTTGGCATCTCCGGACTGATCGGCGCGGGGCGTACCGAGTTGCTGCGCCTGATCTACGGCGCCGATATCGCCGACAGCGGGACCGTAGAAGTGGGGCGACCGCTTCGGCAGGTGCGGGTGAACTCGCCGGTGGACGCTGTCAGCCATGGTATCGCCCTGATTACCGAAGACCGCAAGGGTGAAGGCCTGCTGCTGTCGCAGTCGATCAGCGCCAACATCGCGCTGGGCAACATGGAAGCGATTTCCAGCGCCGGTGTGGTCAACGGCGCCGCAGAAATGGCCCTGGCCCGGCGTCAGGTGGAAGCCATGCGCATTCGCAGTTCCAGTCCGACGCAACTGGTGTCGGAACTGTCCGGCGGCAACCAGCAGAAAGTGGTGATCGGCCGCTGGCTGGAGCGCGACTGCCAGGTGATGCTGTTCGACGAGCCCACCCGCGGCATCGACGTGGGCGCCAAATTCGACATCTATGCGCTGCTTGGCGAGCTGACGCGCCAGGGCCGGGCGCTGGTGGTGGTGTCCAGCGACCTGCGCGAGCTGATGCTGATCTGCGATCGCATCGGTGTGCTTTCCGCCGGGCGCCTGATCGACACCTTCGAGCGCGACCACTGGACCCAGGACGAACTTCTTGCCGCTGCCTTTGCCGGCTATCAAAAACGTGATGCGCTGCTGTCTGAAGCCGCGCCCAGGACTGCCTGATGAAAACCTCTACCACACAAGCCGCGCTGCCATCGCCAGGCAAGCGCAGCGGCAACTATTTCGGCCTTGGCACCTACCTGGGGCTGGCCGGCGCCCTGCTGGCGATGATCGTGCTGTTCTCGTTGCTCAGCGATCACTTCCTGTCCTATGAGACGTTCAGCACCCTGGCCAACCAGATCCCTGACCTGATGGTGCTGGCGGTGGGCATGACGTTCATCCTGATCATCGGCGGCATCGACCTGTCGGTCGGTTCGGTGCTGGCGCTGGCGGCGTCGGCGGTAAGTGTCGCGATGCTCGGCTGGGGTTGGGGCGTGCTGCCATCGGCGTTGCTGGGCATCGCCTGCGCGACCGCCGCAGGCACGCTGACCGGCTCGATCACCGTGGCCTGGCGCATTCCATCGTTCATCGTCTCCCTGGGCGTGCTGGAAATGGCCCGGGGCGTGGCGTATCAACTGACCGATTCGCGCACCGCGTACATCGGCGACTCCTTCGCCTGGCTGTCCAACCCGTTCGCCTTTGGCATCTCGCCGTCGTTCGTGATTGCGCTGCTGGTAATCTTCGCGGCGCAAGCGGTGCTCACCCGCACAGTGTTCGGACGCTACCTGATCGGCATCGGCACCAACGAGGAAGCCGTGCGTCTGGCGGGGATCAATCCCAAGCCCTACAAGATCCTGGTGTTTTCCCTGATGGGATTGTTGGCGGGCATTGCCGCACTGTTCCAGATTTCCCGTCTGGAAGCTGCCGATCCAAACGCCGGTTCCGGTCTGGAACTGCAGGTCATCGCCGCCGTGGTGATTGGCGGGACGAGCTTGATGGGCGGCCGCGGTTCGGTCATCAGTACCTTCTTCGGGGTCCTGATCATCTCGGTGCTGGCGGCGGGGCTTGCGCAGATCGGCGCGACCGAACCCACCAAGCGCATCATCACAGGTGCGGTGATTGTCGTGGCCGTGATCCTCGACACCTACCGCAGCCACCGCGCGAAACGGCGGGGCTGATATGGCCACTATCAAAGACGTTGCGGCACTTGCAGGCATTTCCTACACCACGGTTTCCCATGTGCTGAACCGCACACGGCCAGTGAGTGACGCCGTGCGCAAGAAAGTGGAGGAGGCCATCACCCAACTGGACTACGTGCCCAGTGCCGTGGCGCGCTCGCTGAAGGCCAAGTCCACGGCCACCATCGGCTTGTTGATCCCCAATGGCATCAACCCGTACTTCGCCGAACTTGCCCGCGGCATCGAGGACTACTGCGAACGCAACGGCTTTTGCGTGATCCTCTGCAATTCCGACGATAACCTGCAAAAACAGCGCAATTACCTGCGCGTGTTGCTGGAAAAGCGCGTGGACGGCCTGATCGTATCCTCGGTGGGCGGCGACGACAGCCTGGTCGAAAGCCTGGCCGCTGTTCGCACCCCGTTGGTGATCGTCGACCGGGACCTGGAAAACATTTCTGCGGATCTGGTACGGATCGACCATGAACTGGGTGCCTGGCTTGCGACCTCGCATCTGCTGGAACTGGGCCACCGGCATATCGCCTGCATCTGCGGTCCGGCGCAGACCAGCGTGGCGCGCATGCGTCTGGCCGGGTATCAGCGGGCGATGCGCGAAGCGGGCGTCGAGGTACAGGACAGCTGGGTGGTGGAGAGCGACTTCACCGGGCCCAGTGGCTATCAAGCCGCCTGTACATTGCTGGAAACAGATCGCCCCACGGCAATCTTCGCTGCCAACGACATGGTAGGCATCGGTGTGCTGCGTGCGGCGGCCGAGCGTAATGTGAAAGTGCCGGCCGATCTGTCGGTGGTCGGTTTCGACGACATCCAGATGAGCCAGTTCGTCTACCCCGCGCTCACCACCGTGGGGCAGTCGATCCTGCAACTGGGTGAGCGCGCCGCCGAGGTGTTGCTGCGCAGGATCACCACGCGCGGTGAGGCGCCTGATGTGCAACAGTCGATCGTCGCACCGAGCATGGTGCTGCGTGAATCCACGGCGCCACCGCCCAACGCATTCAACGAGTTTCGCTGAGCCGGCTGAGGCCGGATTGAAGAGTATTGACGTCATGCAAGCAAAAGTAGTGATAGTGGGCAGTCTGAACATGGACCTGGTGACCCGGGCGCCGCGCCTGCCGCGCGCCGGAGAAACCCTGGCCGGGCAATCCTTCGTGACCGTTCCGGGCGGCAAGGGCGCGAACCAGGCGGTGGC
>Ga0105244_10003128_pt1 | contig 12055 bp, 12 predicted proteins | sample KBSM44metaG_FD_80423 | JGI IMG/M metagenome (GOLD analysis project Ga0105244, IMG submission 80423) | Miscanthus rhizosphere microbial communities from Kellogg Biological Station, Michigan, USA - KBS M4-4 metaG | ecosystem: Host-associated > Plants > Roots > Rhizosphere > Soil | place...
GCCTCTGTGGAGGACCGGGCGGTCCCCGGGCATTGGGAGGGCGATCTTCTGTTCGGCAGTCATAACAGTCAAATCGCGACGCTCGTCGAGCGCCAGACGCGCTACGTTATGCTGGTCAAGGTCGCTGGCAAAGACACGCAAACCGTCGTGGATGCATTGATCCAGCACGCCATGAAACTGCCGCAGGAACTTTACAAATCCCTTACTTGGGATAGAGGAAAAGAGCTCGCTGATCACAAACGATTTAAGTTGGCGACCGATATCCAAGTCTATTTCTGCGACCCGAGAAATCCTTGGCAGCGCGGTTCAAATGAAAACACCAACGGACTTCTTCGGCAGTATTTTCCAAAGGGCCTCGATCTGTCGGGCTACTCACAAGGTCAGCTCGATGCGGTGGCGAACCGACTGAATGGTCGCCCCAGAAAGACGTTAAACTATGAAACTCCAGCACAACGATTCGAACGATGTGTTGCATTGACCGATTGAATCCGCAGGCGGCTTCAGCCGAAAGTCAGAATTCGTGAGTTTTGCAGATGAGCAAGCTGCCATCCTGAAGGCCGTCGGCCGAGTTCGGCCAACAGCGGACATTTGTGGCAAATTTATTCCACGGCACATTTCACGACTACTCGATTCAGGGCATCTTATCCATGCGCTACAAACCATCAGCACAATATATCAAGTCCTTTCAGCGTGGGACTAGCCGAGTTGTAATCGTGCTGGTGATTGTCATCCTAATCTTGGGCTACCTTACGTTCTTTGGATCTACCAAATCCAAGGACGATCCTATCGTGCCATTTCTTTTCACAGTTCTCGTTTTTGTCGTAATCGGCTTTATGCAAGTTCGACGCCTTCGCAAGACGGCTGCCGAACTTGCTACGGTATCTTATGTACTTCTCGATGAGGGAATTTCAGTTGAGTCATCTGGCCCGAGTTATGTAATTCCCTACCATGGCATTCATACAGTTACGATCAGACGTCGTTTATTCGGCGGGGATATTGCACAGGTCCTGCTCAAAGGTACAGGCGGGGAGGCTGCATTTCCTAGTTTAGAAACTCCGGATCCCTTTATTATTGCACTTCGACAGCGCATGGGTGCCGTCTCTTTCATTGAAAAACGTTCACTGCTAGTGTGATTTAGCCAGTTCGCTCATACATCCCCAAGGTCCGCTACGGGGCGGAAGCGGAAGTACCGGCCGCCTTGCTGCCTAGCCACTGGGTCCTAATTACTTACCTGGCATCGTGCTGCACGACATAGTGCTCCGGATAAGTCTCTGTTGCGCCACGAAGCCAACCGACTACAGCGCCCGCAGATGGCCCTCGCCGTGATCGTGTCTAGCGCGTTAAGGCTAAATGTAACTTAGCAACCGGTTCCCGGCAGCCGCCATCACTAAGGAGTCGGCTGGTTTTTTTGTCGTCTTTTTTTGGTGGCGTTGGCGACTTCGCCGCCGGTCCCGGTCATGCCGCTTTGCGGCATGTCGCCGTCGCGCGGGTCGTCACCATGTTGGTCGCCCATGCCCTCGGAGTGCTGGCCGCCCTGGCCGTGCAGGCCTCTTTCGGCGCCTTTGTTGATGCCTTGCCCGCTATCGGCACCCTCGGTGCCGGAATGTTCGCTGCCGCTCAGTCCGTCCGTGGCGCCTTGGCCGCCAACGGATTGCTGATGATTGTCTTTGCTCATGCCGCCTCCTTGAAATTGGATCAAGGGTGAATGCTAACCTTCGGCGTTGTGTTGAGCTATCAGCGTACCACTGCCTCGCAAGTAGGCGAAAAGCTACAAATGCCGCAGAAACCTATTGAACGGGCATGACATGAGCGGCGTCGGCAATGGTGTCGGAAAAAATGTCGACTTGCTTTTGATGCAATATCCATCGTACACTTTATTTTCCAACGCCAATAGCAGGCCAACGAATAGTACGGAGATCAAACATGGCAATTGGGAAGCCCTGCACGGAATGCGGCGGCAATGAGCATTTTTCAAAAGAGGTGGCTCCAGGCGCAACCGGCGAATTGCTTCCCGTCGGCAGCCTCCATGGCGGGAAGTACCGGGTTGTCGTTTGCGGAGATTGCGGGTCCACCCGCTGGTTTGTTCCTGAGCGTTTCTTGCCGCTTGTAAAAGAGAAATTTGAAACGGAATAAGTGCGGCGGCGCCGGGAGGAAATACTGTGCAGCAAAGTGTCATAGTTGTGAGCGATCGCGTCGATCCTCGGTTCGAGGACGCTATCGGTAAAGGGTTGGATGAGTTCAATCTGCAAGCGTCGGGATTCAGCGACCGGCTCCCCTTGAGTGTCATCGTGAAAGATCCCGACAGCGGCGAAGCGCTGGGCGGAATCGTCGGACGGACCTCTCTTGGTCTGGCGTTTCTGGATCTGTTTCACCTTCCGGCGTCGCTGCGTGGCTCGGGCCTCGGCACGAAAATCCTGAAGGCATTCGAAGATGAGGCGCGCGAAAGGGGTTGTCGTTCGGCCGTGCTTTATACCATCAGCTTCCAGGCGCCCGGCTTTTATGAAAAAAATGGGTGGGTACGTTTCGGCGAGATTGAATCCGATCAGGGGACAAGCCGCATTTTCATGAGTAAAAAGCTGTAGCTGGTTTCGTAAGCGCGCCATGCGGTGGACGTCCATGCCAGAATGCGGGCATCGCCACCGCGAAAGATGCGTATGACACCTGAACTCGTCTTCACCATCGGCCACTCCAACCGTACCATCGAAGACTTTATCGGCTTGTTGTGGCAGAGCGGCATTGCCTGTCTGCTCGATATCCGGACGATTCCCAAATCCCGCCACAATCCGCAGTTCGGCCAGGAACAGCTAGCGGCCTCGCTCGCCGACGCAGGCAACCTATCCGCCGGAGTAGCCGGTGACTGCAGCGATTCGGTAGCCGACGTTGCACATCAATCCAAATGGAGGAATCAGAATGACACGAGTTCGAGTGGAAAGCTTCACGATCTCTATCGACGGCTATGCGGCGGGTCCGGATCAGGACCTCAACAACCCGCTTGGCGTGGGCGGGACGAACTTGCACCAGTGGTTCATTCCGACACGCACGTTTCAGGCCATCCATGGCGCGGGCGACGGCACGACCGGCGTCGACGACGATTTTGCCGCGCGCGGGTTTCGCAATGTCGGCGCCTGGATTCTAGGTCGGAACATGTTCGGACCGGTTCGCGGACCGTGGCCCGACATGAACTGGAAAGGCTGGTGGGGAGACAATCCACCGTACCATGTTCCCGTCTTCGTTTTGACCCATCATGCGCGGCCATCGATCCAGATGGAAGGCGGCACGACGTTTCACTTCGTCACGGGTGGCATACATGAGGCCCTGGACCGAGCCCGCGAGGCGGCGAATGGTATGGACGTGCGTATCGGGGGTGGGGCGCATGTGGTTCGACAATATCTCCAGGCGGCCCTCATCGATGAGTTGCACATCGCGATATCGCCGATCATGCTGGGCCGGGGCGAGCGCTTGTTCGAGGGCGCGGACCTGCCGGCCCTCGGATATGAATGCATCGGGTTCACGGGAACGGAGAAGGCAAGCCATGTCGTGCTCCGGCGCCGCGAGACCAGCGGCGCCTAGAGCGGGTGCGACGGCTGGGATCGTGTCCGAATGCCAGACTTGACCCCATTGGGGTTACGCCGTGAAATCCACCGGCAACGGCGCGTCCCGCGCGACCAGCTTTTGCTCGCGCAACTCGTGCCAGAACGCCGCCGGTATCACTTCGGCCAGCGCCGCCTGGTCCTCGGCGATGCGTTCCGGACGGCTGGCGCCCGGGATCACGGCGGCCACCGCCGGATTCGCCAGCGAGAATTGCAGCGCGGCCGACTTGATGCTGACGCCGTGCCGCTGCGCGACAGCCTTCAACCGCTCGACCTTGGCAAGAATTTCGGGCGGCGCCTTTTGATATTCGAAATGCGTGCCGCCGGCCAGAATGCCCGAGCTGTATGGCCCGCCGACGACGATGTCGACGTTCTGCTTCGCCGCCTGCGGCATCAGGCGCTGCAGCGCGCGCTCGTGATCGAGCAGGGTGTAGCGTCCCGCCAGCAGCGAGACCGTCGGCCGCGCCTCGTCCAGTTCCATCGCCAGTTCGATCGGCTCGACCCGGTTGACGCCCAGGCCCCAGCCCTTGATCACGCCTTCCTCCTGCAGCCGCGCGAGCACGCGGAAGGCGCCGGTGCGGGCGATCTCGAACTGGGCCAGCCAGCCGTCGCCGTAGAAGTCTTGCGCCGCGTCGTGCACGTAGACGATGTCGAGGCGGTCCGTTTTCAAACGCTTGAGGCTGTCCTCGATCGAGCGCAGCGTGGCGTCGGCGGAGTAGTCGTTGACGATCTTGTTGCGGCGTCCGAATTCGAACAGCCCGCCTTTCTCGCCCATGTCGCGCTGCGACGGCTCTTCCAGCTCGTCGAGGATCACGCGGCCGACCTTGGTGCTCAGGAAGTAGTCGTCGCGATTGCGTTTGGCTAGCGCGTTGCCGAGACGAATCTCGGCCAGGCCGGCGCCGTACAGCGGGGCGGCGTCGAAGTAGCGCACGCCGTGGTCCCAGGCGGCATCGACCGTCGCCAGCGCTTCCTCTTCGGGGATGTCGCGGAACATGTTGCCCAGCGGCGCGGTGCCGAAGCCGAGCTTGCCTTGCAGTAGGTTTTTGATGGACATGAAAACTCCTGTTGGTGAATGTGGAGCCAAGTATAGGTTGACGGGTTGATGCTGTCTAAGACATGATTTGTCTTCCTTGAGTCCTTAAAGGTCTGACATGCTTGATTTACGCCAGTTGCAATACTTCGTCGCCGTTGCCGAGGAGGAGCATGTAGGCCGCGCGGCGGAGAAGCTCCACATCTCGCAATCGCCGTTGAGCCGGCAGATCGCCCAGCTTGAGGAGCGGCTGGGTTTGATGCTGTTCGAGCGCAGCCAGCAGCGCATCCGGCTGACCCGCGATGGCCGCGTGTTTCTCGACGAGGCGCGCTCCCTGTTGACGCACGCCAAGCGGCTGGAGTCCCTGGCGCAACGGCTGGGGCGGGGCGATGAGGGCGGCCTGTGCATCGGGTATATCGAGCATGCCATGCATTCGGGTGTGCTGCCAAACGGTTTACGGGTGTTGCGGGCCTCGCGCCCGCAGTTGCATATCGCGCTGTACAACATGCATTCGGCGGAGCAGTTGGAGGGGCTGCGCCAGCGCAGTCTGGACATCGCGCTGCTGGTGGAGCCGCCGATGGCCGATGATCCGGATTTGCTGTGCGCCAGGGTGCTGGACGATCCGATGCTGTTGGCGCTGCCCGAGAGTCATCCGCTGGCGTCGGCGGCCGAGGTGGCGCCGGCCGATCTGGCGGGGTTGGAGTGGATCGCGGTGCGGCATAAGGAAAGCCTGCTGAGCAGGGATGAGTTCGTGGCGGCGTGCGCGGTGGCCGGGTTTACGCCGAACATCAAGATGGAGGCGACCGAGCCGCTGACGGCGTTGGGGCTGGTGGCCGCGGGGCTGGGCGTGGCGGCGATCCAGCAGAGCTTGCGGCATCAGGCGCCGGCCGGGGTGGTGCTGTTGGCGTTGCCTTGGTTTGCTTATCGGACGCCGCTGTGGCTGGTTTGGCATAGGGTCAATCTGCGGCCGTTGGTGGGAATTTTCCGCGAGACGCTGTTGTCGCTGGCTGACGATTAGGCTCATTTCAGATTTTTGTTGACGGACGAGGACGGAATCCATATCATTTGCAAAACAAATGACAACGTTGGACATTTTGCGAAAGACAGCGATCTTCCAGCGTTGTTGCAAATATTCAAGGAGACTGTGTGGCAACGATTCACGATGTGGCGGAGCGGGCCGGTGTGTCCATCAAGACCGTCTCGCGCGTACTCAACGGCGGGACCGAGGTGTCCGAGAAAACCCGCACCCGTATCGAGCAGGCCATGCGCAGCCTCGAATTCACGCCGTCGGCAGCCGCGCGCATGCTGCGGGGCCGCCCGACGGGCTTGGTCGCCGTCATCGCCGAAAAGCTGACCACGACGCCGGATTCCTCCGAGATCATCAAGGGCATACAGCTGGTGTGCGAGCAGTTGGGCAAGGTGATGCTGATCGGCGAGACCGGCGGCCATGCCGATGTCGCCAACCGCCTGGTGGCCGACATGCGCGAGCGGCGGGTCGAGGCGATCCTGTTCGCGACGCCGTTTCACCGCGAGGTCACCGTCGAGCCGCTGCTGGGCAGCACACCGACGGCGCTGGCCAACTGCTTCGAGGCGCCCGGCCGCTACACGCAGGTGGTGCCGGACGACGAGGGCGGTGGCTACGCGGCCGCGCAGATCGTGCTGCAGGCCGGGCACCGCGAGATCGCCTTCCTTCAGCTAATACCGGGCATGGTGGCGACGGGATTGCGTCTGCGCGGTTTCGAGCGCGCGATGCGCGAGCATGGCGTCACGCCGAATCCCGATTGGTTGATCCACGGCGCGGAGGCGGGCGACGCCGACGAATTCTCGCATCTTGCCGACGCCGTCGACCGTCTCTTCGCCAGCGACAATCGGCCCACCGCTATCCTGTGCGGTAACGACAAGATGGCCATGCGCGTCATCTTCATCCTGCAGCGGCGCGGCTTGCGCGTGCCGGCCGACGTGTCGATCGTCGGCTTCGACGATTTCCGCCTGATCTCGGAGGCGCTGGACCCGGGCTTGACCACTGTCGCGTTGCCGTACCGCGAAATCGGCGAGCTGTCGGGCCGCCATGTGCTGGAGCAGGCGTCCGCGCCCGCATCCACCGTCCGCGTGCCCTGCGTGCCGGTCATGCGCGGCACCGTCGCCGCGCCGTCGGCCAGCGCGGTCAAGGCCATGCGGGCGATGAAGGCCAAGCGATGAGGCGCGGGGTTTTGATGGCACTGTTGGTCGCGGCGGCGCTGCCGGTGCTGGCCGCGCCGGTACAAATCAAACTATGGCGCCACGATACCGGCGACGCCGAAATGGCCTCGGGCCGGGCGGCAGTGGAGCGGTTCAATCGTTCGCAGCAAAAGTGGCGGGTGGTGGTCGAGGCGATTCCGCAGGGTTCTTACACCGAGTCGATCACCGCCGCCTCGCTGGTCGGACAGCTGCCGTGCATCATCGCCATGGACCAGCCGACCGTGCCGAACTTCGCCTGGGCCGGGCATGTGCGCGCGCTCGACGCGCTGCTGCCGGCCGACGCCGTGGCCAAGCTGCTGGAAGGCGGACGCGGAACCTACAAGGGCCAGTTGTATAGCGTCGGGCAGTTCGACGTGGCGCTGGCGCTGTTCTCGCGCCGCTCGCAGCTGGACGCGCTGGGCGTGCGCGTGGCGACGATGGAGCAGCCCTATACGGCGGCGGAGTTCCACGACGTGCTGGCGAAGGTGAAGAAGAGCGGGCGCTATCGCTTTCCGCTGGATTTGAACGGCCGGTTCAAGGGCGAGTGGTACAGCTACGCGTTTTCGCCATGGCTGCAAAGCGCCGGCACCGACCTGATAGACCGTGACGGTTACGTGCGCGTCGACGGTGTGCTGAACAGCGATGCGGCGGTGGCCGTCGGCCGCTATTACGGCCGCCTGTTCAAGGACAAGCTGGTCGAGCGGATTCCCGCCGACGACAAGGCCTTCGAACAGGGGCGTTCGCTATTCCACTACACCGGCTCGTGGAAGGCGCGCGAGTACAGCGAACAATTCGGCGACGATCTGGTGGTGATGCCGCCGCCGGATTTCGGTCATGGCCCCAAGATCGGCGCGGCTTCCTGGCAATGGGGCATCACGCGCAGCTGCCGCCAGCCCGAAGGCGCGGCGGCCTTCCTGGCGCACCTGATCTCGCCGGCGGAAATCGCCGCCGCCTCGCGCGACACCGGGCTTGTGCCGGTGAGCGCCGAGGGAGCGGCACTGACCGAACATTACCGTCCGGGCGGCGACTGGCGCATCTACTTCGAGTTCGCCAAGCGCTATGCGGTGTCGAGGCCGGCCAGTCCGGCGTATCCGGCGATGTCCTCGGCGTTCGAAAAGGCGATGGCCGATATCCGCAGCGGCAAGGACGCCACCGAGGCGTTCGATGAGGCGGTGGAGGCGATGGAACACAACATTTCGCGTAACAACGGCTATGGTTTCGCCGCGCGCAAAACGGGGAGCGGCTTATGAAAACCAAACTTGGCCGGGAAAATCCGTTCGCGGTGGCGGCCTTCGCCTCGCCGGCGTTGCTGTTGTTCGTGCTGTTCGTGGTGCTGCCGATGCTGCTGGCCGCCGGCGCCACCATGACCAATCACCGCTTGATGTCGCCCGAGCCGACCAAGTACGTCGGCCTGGATAATTACCGGCGCCTGCTGGCGCTGAATGTGGTCGCCGTCGATTCGGTGCGCGATGCGCAGGGCGCCGTCGTGCGCGACGAGGAGGGCGTGCGTTACCCAACCTGGCGCCAGGTTCGCAAGGACAAGCCGGAGCTGGAGGGCTATCGCCCCGCGTTCCAAGTCGATATCGGCGAATCGCGTATCGTGCTGGCGGCCACCGATCCCTTGTTCTACCGGTCGCTGATCAATACCTTCCTATTCGCGGCGCTCGTGCTGCCGTTGCAGTGCGGGGTGGCGCTCGGCCTGGCGATCCTGGTCAACCAGAAGATTCGTGGGCGGGTGTTTTTCCGCACCGTGTATTTCGCGCCGGTGGTGACGTCGATGGTGGTGGCGTCGATCGTCTGGGCCTTCATGCTCAATACCGATCGCGGCATGCTCAACGAACTGCTACGCGGTTTGCTGCACGATCCCAACGCGGGACCGGACTGGCTGGGCGACAGCCGCTACGCCTTGCCCGCCATCGCGTTGATGTCGGCCTGGCAGGGTGCCGGTTTCCAGATGCTGGTGTTCCTGGCCGGCCTGCAGTCGATCTCCCACGAGTTGTACGAGGCGGCCACGCTGATGGGCGCCAACGCGTGGCAGCGCTTCGTGCACGTCACCTTGCCGGGTCTGCGCAACACCATCATCTTCGTGCTGGTGTCGACCACCTTGCTGGCGTTCGGCCTGTTCACACAGGTTGACGTGATGACTTCCGGCGGCCCGCTCGATTCGACATCGACGGTGGTGTACCACGCGGTGCGCAGCGGCTTCAAGGAGCAGGACGTCGGCTACGGCTCGACGATTACGCTGGTGTTCTTTGTCATCGTGCTGGCGCTGTCGGCGTTGCAGCGGATGCTGGTGTCGAAGGGAGACGCGAAATGAATGTAAAAATGAGCCGGACCTTGCGCGACATCGCCCTGTTCATCGGCATGAGCGCCATCGGCATCGTGTTCATCGCGCCGCTGTTGTTCATGTTCGTGTCGTCGTTCAAGGGCGATAACGCGATCTTCGCCGATTTGAGTAGCTGGTCTGCCTACCTGCCATCGGAAACCTGGTCGATGCAAAACTACAAGGCGGTGTTCGAGAAGAGCGACTTGCCGTCCTTCCTGCTCAACTCCACCCTGATCGCCGCGCTGGTCGTGGTGGGCGGCATCATCATCAACAGCATGTTGGCGTTTTCGATCGCGCGCATGCGCTGGCGCGGGCGTAATCTGGTGCTGGCGCTGGTGGTCGCGATGGTGATCGTGCCATTCGAGGTGATCGCCATTCCGCTGCTGTCGCTGGTAGCCAAGCTGCCATGGCCGGCCTTCGAGCATGGCCAGCTGGTGATGCACACCGGCTGGTTCAACAGCCTGCATGTGCAGGTGATACCGTTCCTGGCCAACGCCTTTTGCGTCTTCCTGTTCTACCAGTTCTTCCGCGATATCCCGGCGGAGTTGGACGAGGCGGCGAAGATGGACGGCGCCGGTCCGTGGACCGTGTACGCCAGGATCATCATGCCCAACAGCGGTCCGGTGATCGCCACCGCCGCCATCGTGCTGTTCATCTCGGCGTGGAACCAGTATCTGTGGCCGATCATGGTGATACAGGGCGAGGCGTTCCGGCCGGTGCAACCGGGCATACAGCAATTCTTCGGACGCACCAATTCGTGGGGGCAGATCATGGCCTACGCATCGGTGATTACTTTACCCGTGCTCGCGGTGTTCCTGGCGTTCCAGCGGCAGTTCGTCGCCTCGGTCGCCGGGACCGGCATCAAGGGCTAACCTGGGCTAACTTTGGACTACACATGACACTTAAACTGAACGATAAATTCATCTGGGATTTCTGGCACTTCGAGGAAGCAGGGGAGCAGCACCTGTTCTTCTTGCAGGCCAACCGCTCCATCGGCAACCCGGACCTGCGCCACTGGAACGTCTCGGTCGGCCACGCGGTGTCGCCGGACCTGCGCACCTGGACCTCGCTGGGTACGGCGTTCGGTCCTTCGGCCTCGCCGGCGTGGGACGATTACACCACCTGGACCGGCTCCGTGATCAAGGCCGAGGGGCGCTATCACCTGTTCTACACCGGCACCTGCCGCGCCGAAAACGGCATGCGCCAGCGCATCGGCCATGCCACGTCGGATAGCCTGGACGGCCCTTGGGAGCGTGTCGGCAGCGGTCTGGCGCTCGATCTGGACGAGCGCTTTTATGAGGAATACGAGGAAGGCCGCTGGCACGACCGCGCCTTGCGCGATCCCTGGGTGCTGGCGGATAAAATCGACGGCCAGTATCACATGTTCTACACCGCGCGCCGCAACGACGGTCCGCTGTATGCGCGCGGCGTCATCGGCCACGCGGTGTCGCCCGATCTGGTGCACTGGACGGCAACGGCGCCGGTCTACGCCGGCGGCCACTATGGCCAGCTGGAGGTGCCGCAGGTGTTCGAGCGCGACGGCCGCTGGTACTGCGTGTTTTGTAATGTCGCCGCGCATTGGACCGAAGAGATGCGCGCGCAGTACAAGGGCGGCGTCTCCGGCACCCACTATCTGGTGGCGGACAATCCGCTCGGACCATGGCAGCCGGCGCCAGGCTTCCTCGATGGCGATATTCCGTGCCGCCGCTACGCGGGAAAAATCCTGCGCGACCCCGTAACCGGCAACGACTGCCTGATGGCGTTCGAGGACACCGGCGCGGACGGCCAGTTCGTCGGCCAGATCTGCGATCCGATCCCGCTGCGGCTGGAGAACGGCCTGTATGCGATCGACGATTCATTGGCACAGAAATGACAACGATGGACAATCGTTCATAAGAATTAGAAAGCTGGAGGAGACAATATGAATCATCACCACGCGATCGCCGGTCTGCTGCTGGCGGCTTCGCTGGCCGCCACGCAGGCCATGGCGGCCGCCGACGCGCCGCCGCTGGCCCGCTGGGGGCTGGACGAACAGGGTGGCAGCCAGACCGTCGAGCAGGTGTCCGGACGCCGCGACCAGGTGAACTACGTGTTCAACCGCGCGCGCTTCAAGCCCGACTCGTCGCCGTTGTGGCGGCCGGCGGCCAACTGCATTCAGCAGGGCTGCCTGCTGTTCGACGGCTATTCGACGGACGTGACGGCGCCCGCGCTGGCCAGCGCCCAACTGCAAAGCGGCTTCACGCTGAGCGCATGGGTGGCGCCGCATGCCTTCGAATGGGGCGATGGAGGGCATTATTCCGCGTTCGTCAGCCAGTTCGACGCGGAGGCCAGGCAGGGGTTTTCGTTTGGCGTCTACCGCTTCGGCACCTGGGGCATCAAGGTGGGCTTGGGCGGAGCCGTGGTCGATGTGCGCGTCACCGATCGCAAGTTGCCGCGCGATACCTGGTCGCATGTGGCGGCGAGCTACGATCCGGCCACGCGGCGAGTGGCCTTGTTTTTGAACGGTGAACCGGTCGCCGAAAAGGTGACGCCTTCGACGGGGCGCTTCGGCATGCCGGATCTGCCGCTGACAATCGGTCGCTACTCGCGGCCGGAGCAGATCGGCGGCGTCTTCAAACTCAATACCTTCCTCGGCTTGATGGACGAGGTGCGCGTCGGCGCCGGCCCGTCCGATGCCGCCGCGGTGGCACGCATCGTCGCCGCCGATCTGGCGCCGCGCGCGGGCAAGGCGCCGAAGCTGTCGCCCGCCGATATGAACGTCCCGGCGAGCACCTTCGACGGCGACCGCCACCGTCCGCAGTACCACGTGATGCCGGATGCCGGCTGGATGAACGAGCCGCACGCGCCGTTCTACTATCAGGGCCAATATCACCTGTTCTTCCAGAAGAATCC
>Ga0105244_10003131_pt1 | contig 12050 bp, 9 predicted proteins | sample KBSM44metaG_FD_80423 | JGI IMG/M metagenome (GOLD analysis project Ga0105244, IMG submission 80423) | Miscanthus rhizosphere microbial communities from Kellogg Biological Station, Michigan, USA - KBS M4-4 metaG | ecosystem: Host-associated > Plants > Roots > Rhizosphere > Soil | place: Michigan...
AGCATATAGCCGCAACCTCTACATACGGACTGGATTTCAGTTGCGCTGTTCGAGCTGACAATGTGTATGGCGTGCAGTTCCATCCTGAGAAAAGCCACCACTTCGGCGTTGGTCTACTGAAAAATTTCGCGGAACTATGAAATGTTAAGACCTCGAATAATTCCATGCCTTCTGATCCAGGATGGTGGGCTGGTTAAAACAGTAAAGTTTAAGGATCCAAAGTATGTTGGCGATCCGATCAATGCGGTAAAAATATTCAATGAAAAAGAAGCTGATGAACTGATCGTCATTGATATTGATGCAACTGTTAATAACGTTGAGCCTAACTATCAGCAAATTGCCAAGCTTGCAGCCGAGTGTCGGATGCCATTGTGCTATGGCGGCGGCATTCGTACGGCTGAACAAGCCAAACGAATTATCGCTTTAGGTGTTGAGAAAGTAGCGATCAGCTCTGCCGCGCTGGAGAATCCGGGATTAATCACACAAATTGCGGAAGAGATCGGTAGTCAAAGCGTTGTTGTCGTCCTTGACCACAAGTCACGGTTGCTTAGTAAGTCCAGCGATGTATGGACGCACAATGGCACTCGAAATACCAAGCGTAGTGTATTGGACGTGGCTCTCGAGGTTGAAAAACTGGGGGCGGGCGAGATCGTGATCAACTCGATCGACAACGACGGCCGTATGAAGGGCTACGACATAGACCTTGCCCTCAAACTACGTGAGGCGGTTCACATTCCAATCACCGTCCTGGGTGGTGGTGGGTCGCTTGAGGATATGCGCAGCGTAGTCGCCGCTTGTGGTGTTGTGGGTGTCGCAGCGGGTAGTTTCTTTGTGTTTAAAGGGAGCTATCGTGCGGTATTGATCAGCTACCCAAGTGCACACCAGAAAGACGAATTAATTTATTCAGCTCTACGAACCCAGTAACATAGCCTGGTTCGCGGCAAGGGTAGGTCATTATGTTTAGTGGAAAAAAACTTCTTATCTCCGGTGGCACAGGGTCCTTCGGTAACGCTGTTTTAAAGCGCTTCCTGGACACCGATATTGCTGAAATTCGTATTTTCAGTCGGGACGAAAAGAAGCAGGATGACATGCGCAAGCGCTACAGCAATCCGAAGCTGAAGTTCTATATCGGTGATGTGCGTGATTACCAGAGCGTTCTAAACGCTACCCGTGGTGTTGATTATATTTTTCACGCCGCCGCACTGAAGCAGGTTCCATCTTGTGAGTTTCACCCGATGGAAGCGGTAAAAACCAATGTTATCGGTACTGATAACGTCCTGGAAGCTGCGATACAGAATGAAGTTAAGCGTGTCGTTTGCTTAAGTACCGACAAGGCTGTTTATCCCATCAATGCGATGGGTATCTCGAAAGCCATGATGGAAAAGGTGATGGTCGCCAAGTCCCGCAACGTGGATGAGACCAAAACCGTCATCTGTGGCACTCGCTACGGGAATGTCATGGCATCCCGTGGGTCTGTTATCCCGCTGTTCATCGAGCAGATTCGTGCCGGCAAATCGTTGTCTATTACAGACCCTAACATGACTCGTTTCATGATGACGTTAGCGGATGCTGTCGACTTGGTTCTGTATGCCTTTGAGCATGGTAACAACGGTGATCTCTTCGTTCAGAAGGCACCAGCAGCAACAGTGGAAACGCTCGCTCGCGCATTGACGTCGATGTTGGGACAACCCGAACATCCCATCCAGATCATTGGAACACGTCATGGCGAGAAGCTTTACGAGGCACTGTTGAGCCGCGAAGAAATGGCTTGCGCAGAAGACATGGGTGACTACTTCCGTGTACCCCCGGATCTGCGAGATTTGAACTACAGTAAATTTGTTGAGCAAGGTGAAGAAAAGATTTCCACGATGGAAGACTATAATTCTCATAATACTGAGCGTCTTGACGTCGAGGGCATGCAGAACTTACTGCTCAAACTGGATTTTATGCGTGCGATTCAGCGCGGCGAACACGCGACTCCCGAGGAATAAGGCATGAAAGTATTGATCACCGGTGCCAACGGGTTCGTCGGTAAAAACCTTGTTGCTCATCTGAAAGAGCGAAAAGACGTCGAGGTGCTGCGGTTCTGTCGCGAGGACAATGTGGCCAGTCTGCATTCACTCGTATCCAAGGTGGATTTTATTTTCCACTTGGCCGGTGTCAATCGTCCTCAAAATGTTGAAGAGTTTAAAGTTGGTAACACGGATTTAACGCAGACCCTGTGCACTGCTGTTGCTGCCACAGGTCGCAACATTCCTTTGCTTTATACCTCTTCAATTCAAGCTGAAATAAACAATGCTTATGGCTCTAGTAAACGAGATGCCGAAGAAGCGCTACTAAGTCTTTCCACCCAAAATGGCAGTCACGTACATTTATTTCGATTGCCAAATGTATTTGGGAAGTGGGCACGACCTAATTACAATTCTGCCGTCGCGACCTTTTGCCACAATATCGCGCATGGACTACCTATCAGCATAAATGATGCTGATGCCAGAATTTCGCTTGTTTATATCGACGACGTTATTAAAAGCTTTGTCGCTGTCATGGATGGTGAGCAATCTGGTGATCAATTTGTTGTCGTTGAACCTCAATATTCAACAACGGTGGGTGAGCTTTCAGCGCAGCTCCATGAGTTTAAGGCAAGTCGACAGTCTATGATCACGGAACGTGTGGGGACCGGTTTGGTTCGCGCACTGTACTCTACCTATCTCAGCTATCTACCCCCTGAAGATTTCACTTACGAAGTTCCTAAGTATGGAGATGATCGTGGCGTCTTCGTCGAGATGCTCAAAACCAAGGATTCTGGCCAGTTCTCTTATTTTACCGCCCATCCAGGTATTACCCGAGGCGGCCATTATCATCACACTAAAACAGAAAAATTCCTGGTTATCAAAGGCAAGGCTTGCTTCCGGTTCCGCCATATCGCATCAGGCGAGTTCTACGAACTGTTCACCGATGGGGACACACCGGAAATTGTTGAAACCGTACCTGGCTGGAGTCACGACATCACGAATGTTGGTGAGAATGAAATGATCGTGATGTTGTGGGCAAACGAAATTTTTGATCGTGAGCTTCCAGATACGTACACAATGCCTGTGGGCACCCAGGCCTGATTGAATTAGGAATGAGCATTGCAATGAAAAAGTTGAAAATTGTTACCGTTGTAGGCACTCGGCCTGAGATTATTCGTTTGTCACGAGTCATCGCGGCGCTGGATAAGTACTGCGAACACGTACTGGTCCACACCGGACAGAATTATGACTATGAGCTGAATGAAATATTTTTCCAGGACCTGGGGATTCGCAAACCGGATCATTTTCTCAACGCAGCGGGTAGCAGCGGGGCGGAGACGATCGGGAACGTGATCATCTCGGTGGACCGTGTGCTTGCGTCAGTTCAACCTGAAGCCCTTCTGGTGCTGGGTGATACCAATAGCTGCATGGCGGTTATCCCGGCAAAGCGGCGCAAGATTCCAACGTTCCACATGGAAGCAGGTAATCGTTGTTTCGATATGCGGGTACCCGAAGAGATCAATCGGCGGATTGTAGATCATACGGCTGACATCAATCTTACCTACAGCACCATTGCGCGCGATTACCTGCTCAAAGAGGGCCTGTCTCCCGATATGGTGATCAAGACAGGGAGCCCTATGTTCGAGGTCTTGAATCATTACCGCGATGGCATCGAGGCTTCTGATGTACTGCAGCGTTTGGGTCTCGAGTCAGGTAAATTTTTTGTAGTCAGTGCACACCGCGAAGAAAATATTGACTCTGATAAAAATTTTCTAAAATTAGTTGATGTCCTCAATACAGTAGCAACGACATTTGGTCATCCGGTGATTGTTTCAACTCACCCGCGTACCCAGAAACGTGTCGATGCAATGGGTATCGTATTTCATGAGAATGTAAAACTCCTCAAGCCTTTGGGCTTCAAGGACTACAATAAACTTCAGCTCGAATCAAAAGCGGTACTTTCCGACAGCGGGACAATCAACGAGGAGTCTTCGATTCTCAATTTCCCTGCGTTGAATATTCGTGAGGCCCACGAGCGTCCGGAGGGTATGGAAGAGGCCGCTGTGATGATGGTTGGACTTGAGGTTGAGCGGGTGTTGCAAGGTCTTATGATTCTGGAAACTCAGGCTTCCGGCGCAGAGCGTGATTTTCGTCTGGTCGCGGACTACAGCATGCCCAACGTTTCTGAGAAAGTGGCAAGGATCGTACACAGCTATACTGATTATGTTAACCGGGTTGTCTGGAAGCGTTACTAATTAGAGTTGTGATCATGCCTGAAAGTAAATTGAGGATCTTGGTGGTCACGCAATATTTTTGGCCAGAAAATATGCGTATCAACGATTTAGTCCGCGACTTTACCGAGAAAGGACACTCGGTTACTGTGTTGACTGGTTTACCTAATTACCCCGAAGGGAAGGTGTTCGAAGAATATAAAGCGTCGCCGGACCGCTTTAATGAATACTTTGATGCCAAGGTGGTAAGAGTGCCAATGCTTGCGCGTGGTAAACGCAGTATTAATTTGGTTTTGAATTATTTAAGTTTTTTCACAAGTGCCTCTATGATTGGCGCTTATAAACTGCGTGGAGAAAAATTCGACGCGGTGTTTGTCTATGCCGTTTCACCAATAATGGCTGCGATTCCTGCATTGGTGATGGGACGGTTAAAGAAAGCACCGGTGTTTGTATGGGTGCTCGATCTTTGGCCTGAGACACTAAGGGCGGTAGGAGTTCTCAAAAATCCGACCTTACTGTCAATGGTCGGAAAAATGGTATCGTGGATTTACAATCGTACTGATTATTTACTTTTGCAGTCACATGGTTTCTTCGAGAATGTCAAAAAATACTGTACGAAGGACATAACCCCGCAAAGATTGGTGTATTTTCCAAGTTGGGCTGAAGACGACTTTTCATCCTCATCAACTCACCATTCTGCTTTGTTGGCACGTGACGACACCGTATTTACGGTCGTATTTGCGGGCAATCTCGGTGAAGCACAAGATCTGCCGGCTGTATTGGACGCTGCAGAACAATTGCGCGATAAAGTAGCCGTTCGCTGGGTCATTGTTGGCGATGGTCGAATGAGCGAATGGATGAGTCAACAAGTTCATTCCCGGGGGCTGAATAACGTATTGCTACTGGGGCGGCATCCTTTGGAAGAGATGCCAGGATTGTTTGCAAGCGCGGATGCCTTGCTCGTTTCTCTCAAAACCAATGATGTGTTTGAAAAGACCATTCCTGGAAAAGTACAAGCCTATCTAGCATCAGGCAGGCCCCTTTTGGGAATGATTAATGGAGAGGCAGCAAGAGTAATTGGTGATTCAGGCGCCGGTTTCACTTGTGCATCCGGCGATGCCAGCGGACTCGCAAACATTACCTTGGCGCTCGCGAAGACGGACGCAGTTGAGTTGAAGGCGATGGGGCAATCCGGTCGTCAGTATTATTTGAACAACTACTCGAAACCCCTTCTTCTGGCCCGGCTTGAAGATCTTTTCCGCAACGCCACCCTACGAAAGGCCACCCGTTGATGCAGCAGACCATTTTACTGACTGGCGCGACGGGTTTCGTCGGAGGAGCCATTCTCAATCGGTTACATCACGAGAACAAACACCCTGTCGTGGTTGCTGTTCGAGACGAGTCACGAGTGCCCATTCAGGGTGTTCCGAAGGTGTGTATCAAGTCCTTCGATGGTGGCACTCGTTGGGAAGAACACTTGACCGGGTCGGACGTAGTGATTCATTCCGCAGCTCGGGTGCACGTCATGAATGATGTAGAAGTCGATCCTCTGGCGGCATTCCGAAAAGTAAACGTAGAAGGGACGTTGAATCTCGCCAGACAATCTGCCGCTGCGGGTGTACGGCGATTCATTTTTATCAGTTCAATCAAGGTCAATGGGGAGGGGACGGTTCCTGGTACTGCTTATACCGCAGATGATGTTCCTGCTCCCATGGACCCCTATGGTATTTCGAAGATGGAAGCCGAGCAGGGGCTTCGCGAACTGGCGGCAGAAACTGCGATGGAGGTCGTTATTATCCGACCGGTGCTGGTCTATGGGCCTGGCGTCAAAGCCAACTTCCTTAATATGATGCGCTGGTTGGATAAGGGTGTTCCGCTACCTTTTGGAGCAATCCATAACCGTCGAAGTCTGGTCGCGCTGGATAATCTGGTGGACCTGATATTGACGTGCATCGTTCATCCTGCCGCTGCAAACCAGACTTTTCTAGTGAGCGATGGTGAGGACTTATCCACCACCGCATTGCTGAGCAAGATGGCGAAAGCGCTCAACAAACCGGCTAGACTGATACCGGTACCTAGCTGGATACTTCAGAGTGGCGCCGCTCTGTTGGGTAAAAAGGGGCTGTCTCAGCGACTGTGCGGGTCGTTGCAAGTCGATATTACTAAAACTCGTAATCTTTTAGGCTGGACGCCCCCACTAAGTGTTGATGAGGCGTTGGCGATTACTGCGATGCATTTTCGGGAACATGAATAACAATGATTTACTTTTGGCTGGTACCGGCAGTTGCCGTTCTTTCTTTTGTGTTAACTGCTTCGTTGCGACGGTATGCCTTGGCTCGAAGCATCATCGATATCCCTAATGCGCGAAGTTCTCATACGATACCAACCCCGCGCGGCGGTGGAGTGGCGATCGTGGTTACCTTTTTGGCGTCGCTTCCAGTTTTTGGCGTGTTTGAGTTGGTCCCGTGGCAGCAGTTGATCGCAATTGGAGGCGCCGGGGCGCTGGTAGCCGTTATTGGTTTTATGGATGATCACGGTCACATCGCTGCCCGTTGGCGTCTGTTGGGTCATTTTGGCGCCGGTATATGGGCTCTGGCTTGGCTGGGCGGCTTTCCTCCCGTTACCTTGTTCGGTATCAGTCTTGAATTGCATTGGTTCGGACATTTTCTCGCTGCGATTTATCTTGTCTGGTTGCTAAATCTATACAACTTCATGGATGGAATTGATGGCATAGCGAGTGTTGAGGCATTGTGTGCTTGCCTTGGTGCTTGTTTGCTTTACGGGCTAAGTGGCGTCCCGACCCTGATCTGGGGGCCACTGATGCTAGCTGTGGCGGTAGTTGGTTTCCTGTATTGGAATTTCCCGCCTGCGCGGATATTTATGGGGGACGCCGGGAGTGGGTTTCTAGGCATTGCATTGGGGGTTCTGTCGCTCCAGGCTGCCTGGGTTTCCTCGGAGTTGTTTTGGGCCTGGGTGATTCTGTTAGGTGTATTCATAGTCGATGCAACGTTTACCTTGATACGTCGATTGCTTCGCGGCGATAAGGTTTATGAGGCTCATCGCAGCCATGCCTATCAGTTCGCTTCCCGTCGATTTGGCAAGCATTTGCCTGTAACGCTGGCTGTCGGCGCCATCAATCTGTTTTGGCTGCTGCCTGTGGCGTACTCGGTAACGCAGCTCGGGCTCGATGGTGCTTGGGGGGTAATCATCGCCTACGTTCCGCTCATTACTCTTGCATTGAAATTCCATGCAGGCCAGCTCGAAGCCCCTACGGCCACTTGATCCGGCTAGGCGCCTGATTTAGAAGGTGCCGGCTGCGAGCGAATATGTACAATGATCGAGTGATGTCAGTTTAGGAGCGGTACAAGGTGTTTGAAGCGTTTATGGATCGATTGCGTGCGTTGTTGCTGGGGCTACCGCGCCGTCAGAAACGACTGATTCAGGTGCTGGCTGACGTAGTCCTGGTATGGATGGCGCTTTGGCTCGCGTTTGTCGTGCGCTTGGGCATTGATGAGATGATCAATCCCTTCAAGATACACACCTGGCTTTTTGTAAGCGCTCCTATGGTAGCGATTCCGCTGTTCGTTCGGTTTGGTATGTATCGTGCGGTGATGCGCTATTTTGGCAATGATGCACTTATTGCAATCATCAAGGCTGTGAGTCTCTCTTCATTGATCCTTGGTTTTATTGTCTATTGGTATAGCAATCATCAGAACGTCGTGCCGCGCTCGATCATCTTCAACTACTGGTGGTTGAGTCTGGTGATGATCGGAGGGTTGCGCCTGGCGATGCGGCAGTATTTCCTCGGCGACTGGTTTTCGGCCGCTCAGCACGTGCCTTTCACCAATCGTGACGATGGTCTGCCCAGAGTTGCGGTCTACGGTGCAGGGGCGGCAGGTAACCAGCTTGTAGTTGCGCTAAGGATGGGCCGTGTCATGCGTCCGGTCGCCTTTATCGATGATGATGACAGCATTTCGAATCGGGTCATCTCAGGCTTGCAAGTTTACAAGCCCCGGCACATCGAGCAGATGATCCACGCTACAGGTGCTCAAGAAATACTGCTTGCCATTCCTTCTTCTTCCCGCGGTCGGCGTCGCGAGATTCTTGGTTTCCTTGAAGGTTATCCATTGCACGTGCGCAGCGTGCCAGGGTTTATGGATCTGGCGAGTGGCAGGGTGAAAGTGGATGATATTCAAGAAGTCGACATCGCCGATTTGTTAGGCCGTGATGCTGTGCCTGCGCAGGAAGATTTGCTCGAGCACTGTATTGAGAATAAAGCCGTCCTGGTAACCGGCGCAGGCGGTTCCATTGGTTCAGAGTTGTGCAGGCAGATTCTTACACAGTCGCCCACCACGCTTATTTTGTTCGACCACAGTGAATTCAATCTTTATTGTATTTTGGCAGAGCTCGAGCAGCGCATAAGCCGTGAATCGTTATCGGTAAGGCTATTGCCGATCTTGGGCTCCGTGCGTAATCAGACCAAGTTGCTGGACGTCATGAAGACCTGGCGCATCGACACGGTGTATCACGCAGCGGCCTATAAGCATGTGCCTATGGTCGAACACAATATCGCTGAAGGCGTGTTGAATAATGTGATGGGCACGCTCAACACTGCGCAAGCCGCTCTGCAGGCAGGCGTAGCGAACTTTGTGTTGATATCTACTGATAAAGCGGTGCGCCCTACGAATGTCATGGGCAGTACCAAGCGTCTCGCCGAGCTAACGCTACAGGCGTTAAGTCGCGAAATTGCTCCCGTTTTGTTCGGCGACAAATCCAAAGTTTCGCGGGTCAACAAAACCCGTTTCACGATGGTTCGATTTGGGAATGTCCTAGGGTCGTCTGGTTCGGTCATTCCGCTTTTTCACAAACAAATCAAGTCAGGTGGACCTTTAACGGTTACCCATCCGAAGATTACTCGTTATTTCATGACTATCCCCGAAGCGGCGCAGCTGGTCATTCAGGCTGGGTCGATGGGGCAGGGTGGAGACGTGTTCGTCCTGGATATGGGAGAGCCAGTTAAAATCGTCGAGCTCGCAGAAAAGATGATTCACCTCTCGGGCTTGAGTGTTCGTTCGGAAAAGAACCCGAATGGTGATATCGCTATCGAGTTTACGGGGTTGCGCCCAGGCGAAAAACTCTATGAAGAATTATTGATTGGTGACAACGTAGAAGCGACTAAGCACCCCATGATCATGTCGGCGAATGAAGATCACTTGTCTTGGGATCTGCTTAAGACCAAGCTTACTGATTTACTGACTGCGGTTGAACAAGACGACTACTCAAGAGTGCGGCAGTTGTTGCGCGACACTGTCAGTGGTTATGCGCCAGATGGAGAGATTGTTGATTGGATATATCAACAGCGCAGGCTTGAGCCTTAAACGTCTATATCGAGTGATTGGAACTCTGTTACGTAAGGGTGTCCGTTATGCAGGAGGGCACTTTCTCGAGTTTTCTATCCAATGCATCACAAAAAATAACCTTGTTAAATATAAATTCTCTCATTACTAACTATTCAAAGTGATAGTTCGGTATTGACGACCACTCTACTAGAGTGGCCCAGTCGCCGGATGTACTGAACATCTTATGATTGCCTTATCCTTTAAGTTGTACTAGTGAGATCAAGGCAACGGTAGATTATAACCCCCGCGCCCCGGACTTCCTGCAGGGAAGCTCCGCGAACATTTGCCCTGGCGCCCCATAGTTTTCCTGTTCGCCGCAGTGGGGGCCTTCCAGTCAAGTGCCTAAGGCAGTGGCATCGATGATGCACAAGATAAGTGAGGTGGGTTTTTTGTGTGCCGGCTTCACTCGACTTAGGATAAAGCACGAAAGCTGAACGGAAAGGGTGACGGCCCCTCACTCCCGGATTAAACTACCTTATTTTTCAGTGTAGCGAGCGTCTAAGGTGCAAGCAACGGAAACCAAGGCAGTGAGCAGTACAAACTCAAGGAGTTGGGAAGCGTGTTTGCTCATTTTCTTGGTAATTAGCACCGTTTGTATATTGGGCTGGTTGTTGACCTACTCTCATCACGGGTTGGAATTCTCGGATGAAGGCTACTATCTCGTCTGGATATCCAATCCCTTCAACTATGATTGGTCTACCACCCAGTTTGGATTTATCTATCATCCCCTCTACCTATTACTGGACGGGAATATTGCACGCTTAAGACAAGCTAATATTCTTATTGTGTTTTTCTTGACTTGGTTGCTAGTTGACGCTCTATTCAGGAAATCATCTCTTGATGCCTCGCGAGCCGTCTCTCAGCGACTGGTGTTGTCATCGGGCTTTGCAATAGTCTCTCTAACGTACTTTACTAATTGGTTACCGACGCCGAGCTATAATAGCTTGGGCTTGCAGGCAATGCTCATTACTGCATTGGGTTTGGTGTCGGCGAAGGCTACGCGAACATCTAGCAGTATTATTGGTTGGGTCCTAATAGGTCTGGGGGGGGGGCTTGCATTTATGGCAAAACCTCCTCTGGCAGCGGCTCTTGGAGGCTGCGCAATCATATATATGCTATTAAGCAGAAAGTTTAATTTCTTCTTGGCGTCGATTGCAATGGGTGTTGCTTTGGCACTGTTAGTTTTAAGTGCCTTGATCATTGATGGGTCGATTTACAGCTTCGTTGCTCGTTTGAGAGTCGGAGCTGAACTTTCAGCACTTGTCGGTGCCGGGTACTCACTACAACAGATTTTTAGAATCGATGAATTCAATTTGAATGATCGAGAGGCGCTATTCATCGGCTTCCTGACCGCTGCCTCATTTTGTGCCGCATATTTTACATGTGCTACGCATTTCCTTTTAAGGACTGTAGGTATCGCGCTTTCAATAGTATTTTTAATTATTTGCGTCATCACAATCTTAGGTGTGAGTGTATACAACATTGGTGGGGGGGCGTTTAAGGGGTTAATAATATGGGCCATCCCATTTGGGATTGTTCTGCTTTGTCTCACTTCATTCTTATCTGTCCCGCACTTTAAAATAAACATCGGTCAATGTGTACTCTCGTTGACCCTCGTTGCGTTTCCGCATGTTTTTGCATTCGGCACCAATGGGAACTATTGGCAGGTCGGTAGTTATGTCGGTATATTTTGGTTGCTTTCAGGCTTGGCTTTAATTGCGCCAAGTATTTCAGACAATAATATGAGAAAGGCATTTTTCCCTTTGGCGCTAGCGGCACAGGTGATCACTGTGTTGCTCTTGCAAACCGGCCTGGAAAATCCATACCGCCAAACACAAGCCTTGCGACTGAGTAATCATGCTGTCGAAATTGGGAGGCCAGGTTCGTTGCTTTTGCTGTCTGATGGCTATGCCAACTATGTCAATGAAGCGATAACATTTGCAAATAAGGGTGGGCTTGAGCCAGGGACACCTATCATTGACCTGACTGGCCAATCGCCGACCTTGATATACGCCTTGCGCGCGATTAGCGTTGGGTATCCTTGGATTGCGGGAGGGTACCCTGGTAGCCTCGAGGTTGCCAGATTAGGTCTACGCCGTGTTCCTTGCGTTAAACTGGCCCCGGCATGGTTACTGTTAGAACCTGATGGCCCTCGTGCGCTTCCCGGGGATTTGCTTAAGAGCTTTGGAGGCGCTCTACCTGAGCATTACCAAGTCGTAGCCAGCTGGTATACAGCAGAAGGAGCGGGTAGCTTCCAAGTGCGGCGCCATCAGCAACTGTTGAGACCTCTCAGGTCAGAAAGCGAAGCAACGCAAGCCTGCGAAATAATCAGAGCAGGTACATGAGGTGCAGCTATCTTCGCTGAAGAGTTTTGTGCGTCTATTTGGCGATAGCCACCTCTTAATACA
>Ga0105244_10003132_pt1 | contig 12049 bp, 10 predicted proteins | sample KBSM44metaG_FD_80423 | JGI IMG/M metagenome (GOLD analysis project Ga0105244, IMG submission 80423) | Miscanthus rhizosphere microbial communities from Kellogg Biological Station, Michigan, USA - KBS M4-4 metaG | ecosystem: Host-associated > Plants > Roots > Rhizosphere > Soil | place...
GTATTTTTGAATCACAAGAACTTAAAGTAAGCCGCTTATTGCGTACACGCTACGGTACAGTTATTTTACCACGCGAATTACGTACTGGCCGCTGGATGGAACTCGATAAAACTGATATCGATAATCTAGCAAAATCTGTTGAGTTAAAACCACGTCAAGGTACAGGTTTATTTGGTATGGCAAAACGTCGTACTGACCGTATGACTGAAAAGCCAATGGCTGCTCGTCGTGGCGGTTACTTACGCCAACAACGTCGTGATGAAGAAAAAGAAGCTCCGGCTAACACGGGTAACCAACGTAAATCGACTGGTTTTAACCGTGGTTCAAAGAAATTCTAAGTTATTTATTAATGTAAAAAAACCGCTCAAATCAGAGCGGTTTTTTTTACATCTTTTTTAATTTAATTCATTTTTTCCAGCTCAATCCATTCAGCTTCAGGGAAATGAACTGCTAAATAGTCTTTCAGATAATTTGAAGTATCTTGAGAAATTAATGGATCTTTTGATTCATCTTTTAAGTTATAAACCAAAGCTTTTAATTTAAGTCCACGAGACTTAAGTGCTTCAAGACTAAGTAAAGTATGGTTAATACTTCCTAAACGACCTGATGTTACTAAAATAACTGGAAACTGGTGCTGAGCAACATAATCAATGCTAAGCAGACTGGTGGTTAGTGGCACCATTAAGCCGCCCGCACCTTCTAACAATACAATTTCAAAACGCTCTGCCAATGTTTGCATCGCATTTTCAATTTTTTGAAAATCAATTTCGCGATTATCTAGGCGTGTTGCAAGATGAGGCGAAGCAGGATAGCTAAAAATTTCAGGCATGGTTAGCTTGTCATGATCTTCTTGAAACCAGCCCTGCCCCATAATTTCACGATGCTTTTCGATATCTTCAGAAATATCAGCATTACCCGTCTGAATGAGTTTTTGGGTAATCACTTTTTTACCCTGCTCAGTCCATAATTTTGCTAAAAAGCCTGTAGCGTAGGTTTTACCAATGTCGGTATCAATCCCACTCACAAAATAGATCTGGCCACTCATTTACTTCACTCTCCGGGCAATACAATAAATCGGATGATATGTTAGGGAATATCCCTCAGCGTACTTAAACCGATCATAATCTTGATAAAACTGTTGTAAAGTTTGCTTTGTCCAACGATGCTGAGCAGTTGCCGTTACACCTGTTGCTTTTAAATGCTGCAACACGGCTTTAGGCGAATCAAAATAGAGTTGAGTTTCTGACTCTGACAAATGCAAAATCTCAAAACCAGCCTGAGTTAAGGCACTATTCCAATTTTCAACTGACCAATAACTTAAACCTTGTCCGGTTAGCTCTTTAATTTCTCTTAAATTCTGAGAGCCAAATGTTGAAAAGCATAACCAGCCTTGATCAACTAAAGCCTCATTACAACGTTCGAGTAAACGCGGTAAATCCTGCATCCATTGCAAAGCAGAACCTGAAACAATCATATCGAGCTGCTGGGGAAACTCTAAAGTTTCAATGTCCCCAATCAACCATTTCAAATTTTCTTGATGATTGAAGTGCTGCTGCACATCTGCATACAGATCATTCAAAATTAACTCTTCAATCTGAAAAGATGCAGTAATAAGACGAGTTAAATTGCCAGAACCACAACCGATTTCAAAAACACGTGACATCGTACTTGGGCAAAACTGCTTTAGTAAGCCCGCTAAATTTTGGCAAATTTGTTTTTGAACTATTGCATTCTCTGAATAGCTTTGCCCAGCTTTGGCAAAACGCTGGGCAACCAAGTTTTTATTCAAACTCACAGAAAACTCACCAATTCTTCAAGCTCATGTTGCTGCACCATTGACGTTAAAGAAATACGCAAACGTGCACTATTTTTAGGTACTGTTGGTGGGCGTACAGGCATGGCATAAAAGCCGCTTTCTTGAACGTGTTTTGCCTTATCGATCGCAGCCTGACTCTCTCCCACAATAATTGGAACAATATGACTAGTCGACGGGCTTACATAACCCTTTTGTACAACAGCTTGTTGAAGATATTGGCTAATATTTTTTAGGTGTTCACGCTGAGGTTGAGCAACTAATACTTTTTGGAATATAAAGTTTACCCAAGCTACAATAATAGGAGGTTGAGAGGTCGTAAAAATAAGCGGACGCATTTTATTAATAAGATAGTCTTTAATAATTGGATCGCAAATAATGTAACCACCGACTGCTGCTAATGCTTTACCGAAGGTACCCACTAGAAAATCAATTTCCTGAATCACATTATATTGTTCAGCACATCCTAAGCCTTGCTGACCACGAGCACCAATTGAGTGTGCTTCATCAACATAGAGCATAGTTTTGGCAAAGCGTTTTTTTAGCTGCACTAAAGCAGCTAAATCAGTTTCATCACCATCCATACTAAAAATACTTTCAGTCACCACAATGATTCGCTCAATCTTGTTATCATCATGATATTTTTGCAAAAGTTGCTCTAGGTGCTGCAAATCATTATGGCGATAACGTACATATTGCGCTCCCGATAAACGTATACCGTCGATCATGCTCGCATGGACTAACTTATCTGCCAAAATTAAAGTTTTACTATCAGCAACAGCTGGTAAAATACCAATATTCATGTGATAGCCACTATTAAATAGCAGAGCCGACCGGCCACCAAATGCATTACTTAGGCTATTTTCCAACTGTTCATATTCATCAAAATTACCCGTCAATAAACGGGCCGATGAAGAACTAAAATAGCTCCGCTCTAACGGCAAGCTATCTAAAAACTCTTGGCGAAGATTGAGATCAGCCGCCAGTCCAAGATAATCATTTGAAGCTAAGTTGAGCATTGTTTTATTTTGAATTGTAATAAAACGGCCATGCTGCACATTTTGGGTAAATTGTCTGAAATTACCTTGTTGTTTTAACTCATCTAACTCGTTAGCAAAATGATCAAGCAATGACATCTTAATGTGCTCCCTGCAACGTTTTAACAACGTCAACCAATTGTTCAAGCAAATCGCTTAGCTCTTGTTGAGTGATGACATACGGTGGCATCACATAAACCAGTTTGCCAAAAGGACGAATCCAGATTCCACGGTCTACAAATTGTTGCTGTAATGTTTTCATATCAACATTCACAGTGAGTTCAACTACCCCTATTGCCCCCAATACTCTTACATCAGCAACATAATCAAGCTGATTGAGTGGTGTTAAGTATTGAGTAAGTTGTTGTTCAATTCGCTCAATATTGGCTTGCCAATCTTGCTCAATTAATAATTGCGTACTTCTCAAGGCAACAGCACAAGCAAGTGGATTGGCCATAAAAGTTGGACCGTGCATAAATACCCCAGCTTCACCGCGACTAATGGTTTCTGCAACATACTTTGTAGTCAAAGTCGCAGACAAGGTCATATAGCCGCCTGTTAGTCCTTTACCTATGCACATAATGTCGGGCTCAACTTGTGCATGTTCCCACGCAAAAAGCTTACCCGTACGACCAAAACCAGTAGCGATTTCATCAAAAATTAATAACAGATGATATTTCTCACAAAGCGCTTTAGCCTGACGTAAATATTCAGGATGATAAAAGCGCATCCCCCCTGCACCTTGAACAATTGGTTCGATAATGAGTGCAGCAAGGTTTTCATGATTTTGCTGGATGGCTTGTTCTAACTCGGCAATATCTTGAGGATTCCATTCTTCATGGAATTTGGTTTGTGGTGCCGCCACAAAAAGGCGGTTTGGTAAGCTGGTACCAAAAATCTGATGCATACCTGTAACAGGATCACAGACAGACATCGCATTCCATGTATCACCGTGATAACCAGAACGCGTAGTAATAAAATTTGTTTTTTGTGGTTGGCCTTGTGCTGTCCAAAATTGCACAGCCATTTTCAAAGCAACTTCAACGGCAACCGATCCTGAATCTGCATAAAAAATTTTATCGAGACTTGGCGGTGTAATTTTTAAAAGAATTTTACCAAGTTCAATCGCAGGATCATGGGTTAGCCCGCCAAACATGATATGTGACATGTTCTGTAGTTGATCTGTCACTGCCTGATTGAGTTCAGGGTGGTTATAGCCGTGAATTGCACACCACCAAGACGACATACCATCAATTAAAGTTTTACCATCGTCGAGTTCAATCGTTGCCCCATAGGCACGTTTCACTTTAAATGTGGGTAAGGGTTGGGTCATTGAAGTATAAGGATGCCAAATATGTTCTAAATCAAAATTATCGGTCATCCTATTTACCCTTTTACAGCGTTCAAATCTTTCATTGAACACATGTTAAACCTGTTAAGAATGAAAGAAAATTGCGATATCAATCAAAGCTTATTAACTTTGCTGATGAATTGTTAAAAATTGGCAGATTTCTTCAATTGTTCTTTCGACCTGTAGGTAGGGAAAAGCATGTGTAGCATCTTTTAGAAGCTTGTAACTCATGTTTTTTGTCGCTATATCTTTAAAATTTTCCATAATTTTGCAAGGAATGACATTATCTTGCTCGGCAAACAGATGAAGCTGTGGTCCCAGATAGTTTTTTACGTTACTTACCAGATTTAATTGTTCAAGCATTTGTAAACCTTCTAATAAAAGTTCATTTGAAGGCGGGCTTGCTATATTTTGTACGCTTATCCAATCTTTTTTAGCTTGAGATGAGCCAAGTGTAATTAAATAATAAAAGCGCTTTAAAGTAGCTTGCGAGTTCTCTAAAAAAGACGCTTTAAATTGACTAAATACATCAGTAGGCATTGCTGTTTGCCAATTGTCATTGGCAACAAAACAAGGATTTGAAGCGAGCGTAATTAAAGTTTTAGTTTGCCCTGTTTGCTTGTAAAAAATATCAACCAGTTGAGATGCTAACTGCCCACCTAAAGACCAACCGATTACCACATCAACTTCAGCCACTAAATCAAGCTGAGCTTGAAAGTCACTCTCTAAAACATTAAAAATATTAATAAGTTGAGTTTCAAAACCAGCTTTTTCTAAATGTAATTTTAGAGATTGCAAAGGTTCCACGCCTACTCCCCAACCTGTAATTAATAAAATTTTATTTTGTAACTTCATATGCCTGTCCAAAGCCAACTTTATAAAGATTATATAATATTATCGTTTTAAAATATCTTTTAAAATCAACATAAAAATTGAATTTCAAAAATTAAAATCAATGATTTATGAGTATTTAATATTCTGAAATATATTGATAAACAAGACCTGCATTATTCATAGTAAATATACAAAACTTTAATTATCTAAACATTGAAGCCACTCAAAAAACAACATAATCCACACTTCGCCTATAAATCCATTATGCAATGTAATTAATGTTAATACTTATGTTTTTTTATTAAAAGAAATGACTCATCAATTCATTTTAATGTTAGAAGATTAATTATTGAACAAAATATATTGGGAAGGCTAATATGAACAGTCAAAGTACAATATCTGATGGGAGAGAAAAAAATACATATTTTGTTACACCAGATGATATTATAAACACTTTATCTTTAGATAAAAATTACTGCTTATTTTTGGATATTGATGGGACGTTAGCACCATTCCAAATTAATCCTGAGCAAAGTTTTATTCCAAACACTACATTAGAAACTATAAAAAAAATTATTAAATTAAATATACCTGTTATTGCTGTAACAGGTCGAGATGTAGACACAGCTTTCGAGCTATTAAAGCCTATTGAGATTCCTGTTGCTGGCTTGCATGGTTTAGATATTTATTTTGGCTCAGATCATTATATTCGACCAGATTTAAGTTCGATTAATTTTAAAAAATTAAAACAAGATATTATAAAATCTTGTGAGAAATATCCTGAATTATTAATTGAGGATAAAGGATATTCTATTGCTTTACATTACCGAAAAAATCCCAACTTAGAAAATGATGCTATTAATATTATGCATCAGATCAATTCTGATTATCCCCAATTAAAAATAAATAATGGAAAATTTGTTGTTGAGTTAATACCAAACCAAGCTGATAAAGGTAAAGCAATTCAGACCATATTAAATCATCTTAATTTACCTTCTGTAGTACCGATTTTTATAGGAGATGATTTAACAGATGAATCTGGTTTTATTTTTATTAATCAGCACTCTGGTCTCACGATTAAAGTGGGTTCCGGTGAAACACAAGCCAAATATAGATTAAAAGATATTGATAATGTGGCAAATTTTCTTCTTTTATTTAAAAACAGAATAAAAAGCTTATATGTCAAAAATAGCCAAAATGAGAATGGAGAACCAATATGTCTAAATTAATTGTGTTATCGAACAGAATAAGTATGCCATCAGGTAAAGCTTCAGCAGGTGGCCTTGCCGTGGCTGTACAAGATGCTTTGAATGATAGTAATGGTATTTGGTTAGGCTGGAATGGTCAGCAAATCACAGATGGCGAAGCACCAGAATTTGAGCAGGCCTATTCTGAAGGAATTGATTACATTACCTGTCCTCTTACTCATCAACAATACGCGCAATATTACTGTGGATTTGCAAATAAGGTTCTCTGGCCAGCAATGCATGCCCGAGAAGATCTGATTGAATATAATGCGCAAGAATATAATACCTATCAAAAGGTCAATCGGTTATTTGCTGAAAAATTAAAACAGCTTGCACAGCCTGACGATCTTATTTGGATACATGATTATCACTTTTTTAGTGTGGCGCGTTACTGCCGTGAATTAGGCATGCAAAATAAAATTGGTTTCTTCTTACATATTCCTTTTGCTAGCCTAAATATCTGGCACAAAATTCCAGTAGCTCGAGAATTAATTCAAGACTTGAGTCAATATGATGTTATTGGCTTACAAACTCAGATCGATAAAAATGCATGTATGCAGACTTGTCTAAATTTACTCGAGGCTCAGAAAATTCAAAGCAACAGTATTAGCTATAAAAAACGTCAAATATTAATTAAATCGTACCCAATTGGTGTTCAGCCAGAGATTATACAAAAGCAAGCACAACAAGATTTGGCCACCTCTTCCGTGTTTAATTTTGAAGAAATCCCACGTCAAAAAACGATTATTGGGGTTGATCGTATTGATTACTCAAAAGGTTTACTCGAAAGATTTAATGCGTTTGCAACCTTTTTGGAAACCAGCCCCGAATATCATGGTTTAGTTCGACATCTTCAAGTGGCAATACCTTCTCGTACCGATATTCCAGCTTATCAACGTTTATACCAACGTTTTAAAACCAAGCTTGAGTTAATTAACGAAGAGTTTGCACATGAAGACTGGAGACCGGTAGATTGCTGCTATGACACGGTTCAACACCATAATCTTATGCACATTTACCGCCATTCAGATATTTGCTGGATCAGTTCACTACGCGATGGTATGAACCTAGTCGCTAAAGAGTATATTGCAGCCCAAGACCCAGAAAATCCTGGGGTACTCATTTTATCTAAATATGCTGGAGCTGCTGAGCAGATGTCTCAAGCCTTGATTGTTGATCCGCAAGACAGAGCGGCAATGATGGATACTTTAAAAATGGCTTTAGAAATGTCTAAAACTGAGCGTATTAATCGTTATGAGCAATTGATAGAGGGATTAACATCTTCTGATCTTACCAATTGGCGAAATAACTTCTTGGATGATTTAGAAAAGACACCAACTCTACTGATGAAGCCTCAGCGATTATTACAAGATAACTATCAATCTATCTATCAAGTTTTATAAATCTAAAAAAGAACATCGAGAAATTTAATTTCTCGATGTTCGCTAGAGGGTAGATATTATTTATAAATTAATTTGTCTTGATTAATGTAAAACGGTTAAGTAAAGCAATAATAAATAGTAATACAGCTACTCCTGTTAAAACCGTACTTAAATCAGTCCATTCCCCAATTAAACCGATTAAAGCTGGTCCACTTAATGAACCTGTATAGGCAATCGTTGATACTAAAGAAAGTGCTGCTGCTTTAGGCATATTGTTTTGTCGACCAACACGAGAAAACATCACTGGTACAATATTAGAACAGCCTAATCCTAACAGTGCATAACCCAATACCACCACTTGCCACACTGGTGCAGTTACAATAACAGCCATACCAATAGCGGCTCCAATTGCACTATAAGTCACAATATTTTTTTCTCCCCATTGCTTAAGCAAGACATGACCTGCAAAACGACCAGTAGTCATGCTAAGCGCAAAGAAAGTATATGCGAGACCAGCAAAAGCAGGATTTAGTTGATATTTACTCGTTAAATAAATACCACCCCAATCCATCGCCGCACCTTCTGATAAAAAGGCAATAAAACACATCATACCAATAAGCAAAATAATGCCATCGGGACGATAACGTTTTTGGGGTGCTTGAGTTATATCTTCATGTGGCTTTTCATCCTGTTCAAAAGACGTTAAACAAGAAGGAATAGCAACACCACCAATAACAAGCAAAATCATAACGACTGATAAAGTACTCATTAAGGGTGAAAGCCCTACTGCCAATAGTGCTGTCACAAGCATAGCGCCTGTTAAGCCACCAAGACTACACATTCCATGGAAACTAGACATAAGAGCTCGCACACTATGTTTTTCAACAACTACTGCTTGTAAATTGATAGCTACTCCAAGACATCCTGCTGCCGATCCAAAAATAAACAATGCTACAGCCATGGTCACAATGCTGCTCCACATCGTAAGGCTAGGCAATAAAACCATTAACAACATCAATGCCAAAGCAATTAACGGACGACATCCCCAGCGCTTGACTAAAGCACCAGTCGCAGGCATAGCAATCATTGACCCGATACCCATACACAGCAAAAGTAAACCAAAATCGGCATGATTTAGGTTTAAACGCTGCTGTGCAAAAGGAATAAGAGGTGCCCAAGCTGCAGTCGCAAAACCTAAGCTAAAAAAGCTTAGTCGTGTTGCAAGACGCTGTGTGCTTAGGAGAGTAGCTGTATCTAAAACAGCAGGTTTGGTAAATAACATATTTCGCGAACTCACCATAAAATCATTGGCGATCCATACCAACCGATTTTCCATAGAAAAACCCTTGCCTCATTAAATTCTAGGCAAGGGTTTTATTGGCGAAATTATAAACAATTCCATAAAAAAAACAGGGGGTGTGATACAATTTTTCTGACTTTTTTGTAACTGCCAAAGCCTTATATAGTAAGGCTTTGAATATGTTCAATTTGACAAAATTAACATTTAAGCGATGAATTGATTTTATAAAAATCAGCCCATAAAAAACCCAGCTTAAGCTGGGTCATTTTATTAAATTTGAGATTGAATATAGTTTTGTAAGCCAATTAACTCAATTAAACGTAATTGCTTTTCTAACCAGTATGTATGGTCTTCTTCAGTATCTGATAATTGTTGACGCAACATATCACGGCTAATGTAATCGCCCTTCTCTTCACAAAGTTTGATACCTGTCGCTAACTTTTCGCGAACATGATATTCAAGCGCCAAATCAGCTTTTAAACAAGATACAACGTCTGTACCAACATTGATATCTTCACGATGCATGTTTGGTTTAGCACCTAAGAACAATACACGGCGAATGATCGCATCAGCATGAGAAGCTTCTTCTTGCATCTCATGATCAATACGTTCATAAATTTTATTTAGGCCCCAATCCTCATACATACGAGAATGGATTAGATATTGATCACGGGCAGCCAATTCTCCGCCAATGAGCATATTTAAATAGTCTATGACTTCTGGATTGCCACGCATAATAAATCTCCTATCGTATGAAGACTATTATGGGCAATCTTAAAAATGATTGCAAAATAAAAAATAGTTAAGTTTATGATTTTTATCAAATTAAAATGAGAAACATACGCATTTGCAGTTTAAGTTATTTAAATTTCCTGTGCAAAAAGAAACGCTTGTCTGATTTATAAGCTCAAACAAGCGTTAAAATATAACTTAAACCATCAATTTATAAATTTGTAACTAAAATCAATGGTTCTTATTTCGGTAGACCTATTCGCTTAAAGTCTGTCCGTAGCTCGCCATAAGTGATAAGAAATCAGTCTCATTCATAACAGCAATACCAAGTTTTGCTGCTTTTTCTAATTTCGAACCAGCCTTCTCGCCCGCAACAACGCATTTGGTCTTGCTGGATACGCTGCCACTTACACGCGCACCTAATGCTTGTAGCATTTGAGTCGCCTGATCACGGGTCATTTGCTCTAATGTGCCTGTTAACACCCAGCTTTCGCCATTTAACGGCTGACGTGTTGGAGCTGTTGGCGCATCCCAATGAATTCCGGCTGCAATTAAGCGATCAAGCACTTCAATGTTATGTGGTGCCAAGAAAAAGTCAGCAATCCACTCTGCGGTAATATCACCAACATCTGGGGTTTTCTTTAAAGCCTCAACATCAGCAGCTTTAAGCGCTTCTAGAGTTTGGAAAGTATTGGCCAACATTCTAGCTGTTGTTTCACCCACCCCACGAATTCCCAGAGCATAAATAAAACGAGCAAGCGTTGTCTTCTTACTGGCTTCAATGGCATCAATCAGGTTTTGTACCGATTTCTCACCCATTTTTTCAATACCGAGTAAAGTCTCTCGGTGCTCATGCAAATGGTAAATATCCGCAACATCTTTAAGTAAATCCAGGTGTAATAAAGACTCTACCCAGCGGTCGCCCAGACCTTCAATATCGAGAGCTTTACGTGATACAAAATGGCGAATCGCTTCAATTCGCTGAGCAGCACAGTAAAGACCACCAGAACAACGTGCTAAAGCTTCTCCCTCAGGCATTACAACTGGTGAAGCACAAACAGGACAGCTTTCAGGTAAATGTACAATTTCAGCATCAGTTGAACGGAATTCTGGCCAAACTTTTTCTACTTTAGGAATAACATCGCCCGTACGATAAACACTAACCGTATCGCCAACACGTACATCTAGACGATGGATTTCACCAATATTATGTAAAGTTACGTTGGAAACCGTTACTCCCCCTACAAATACAGGGTTTAAACGCGCTACAGGGGTTAAAGTACCAGTACGCCCTACTTGCCAATCAATCTGATCAACTGTAGTTAATGCAGCTTGTGCAGGGAATTTATAGGCCGTTGCCCAACGTGGCTCACGACTTAAGAAACCAAGTTGTTGTTGCTGTTTTAGGTCATCAACCTTTACGACCATTCCATCAATTTCAACTTGTAGATCTGGACGTTCTTGTTGGATTTGTTCATAACGTTGCTGTACTTCTTGAATTGAATTACACAGATATTGACGCTCAGCAATTTCAAATCCAAGTTGCGTAAGCCATTGTAGGCTGTCGTGCATGGTAGTTAAGCTATGATTTGGTTCGCACTGGGCAATACCATACGCATAAAACGCTAAAGGTCTACTAGCAGCAATATTCGGGTCGAGCTGTCTTAAACTACCTGCTGCGGCATTACGCGGGTTGGCAAACGTTTTCTCGCCTTTTGCTTCCTGATCGGCATTAAGTTTTTCAAAGCCAGACTTTGGCATGAGCACTTCACCGCGGACTTCAAGCAAACGTGGAATTTCAAAATGATCTGAATGTAACACTTTAGGCAAGTTACGAATCGTTTTGACATTTTGGGTAATGTCTTCTCCGGTTTCGCCGTCACCACGTGTAACACCACGTATTAACACACCATTTTCATACCAAAGCGAAATCGCAAGACCATCAAGTTTTAGTTCTACTTCGTATTGTACTTTTTGGTTAGGCAAACGCTCTTCAACACGGCGAGCAAATGCAAATAAGTCTTCCTGATTAAAAACATTCCCCAAAGAAAGCATCGGAACGACATGAGTCACGCTTTGAAATTTAGAGAGTGCTTGGCCGCCTACCTTTGTCGTTGGAGAATCTGATTGAACCTGATCAGGATATTGCTCTTCTAAAGCTTTTAACTGGTGAAATAAATGATCATATTCACTGTCCGAGATTGTCGGCTGATCCATCACATAATAGGCGTGGTTATGCTTTGCAATCAGTTGAATAAGCTGACGCATCTGTTCGATCACGGAAGTTGTTGCCATTATGTTATTCACCATAAAAAAGGGTGGAAATTTCTCCACCCTGAACTGCGACTAGATA
>Ga0105244_10003133_pt1 | contig 12044 bp, 4 predicted proteins | sample KBSM44metaG_FD_80423 | JGI IMG/M metagenome (GOLD analysis project Ga0105244, IMG submission 80423) | Miscanthus rhizosphere microbial communities from Kellogg Biological Station, Michigan, USA - KBS M4-4 metaG | ecosystem: Host-associated > Plants > Roots > Rhizosphere > Soil | place: Michigan...
CAACGACGCCGGCTCTTCGCGTTCTCGTGGAGCCACCTGCGGGAGCCGGGCCTGGGGAAGCTATTGATCTCTGCGGGTCTCCTTGGCTTGCTCACCATTGGTGACGGTTTCATCTACCTCGTGCTGCAGGACAGGGATTCCTTTGCCGTGCAGTGGTTTCCGTTGCTTTTCGTCGGCACCAACATTGTGTTCCTCGCGTTTGCGATTCCGCTGGGGCGGCTGGCCGACCGGGTGGGCAGGGTGCCGGTGTTCGTGGGCGGCCACATCGCGCTGCTTGCCTGCTACTTCCTCGCGGCGGCGCCTTTCGGTGGCCTATGGAGCACCGTGGGCTGCCTGATCCTTCTTGGCGGGTTCTACGCAGCCACTGACGGCGTGCTGGCGGCACTGGCCAGCCAGCTGACTCCCCAAGGGAAGCTGGCCACAGGCATCGCCTCTGCACAGACTGTGGTTGCGTTGAGCAGGATGACGGCCTCGGCTGGTTTTGGCGTCCTCTGGTACGCAGTAGGTGCCCCCACAGCCATGGTTGCAGCCGGAGCGTTGTTGGCATGTGCCGTGGTGGCGGTCGTGTTCATCCTGCCTGGAGCCAGGCCCAAGCTGGCCAACGAATGAGCGCTACCTTCACGGGCGGGAGGCTTCGGTGGGGCATTCTCCTTGCGGTAACGGCAGTTGTGCTTGCTGCGGCGGGTATTTATGCAGTTGGCGCCTATCAGCGATTTGAGGAGAGCCGCACTGCCGCCCCGTCCGTAGGGGTCACTGCCGGCCAGCCGTTGCCGGATGTTCCGTTCGTTCTTTTTCGGAACACGGCGGGCGGACAGGGCTACGGTAATGCCGCTACCGTACCGTTGTCCGCTCCGGGCGGCACACGCGCAGTGAGCGAGCAGCCCTGCGACAGGGTTTACGGCACTGGATCCACGGTAATTTGCCTCAAAACGAACCGCGGCCTCGTGACCGCCTTCGAAGCCGCCGTCCTGAACCGTGACTGGCAACAGCAGCGGGCATGGCCGGTTCCGGGGATACCGAGCAGGACGCGCATCAGTGCGGACGGGTCCATGATTGCCACTACTGTCTTCGTCACGGGCCATTCATACGCGACTGCAGGGTTCTCCACCGCCACTGAAATCAACTTCACTGCGGCTGGTTCAGAGGGTTCCGGGAATCTGGAGGATTTCGCTCTGATAATCAACGGCGAGCGCCTGCAGGCTACGGACAGAAACATCTGGGGGGTGACCTTTGCACCCGGGCAGAGTGACGTCTTCTACGCCACTGCGGCTTCCGCCGGGCGTATCTGGCTTGTTCGCGGCAGTTTGTCAGCCAAGACCCTGACGGCGGTCCACGACAACGTCGAATGCCCGTCCATCTCACCGGACGGCACCCGGATCGCCTATAAAAAGAACGACGCCGGGCCGTTGACTGCGCACTGGAAGGTAGCACTGCTTGACTTGGCTACGGGACAGGAAACTGTCCTTGCGGAGAAGCGGAGCGTGGACGACCAAATCGAGTGGTTGGACAACCAAAACGTGCTTTACGGATTGGCCGACCAAAATGTCCCGGGTGACAGCAATATCTGGAAGCTGGCGACGGATCCGGCATCACAGCCGAGCCTGTTTATCCCCCATGCGTGGTCGCCCAGCGTAGTCCGCGAATGATTAAATGCCGACGTCCGGCCCTGGAGTTCAGGGGGCCGGACGCCAGCAGTTCGGAGGCGTTAACGCGTCAGCAGATCCTCAGCAGATCCCCAGGAGGCCGCAGACCAAGCCACCCGACTGGGTGGAGGTAGGGGACGGGGTGGGTGTGGGAGTAGCCGTTGCGGTCGCGGTTGCGGTTGCGGTCGCCGTTGGAGTAGGTGTCGCCGTGGTCTGAGTCTGCGCTTGCGCAGGAGCGGTGGTGGTGGAGTAGACCACGTCTACAAAGTAGTTCGTGGCGTTCCAGGAATTGGTCGGCATTGATCCAGAAGCACCATACCGGTACAGGCCGTTGTCCGGTCCCGAAGCGGTGAAGACGCCACTTGTCCAGGTCTGGTTGAAGAAACCAGTGGTGTACGAGTACCTGCCGTTGGGCGCCCGGTAGGAGACAACATATCTCTGGCCTGTAGCCAGTGCCACCGGCGTGGACAGCGTGGCTGTTTGCCAGCCGGTTGCTGTCTCGTTGACGAAGGTCACTTGGGCCAGGCGGGTGCCGGCCGCGTTCCACAATGACCCAACATGGGTCCCGGTGTTCCCGGTGCCTTTATAGAAACGAATGCCTGTCACGTTGCCTGCCTGGGAAACGGTGAATGCGGTCCCAAGTTCCACCGCTTTCGTTTCCGAAGCCGAGGCCACTTGCGGAAGGAGCGTCCCAAAGATGGTGGACTGTTGCACGGTGGGGCTGGCTGTAGTGAACTGCCAGCTGGTCGGCGGAAGGGTTTGCCCCTGTTGCGAAACCACGTTTGTCACGCTGACGGACACTGACGCACTGCTGGGCAGGGCCGTTGTCGGCGTAAACGTCACGGTGCGGCTGTCTGCTGACAACGCGGTGGTGCCCGCTACAGATGCGCCATTGGCAGTCAACGTCATCGATGCTCCGGATCGGATAGCCGAGGACAGCGTTATCGAGGGTTTGACGTCGGTGGGGATGCCCGTAGCGCCGGGTGCGGGCACCTGGGCCGTGACCGTCAATGGAGGTTCCGGCACCGTGAGCACCAGGTCCACCAGATAACTTGCTGTGGAAGGCACGTTCGGGAAATCGCTGCTGTAAGAGAAAGCTCCTGCGTCTGATGCGGTTCGCAGGGGTCCGCTGGTGAGACCCTCACCAAAGCCGTTGGCCGTGTAGGAGTACTTGCCGGTCGGAGACTTGTACGCAACAACGTATTCAGTATCAGCAGCAATATTAACTGGTTGGCTGAAGGTTGCTGTCTGCCAACCCATACTCGACTCATTGGTAAACGTGACCGATGCAAGGAGCTGCCCGGCGCCGGAGTACAGCAAACCCGTATGGGTTCCGGTGTTTCCAGCGGACTTGTAGAAGCGGATGCCCGTTACCTGGCCAGCAGTGTCGCTGGAGAAGCGGACGCCCAACGTCAGCGGTGTGCCGTCATCAACCTCGGCAGTCGTCGGCGTGACGCTGTCCTGGTAAAGGGTGCAGGGGCACGATCCCGGTATGCGCGGGGCTGGAACTGTGGTGAAGGTCCAGGTGCCTCCAGTCAGCTGCTGCCCGGAGGCAGAGGATGTCGCAGCCAGAGTGGCCGTGAATGACGTACCAGCGGCGAGAGGCGAGGCGGGGGTGAACGTCACCTGGCGCGTTGTTTGGTCATAGCTCGTTGTTCCGGCTACGGCGGCGCCACCGGCTGTTTTCACGCCAAGCGTGACGCTTGACGGTGTGGCTGCTTCGGATAGGACGGCGCTGACCTTGGTGTCCAGCGGGACACTGGACGCGCCGGGCAAAGGCGACTGTGCGCTTGCCGTGAAGGCAGGCGGTGGAATCATGGCGACGACGTCAACCAGGTAGCTGGCGGTTGACCGGGAAGCCGGGAAGCCTCCGCTGTACGTGTAAGCACCAGCGTCCGAGTCTGTCCGCAAGGGTCCAACACTCATGCCTGAACCGAAGCCATTTGTAGTGGCCGAGTATGTGCCGGTTAGTGATGTGTAGGAGACGATGTATTGCGTGTTGGCAGCGATCTGGACAGGCTGGCCGAAGATCGCTGTTTGCCAACCGGAAGCACTCTCATTGGCGAAGGTTACTGTCGCCAACTGTTGTCCGGACGCGGTGTACAGTGCCCCGTTGTGGGTGCCGGTGTTGCCGGCCGACTTATAGAACCGGACGCCGGTGACTTCCCCGGCCCTGATGCTGGAGAATCGCACACCAAGAGTCAGTGGAACTCCGTCCCGGATCTCGGCGATTCCAGGCGTAACGCTGTCATCGAAGAGACTGCACGGGCAATCCCCGGCGACAGGCAAGGTTGCCGCCGTCGTGAAGGACCAGGTTCCGCCCGCAGTTACTGATCCGCCGATCGAATCGGTCCCTGAGAGGGTCGCCGTGTACGTCGTGCTGAAAGCCAGGGCAGATGACGGCGTGAACGTCGCCCGACGCGTGGCGGAGTCGTACGCGGTGGTGCCCGCCACGGTCCCGGAGGAGGACTTCAACGTCAGCTGGACGCTGGATGCAGTGACCGGCTTGGAGAACACGGCACTGACCTTGGTATTGACGGAAACGCTGGAAGAGGACGGGTAAGGCGTTTGTCCGGAAACCGTCATCGGCGTGGTGTCAACCGTGCTGAAAAGGGCGTCCACGAAGTAATGGCCGCCGTTGTGGCTGGCGATCGGGAATCCCGATCCGCTGTAGACACCCGCAGGCTGGGCACCGAAGCCGCCGGCAACTGTTAACGGTGCTTCCGTCGAACCGCTGTAGGCCCACTGGTATTCCTTGCTGGCATAGTGACCGTTCGGATCCCAGTAGGAGACCGTGTAAGTTTGGCCCGCGGCCACAGGGACGGCCTGGCTGAAGAGGACCTGCTGCCAACCGGAGGTTGTTTCGTTGGTGAAAGTGGCCGTTGCCAGGCGCTCGCCGGAGCCGCTCCAGAGTGAACCGATGTGAGTTCCTGTATTGGCCTGGCTCTTGAAGAACCTCACACCCGTGACGAAACCATCTACAGTTGGCGAGAACCGCAGTCCCAGTTCATAGGCACCGGCGTCGCCGGAGTCCTGTATGGCGGGGACAGTCTGGCCAAAGACGCTGTAGGGGCCGGGGATTGTGAGGTTCCGGGTGGAAGTGGCACCAATGTTGGCGCTGTCATCAATGGCCCGGACCTGGACGGTGGCCGCTGAGAGGCCTTTCTGGATGTAGTTGTAGGTCCAGTTCTGCTTGCCCTGGGCCGGGTGCCAGGTAGTGCCGCCGTCCGTTGACACCTCGACGCCGGCCACGACGCCGCCGCTGTCTGAGGCAGTGCCGGACACGGTAACGCTTGTTCCGTGGGCGATGGTGGCAGCGTTGGCTGGTGCGGCAATGGAGACTGTTGGCCCGGTTCGATCCGTGCTGGCCGTTGCAGCAACGATGCCCGCTGCCCGTGTAGCGGGTTGAGCGCCCATGTCTGCAAGCAGGTTGACTTGGGCCTGCCGCATCCGGGGATCGGCTGCAGCACCGCCGCCATCATGTTCCTGGTCCAATCCCCAGGTCCATTGGACGCTGCCGGCAGAGAACACCAAGGCACCACTGGGGGCGCGGTACAGGGTCAGATGGTGCGTTGTGCGGCCCGCCTTGACCGTGTTGCCGAAGTCCTGCAGGTACTGGTCGACGTCCCCGACTGTAGTGGACAGCCGGATCAGGCCCGCTGGCCTGAAGCCATTGTCCAGGTCCTCATTCGACTCATATCCAATGGTGTGGGGGGCCAAAGCCGCCGAGGAACCTGCAGGCAGCGAAGTCAGGGAAGTATTACGCCACAGCCTTGTCTTCCCTTCCTCCGAGGAGACAGTCACGGGGAGATCGGTGTAGTTGGACATATAGAGAGTCCCGGTAAGCCCGTTTTCCGGCAAGCCTGCGCCAGCGCTTTGCGAAGCGTACCGCGGGTCACGCCACGTACCAGTCCATTGGGTACTTGGGTCGCTCTTGGTGTTGGCCCATGTCTCCTTGTAGCAGGTCAAAGTGCGGCCCGCGCCCCCATCAACGGTGGAGGGCTCGAAACGCGTGCGCCAGTACATCTCATTGCCGGAAAGGAACTGCAGGTTTACCCCGGCGTCCCTGGCTGCCGTAACGGCGGCCCGTTGCGGACCGGACCAGTATTCATCGTGGCCCACTGACAGGAAGACCTTGTGGTTCAGCAACTGGGCTCCGCTGCGGTCTGTATCCAGACCACTGATGTAGCTGACGTCGTAGCCGTTTTGCTCCAGGAAGCGCACCATCGGATATTCGTTGGCGAAGTAGAAGTCGCGTCCGCCGATCCCGCCGCGCGTATCCATGGGACGGTTGTAACTGAGTTTGTAGGCCCTGCCGTTGGCCGCGCCCTGGTAGAAGTTGGATCCGCCATAGCCGTTGTACGCCTGCCATGTGGTGTCGGCAGTCTGGAAGACGACGTCGGAATGGTTGCCATCGTTTCGCACAATGAACGTGATGTGGCTCTGGTCTCCGTTGTCAGGCCGCGTGAGGAGAGCTATGTAAATTCCCGAGACAGCTGTCGACGGAACCTGCCAGGTAGCGGAAACGGCCCAGTTACCGCAGTCATAGAGTTCGGTGGTCAGATCGTTGATGCATTGGGGCTGGTTCTGCCGCAGTACCGACGGCGTCACGTTGGCTATCTTGCGGGCTCCGTCACCGCCGTACCAACCTGTGCGATAGATGGCAATGGTGTAGTTGGAGGCGTTCGTAGCGATCTTAAACTTGATTGGCTGCCCGGCGTTAACGCTGATCTCCGTGGAAAATCCCTGTATCCCGGCATCCCCGGCGCCGGCAATGTCCCACTCTGATGGTGGACTTCCGGGTTTCGAGTTTTCACACACCACAGGATTCACCACGGGATCGCAAGGTCCCGCTGCGACGGCTGCCGGGGCAGTAAGAGGCAGCAAAGCTGCAACCATGGCAATCACCAAAGGCAGGAGAAAGCCTTTGAGGACTTGCTGTGGTCGGGTAGCTGAAGGACCGGTCATCAGAACTCCTGGAGTGGTACGCCAATTGCGAATATGGGTCCGCGTCTAGCGCACGGTCCCTGCTTGCCGCTCCCCAGCCAGGGTCAAACCAAGATCTTCAGTTATGGAATACGGGTTCTGCACTTGGATGATCGTTTCCGAATATTTGGACCGTATCCAGCCTTTACCCGAGGGACCTTCAGGTCAAAGCCGGATCACCGGAGCGAATCCGCCAAGTAACCCTTGGCAGGAGTGTAGGGGCGCGGCATCCCTGCCGCAAGGCTTTCCCGTTACAGATCCATGGATTTCGGCCAAACGGCAGTAGATTTAGGGAGATAAAGCCGCCCCCAAGGGCTGACAACAGGCCACCCAGGAGAACCGAACCGCCTTGCATTTGAAAAGTCTGACTGTCCGCGGATTCAAGTCGTTTGCGTCGGCCACGACGTTCGACTTCGAGCCCGGCGTCACCGCAGTCGTCGGTCCGAACGGCTCGGGTAAGTCCAACGTCGTGGATGCCTTGGCGTGGGTCATGGGGGAGCAAGGCGCCAAGACGCTGCGCGGTGGAAAGATGGAAGATGTCATCTTTGCCGGCACGTCCGGCAGGCCTCCTTTGGGACGCGCCCACGTTTCCCTGACCATCGACAACGCGGACAACGCTCTTCCCATTGAGTACAGCGAAGTCACGATTTCCCGGACACTGTTCCGGACGGGAGGCTCCGAATACGCCATCAACGGTGCGCCTTGCCGGCTCCTGGACATCCAGGAGCTTTTGTCTGATTCCGGACTGGGACGCGAGATGCACGTGATAGTGGGCCAAGGCCAGCTGGACCGCGTACTGCACGCGACGCCTGAAGACCGCCGCGGTTTCATCGAGGAAGCCGCGGGTATCCTCAAGCACCGGCGCCGCAAGGAAAAAACCGTCCGTAAGCTCGAAGCCATGCAGGCCAACCTTGCCCGGCTTGGCGACCTCACCGCAGAGATCCGCCGCCAACTCACCCCCTTGGGCAAGCAGGCAGAAATCGCCAGGCGTGCACAAACAGTCCAGTTCGATGTCAGGGATGCCCGCGCCCGGCTCCTCGCCGACGACCTCGTTGCACTGACATCGAGCCTTGAACAGGACGTCGCAGACGAAGCCGCCCTCAAGGAACGCCGCCAGGTGGTCGAGGCAGAACTGGGCCACGGGCGGCGACGCCAGGCCGCATTGGAACAGCAAGCAGCGGAAGCAACCCCCCGGCTCAACGCAGCACGGGAGAACTGGTACCAGCTGTCGGCAGGCCGTGAGCGGCTCCGCTCGCTGGGTTCCCTGGCAGCCGAGCGTCGCCGGCTGCTGGGCTCCTCGGAACCTGTGCCGGACTCCGGTCGGGACCCCGAACAGCTGGAGCGCCAAGCGGCGAAGGTCCGCGGGGAACAGGCCGCCTTGGAACACGACATCCTGGCCAAGCAGGCCGCCCTCCTGGAAGCAACAGTGGCGAAGGATTCTGCGGAGGCGCTCGCAGCCGCCGAGGACAAACGGCTGACCGCCATGTTAAGGGCAGCAGCCGACCGTCGCGAAGGACTCGCCAGGCTCGCGGGCCAGGTCGCGGCCGCACGCTCCAGGGCAGAAGCGGCGGAGGCCGAGCGTGGTCGCCTTCGCGAATCATTGGCCGCGGGCAACGAGCGACGCCGTCACGCCCAGAGCGAATTCGCAGCACTCGAATCCCAGGTTGCAGGGGTTGAAGACGGCGAAGAGAGCCTTGACGCCGAGTACGAGAATGCAACTGAGGCCCTGGACGCCGTGCTGGCGGAAATCGAAGAGCTGAAATCCGCAGAACGGGAAGCACTTCGCCAGCGGGATGCCCTGACCGCCCGCCGCGATGCACTTCTTTTGGGGCTGAACCGCAAGGACGGCTCGGAGCGTCTGCTCTCTGGCGATGTCCAGGGCATTCTGGGCCCGCTTGCCGGGATGCTTGCCATTGAGCCCGGCTATGAGGCCGCGATAGCAGCGGCGCTCGGCTCTGCCTCGGACGCGCTCGTGGTCGGGGACTCCGCTGTCGCCGTCGCCGCGATCCAACTGTTGAAAGAGGACGACGCCGGCAGGGCCGCGTTGCTCTTGGCTGACGTCCACCACGGGGCTGGTGAAGCGGCATCCCCCTCGGAGCTGCCGGCTGGCAGCAGATGGGCCGTGGACGTCCTCAAGGTCACGGAACCAGCAGCCCAAGGTGCCTTGGCCCTGCTGGCCGGGATCGCCGTCGTCGATGATCCGGCAGCGGCGGCAGCGCTGATTGATGGGCACCCGGAACTCAAGGTGGTTACCCGTGCAGGCGACGTCTTCACGTCGCTGACCGCCCAGGGCGGTTCAGCCACGGCGCCCTCCCTGCTGGAGATCCAGGCAGCAGTGGACGACGCCGTGGCCGGGCTTCAGGAGGTTACGGCACGCTTGGAGCGGGGACGGTTCGCCCTGGCCGGCGCCGAAGCTCGTCGCGCCGAAGCCCAGGACCGGGCCGATGCGGCCTTGGAAAGGCTGCATGAATCCGATGCCCGCCTTGCTGCTGTGGCAGAGCGCCTGGGGCACTTGAACTCACTTCTTCGTAGTGCGGTGGGTGAAAGCGAACGTCTGGAGGCTTCCCTGGCGCGTGCGGAAGCGAACATTGCAGAAGCCCGGTTGGACCTTGAAGTCGCGGCTGAGCGGCTCGCCGCCGCCCAGGAAGCTCCGGACGAGGAACCATCCACGGATCAGCGCGATGAACTCGCGGCGCAGGCGCGATTGGCCCGTTCCAACGAAATGGAAGCCAGGCTTGCCCTGCGCACGGCCGAAGAACAATTGGGGGCCATCGCTGGCAGGGCGTCCTCCCTGGAACGCGCAGCAGCTACGGAGCGGCGGGCCCGTGAAGAGGCCGCCCGCCGGGCGCAGAGGCGGCGCGCCCAAGCCCAACGCGCTGGTGCAGTGGTGGTGGCCGTTGAGCAGGCGCTTCGCTTCATCGATATATCAGTGGATCTCGCCGGCCATGAACGCGACCTTGCCGAGCAAGCGCGTGAGCAACTGGAGAAGGAACTGTCCGGCGTGCGTTCCGGAAACGATTCGCTGGCAAAGGAACTCGCCGAACTTACCGACTCTGTGCACAAGGACGAGATGGCCAGGACCCAACAGCGTCTTCGAATCGAGGCGTTGGAGGCCCGTTCCATCGAGGAACTTGGACTATCGGCCGAACAGCTCGTTGCAGATTACGGCCCCGATCAACCTGTCCCACAACCGGCTGGCGCAACCACGGACAAATGGGCGGAACTCCGTGCGCCTGTGGATGAAACGGGTGCACCGCTCGTTGAAGGAATTCCCTTCGACCGGGCGGAGCAGGAGAAAAGGCTCAAAAAAGCTGAGCGGGAACTGGCGGCACTGGGAAAGGTCAACCCTCTGGCCCTGGAAGAGTTCGCCGCCCTTGAGGAGCGCCACCAGTTCCTCAGTTCGCAACTGGAGGACCTCAAGTCCAGCCGGAAGGACTTGCTGGACATCATCAAAGAAGTGGATAACCGCGTCCAGCAGGTCTTCACCGAAGCCTTCGCCGATACTTCAGCGCAGTTTGACCGCGTCTTCGCACGGCTCTTCCCAGGAGGCGAGGGCAGGCTGGTCCTGACGGATCCAAACGACATGTTGACCACTGGCATCGAGGTGGAAGCCAGGCCGGCTGGTAAGAAGATCAAGAGGTTGTCCCTGCTCTCCGGCGGCGAACGGTCACTCACCGCTGTGGCACTGCTGGTGGCGATCTTCAAAGCCAGGCCGTCGCCGTTTTACGTCATGGACGAAGTGGAAGCGGCCTTGGACGACACCAACCTTGGCCGGCTCATCACGATCTTCGAAGAGCTTCGGGAGTCCAGCCAGTTGATCGTCATCACGCACCAGAAGCGCACCATGGAAGTGGCCGACGCCCTCTACGGCGTCACGATGCGTGGCGACGGGGTGTCCACCGTCATCAGCCAACGGCTCGGTGCCGGGGCATAGCTTTATGAGAAGGTAGGGGAGTGAACGATTTCCTACCCATAATTCTGTCCATTCTCGCTGCGCTCGTCGTGGTCGGCGGGCTGGTGCCGGTACTGATGAAGGCCCGGAAGTCCGGCGCCAAATACCCTGGAACGCGGGACGCCAATGACCCCGTTCAGTCATCGGCTGCAGGCAGCGGAACCCTTGTGGAGGACCGGCCGGATGCCGTAACAGCAACTCCTGCCCCAACCTTCGACGGAACAGTCGAAGGTGCTGATGTTCCGGATGATGCCGCCGGGTTGGAGACCATCGCTGTAGAGACGCCGGCGCCTGTCGAAGGCCGCCTGACCCGCCTCCGCGCCCGTTTGGTGAAATCGAACAACATTCTGGGCAAGGGTCTGCTGGCTCTGCTGTCCGGGGACAAAATCGACGAGAACGTGTGGGACGAGGTTGAGGAGACACTGCTTCTTGCCGATCTCGGCACCGAGCCCACCATGCAGTTGGTCGATGCCCTCCGGGAACGCGTCAAGGTGCTGGGCACCCGCAGTCCCGAGCACGTCAAAGCCATGCTCCGTGAAGAACTCATCAAGCTCGTGGATCCCACCATGGACCGTTCCCTCAACGTCGAGCGCAAGGGTGACCGACCCGCCGTCGTGCTTGTTGTTGGTGTCAACGGCGTGGGCAAGACCACAACCGTCGGCAAACTGGCGCGCGTGCTCGTGGCCGAGGACAAGGACGTGCTGCTCGGTGCTGCGGACACTTTCCGCGCCGCAGCTGCTGAGCAGTTGGCCACATGGGGCCAGCGTGTTGGCGTACCCACCGTCAAGTCCGACATCGACGGCGCCGACCCCGCCTCCGTTGCCTACGAAGCCGTCAAAGCGGGCATCGACCAGGAGGTCGACGTCGTCATGGTGGATACCGCTGGGCGCCTGCAGAACAAGACCGGCCTGATGGACGAACTCGGCAAGGTCAAGCGTGTCATCGAGAAACTGGCTGAAGTGGACGAGGTCCTGCTGGTCCTTGACGCCACCACGGGTCAGAACGGCCTGAACCAAGCACGCGTCTTTGCCGAGGTGGTCAACATCACAGGTATTGTGCTGACCAAATTGGATGGCACAGCCAAGGGCGGCATTGTGGTCGCTATCCAGAAGTCGCTGGGTGTGCCCGTCAAGCTCATCGGTCTCGGCGAAGGTCCGGACGACCTCGCACCGTTCGAAGCCGAGGGCTTTGTGGACGCCCTGCTTAACTAGCGCAGTCTCCTTAGTTAGCACAGTCGCCCAACTGACTGGCAATAGCGGTTGTTTTCAGTACTCAAAGCAACCACTACTGCCAGTCAGTTTTTGGTTTTAAGGGGTTCGCGCGCCAACAGCCAGCCGGCGGCGGTGAGCAGCAGCACTCCGCCGGTGACAGCAAATGCAAGTCCGTAGCCGAAGCGATCGGCGAGAATTCCAGCCACGACGGGGCCGATGATGGCCCCGGTGTCTGCGGCCATCTGGAAGACC
>Ga0105244_10003134_pt1 | contig 12043 bp, 12 predicted proteins | sample KBSM44metaG_FD_80423 | JGI IMG/M metagenome (GOLD analysis project Ga0105244, IMG submission 80423) | Miscanthus rhizosphere microbial communities from Kellogg Biological Station, Michigan, USA - KBS M4-4 metaG | ecosystem: Host-associated > Plants > Roots > Rhizosphere > Soil | place...
ACTCTCAACTGCTGGTGTCTTCGGTATTGCAGCCATGACGAATGCTCTGATCGAGGTCCGTGACCTCTCGAAAACCTTCACCCTGCACCAGCAAAACGGCGTGGTGCTCAACGTGCTGCGCGGCGTCGAGTTCAGCGTGCAGGGCGGTGAATGCCTGGTGCTGCACGGCCAGTCCGGCGCCGGCAAAAGCACCTTGTTGCGCACGCTGTACGCTAACTACCTGCCGGCCGGTGGCAGCATTCGTGTACGCCATGCCGGTGAGTGGCTGGAGCTGGTGGGCGCCGAGCCGCGTGACATTTTGCAGGTGCGCCAGCAGACCCTGGGTTACGTCAGCCAATTCCTGCGGGTGATCCCACGGGTGGCTTGCCTGGACGTGGTGATGGAGCCGGCCCTGGCGCGCGGCTGGTCCAAGGCCAATGCGCAGTCACGCGCCGAACACCTGCTGACTCGCCTCAACATTCCGCAACGCCTGTGGCAACTGGCGCCCGGCACTTTCTCCGGGGGCGAGCAACAGCGCGTCAACATCGCCCGCGGCTTCATGGTGGCCTGGCCGGTAATGCTGCTCGACGAACCCACCGCGTCCCTGGACGACAACAACCGCCAGGTGGTGTTGGAACTGATGAACGAAGCCAAGGCGGCCGGCGCGGCGCTGATCGGCATCTTCCACGACCGCGCCGCCCGTGAGGCGGTTGCCGACCGCCATTTCGACATGACCCCAACGCCTGTTGCCCAAGAGGAATACGCCCATGCCCGCTGAACAGATCCTCAGTAATGCCCAGATCGTGACGGCTGATCGCATGTTCCTGGGTTCGGTGGTGCTGCGTGGCGGCAAGATCGTCGATGTCGCCGAAGGCCGCAGCCAGTTGCCCCAGGCCCAGGACCTGGAGGGTGATTTCCTGTTGCCGGGGCTGGTGGAGTTGCACACCGACAACCTGGAAAAACACATGACCCCGCGCCCGGGTGTGGATTGGCCGTCGATCTCGGCCGTGCTCAGCCATGACGCACAGATCATCGCGGCGGGGATCACCACGGTGTTCGACGCGGTGTCCATCGGCGATGTGAACCCCAAGGGCAACCGCATGAAGAAACTGCCGGCGATGCTCGATGCCATCGCGTCGGCGGAAGACGCCGGCTTGACCCGCGCCGAGCACCACCTGCACCTGCGTTGCGAGCTGTGCCACCCGGACACCCTCAGCGTGTTCCGCGACCTGGTGGAAAACCCGCTGGTGCGCCTGGTCTCGGTGATGGACCACTCGCCGGGCCAGCGCCAATTCGTGCTCGAATCCAAGTACCGTGAGTACTACATGGGCAAGTACCACTTGAACGATGAAACCATGGACGCGTTCATCGTGTTGCAGATGGCCAACTCTCGGGAGTACAGCGACCGTTATCGTGCCGCGATTGTTGCGCATTGCCTGGAACGCGGCCTGTCGGTGGCCAGCCATGACGATGCGACGCTGGCCCATGTCGAGGAGTCGGCAGGCTATGGCATGACCATCGCCGAATTCCCGACCACGCTGGAGGCGGCCAAGGGTTGCCAGGCGCTGAACATGAAAGTCTTGATGGGCGCGCCGAACGTGGTGCGCGGTGGGTCGCACTCGGGTAATGTGGCCGCCGCTGGCCTGGCGGCTGAGGGATTGCTGGATATACTTTCCAGCGACTATTACCCGGCCAGCCTGTTGCAGGCGGCGTTTGTGCTGGCCGACCAGCAGGACGGCGGCGACCTGTCGCGGGCGGTCAAGATGATCAGCCTGGCACCGGCGCAAGCGGCGGGCCTGGCGGATCGCGGTGAAATTGCCATCGGCCTGCGCGCCGACCTGGTCCAGGCCCGCAGCCGTGAAGGGCTGCCGGTGGTGCAACAAGTGTGGCGGCAAGCGAAGAGGGTGTTTTGATGGCAGGCAGGTTGATCTATCTCATCGGGCCATCCGGTTCGGGCAAGGACAGCCTGCTGGATGCCGCCCGCCCGCGCTTGGCCGAGCGCGGTTGCCGCATTGTGCGCCGCGTGATCACCCGCTCGGCGGAGGCGGTAGGCGAAGCGGCGCAGGGTGTGAGCCCGGAGCAGTTTGCCGCGATGGAGGCTGAGGGCGCGTTTGCCCTCAGCTGGCACGCCAATGGGTTGTCCTATGGCATCCCCCGTGAGATCGACGATTGGCTGGCGGCGGGGGAAGACGTGCTGGTCAACGGCTCGCGGGCGCACCTGGGGCAGACCCGCGCGCGCTACCCGACGTCGCTCGTGCTGCTGCTGACGGTTGACCAGGCGGTGTTGCGCCAGCGCTTGATCGCGCGTGGGCGTGAGTCGCTGGCGGATATCGAAGAGCGCCTGGCGCGCAATGCCCGTTTCACTGCCGAGCTGATTGCCGGCCATGGCGCGGGTTTGTTTGTGCTGGACAACTCCGGGCCGCTGGAACACAGCGTCGAGCGTCTGCTGTGCTGCCTGAACCACGGACATTCGGCATGCGCCTGACCTTGTTGGGTACCGGCGATGCGCGGCAAGTCCCGGTGTATGGCTGCGAATGCGTGGCCTGCGCCATGGCCCGCCAGGATGCCAGCCTGCGCCGCCGACCGTGCAGCGCGCTGATCGAGTGTGGTGACCAGCGCTGGTTGATCGACAGCGGCTTGCCTGACCTTACCGAACGTTTCCCGCCGCGCAGTTTCAACGGGATTTTCCAGACCCACTACCACGCCGATCACGCCCAGGGCCTGCTGCATTTGCGCTGGGGGCAAGGGCTGGTGATTCCGGTGCACGGGCCGGCGGACCCGGAGGGCTTATCCGACCTCTACAAACACCCGGGCATCCTGGATTTCAGCCAACCTTTTGCCGCGTTCGAAACGCGGCAGTTGGGTGAGCTGACGGTGACGGCGTTGCCGCTGGAGCATTCCAAGTTGACCCTGGGTTACCTGCTGGAGGGGCAAGGGCGACGCATTGCCTACCTCACCGACACGGTCGGCCTGCCGCCAGACACGCTCGCCTGGTTGCAACGCGAACCGCTGGACGTGCTGGTGCTGGACTGCTCCATGCCGCCCCAGCCGCAAGCGCCGCGTAACCATAATGACCTGACGCTGGCGCTGCAGAGTATCGAGCAGACCGGTGCGAAACTCGGCGTGCTGACCCATGTGGGGCACACGCTGGATGCGTGGTTGGTGCAGCACCGCTCAACGCTGCCGCGCCACGTCACCGTCGGTTGGGATGGCCGTATCCTCTAGGGCAGGTCCACCGCCATCGCCGGCAAGCCGGCTCCTACCGTTCAAAGGCGCTGCGAAGCCTGTGTAGGCGCTGGCTTGCCAGCGATAGCGGTAGACCAGGCAGCACCTCCCGCACAGACCACCGGCGGATTCATTTGGACGACGCCAGCAAGCCTTCGACATAGTCCACAAACGCCCGCGCCTTGGCACTCGCCAACCGGCCGGTAGGCAGTACCGCCCATAAATCCCGGGGTGGCAATTCCCAGTCCGTCAGCACGGCCCTGACTTCGCCGCTGGCAATCTCCGGGGTGAACATCCATTCCGCTGTCATTGCCAGGCCGTGGTGGGCGAGCACGCCGGCGCGTATGCCTTCGGAGGAGGTCACGCGCAGGCGGCCGTGCGCGACGACGGGGTGTTCGTGTTCACCTTGTTTGAACGGCCAGCACGCACTTTGCCCCAGGCTGTAGATCACCGCCTGGTGGTTGAGGAGGTCGGCGGGGCTTTGGGGTTCGCCGTAACGCTCGAAATACGCCGGCGTACCGAAGATCCTTGCGGGGCTCTGGCTGATGCGCCGCGCCGTAAGGCTGGAGTCGTTCAGGTTGCCGATGCGCAGGGCGACGTCGATGCCTTCCTCCACAAGGTTGAGCATGCGGTCATCGAGCATCACGTCGATGTTCAGGCCGGGGTGCTGCTCCAGGAACGGCGCCAGGTGGGGAATGATGTGCAGGCGCGAGAGCGTCACGCCAGCACTCACACGCAAGTTGCCCGATAGCCCGGCGCCCACGCTGCGGGCAATGTCCTCGGTGTGGTTGATCTCATCGATCGCGCGTTTGGCGCGCTCGAAGTAGCCCCGCCCGGCTTCGGTGGGCGTCAGGCCCCGGGTGGAGCGCAACAGCAACCGCACCGCCAGGCGCGCCTCCAACTGCGCAATGCTCTTGGAGACGGCCGGTTGACCGATGCCCAGGCGTTTGGCGGCCGCCGAGAACGAGCCGGTTTCGACCACGTGGACAAAGGTTTCCATGGCGGTGAGGCGGTCCATCGGGTGTCCTCTGGTTACCGGTTGAGGGCGTCGAGCATGTCCGACGGTTCTGGGCGTTGAGTGTAATCCGGGTTGACCTCGGCGTAACGGATCACGCTGTCCTGGCCGATCACAAAGCGCGCGGGCATGGGCAAGGTCCAGGAGGGATCGTCATTGATCAGCGGCAGGTTGTTGCCAAAACCTTTGTAGAGCTCGATCAAGTAGTCCGGCAGTTCAAAGCGCAGACCGAAGGCCGCGGCGACGTCATTGTGGGGATCGCTGAGGATCGGGAATTCCAGTTCGGTGATGCGCGTGGACTTGCGGCTGTTGGCTGCCGTCTGCGGCGACACCGCCACCAGTTGCGCCCCGGTGGCTTTGAGCGTCGGCAAGAAGGCCTGGAGTGCCTCCAATTCCATGTTGCAGTAAGGGCACCACACGCCCCGGTAGAACGTCAGCACCAGCGGCCCTTTTGCCAGCAGTTGTGCCGAAGACACCAGCTCGCCGTCGGCGTTCTTGAGGCTGAACAGCGGCGCCTTGTCCCCCACCTTGAGCGCGCGTTGTGCGGCGCCGGAAGCGATCAGCTCGGCGGTGGCGCGTTCCATGATCGGGTGAATATGCGCAGGCGCGTTGAACGGTGGTTTGCCGGCTTTAAAGTCGGCACGGAAGGCATCCAGTGTGGCTTGAAGTGTCATGGAGATATTCCCTCGGGAGATGAGCCGGTTGGCTGGAGAGAATGATGAGCGCGGCAGGAGAGGCGCGGAAGCGGGGTGGGGGGCATAGGCTCTATGCCAGGTTGGAATAACCGTTGGGGTAGGTTCAACATTCGGCAAAACAACCGTCAGTCCGCTTGGGCAAATCTGTGCTTGAGTAAATATAACTCTAGGGTTGCTTTTGTTCTGGCCAAGCCAAGGAGGCTGCGGTGCAAAGCAGGTTATTGATCAAGGAACTGCAAGAGGCAGGTTGGGTGTTGGATCGGGTCACGGGCAGCCATCATATTTTTATCCATCGCTATAACCCGTACACGATCCCGGTGCCCCATCCAAAGGAAGACCTGCCTCTGGGCACCGTCAGAAGCATCAGGAAACGTGCCGGCTTGTTTGAGTTTTAAGGAGAGCATTCATGCAATACCCAATCTGTATCGAATGGGGCGATGACTTCACCGCCACCGGCATTCAGATCCCCGATATTCCAGGCGCTGTCACCGCCGGGGACAGTTTCGAAGAGGCCTACAACGCTGCGGTGGAAGTCGCGCACATCCTGTTGCAAGAGATGGCGGCAGAAGGTGGGCCGATTCCGCTGCCAACGTCGGTGGCGGCTCATCACACCCACGAAGACTATGCCGGGATGGGTTGGGGGATGTTGGAGCTGGATATCTCGCCCTATCTTGGCAAGACCGAGAAGGTCAATGTGACCTTGCCCGGTTATGTCATCCAGCGTATCGACAGGTATGTACGCGAGCACAACGTCAAAAGCCGCTCGTCATTCCTGGCGGACGCGGCCCTGGAAAAATTGGTGCGCTCCTGACCCGGTCCCTGTGGGAGCCGGCTTGCCGGCGATAGCGGTTTGACTGATATACCGCAATCGCAGGCAAGCCGTCTCCCACACGTCCTGCGTTTACGCGGCTACCGGGGCCGCTTCGCGGGAGGCACTCAAAAAGCGCAACAACGCCACCAGTGGGAACGCACTGCCCACCAGCATCACGCCCAGCCAGCCACCGTGTTCATACACGCTGCTGGCAATCGCCGAGCCGAAGGCGCCGCCGATGAAGATGCTGGTCATGTACAGCGCGTTCAGGCGGCTGCGGCTGTTGGCGTCGAGGGCGTAGATGGCGCGTTGGCCGAGCACCATGTTCATCTGCACGCAGAAGTCCAGCACCACGCCGGTGACGGCCAGGCCGATCACGCTGTACAGCGGGTGCACGAAGGCCGGCAGGAAGCTCAACGCGGCAAACAGCATCGCCAGCAAGGAGGCGCGGTGCGTGTGGCCGGCGTCGGCCAGGCGGCCTGCGATGGGCGCGGCAATGGCACCCAGGGCTCCGACCAGGGCAAACAGTGCGATTTCGCTTTGGCTCAGGCCATGGTTACGCGCCAATTCCAAGGGGGCGGCGGTCCAGAACAGGCTAAACGTAGCGAACATGCAGCCCTGGTAGAACGCCCGTTGACGCAACAGCGGTTGGCGCACCAGCAGGGTGCCCAACGAACGCAAGAGTTGCGCGTAGCTGGCGCTGTGGTCGGGCTGGCGCTTGGGGATGGTGAGCAGCAAGACAACACTGATAAACGCCATCAGGGCGGCGGCCGCCATGAACATCGCACGCCAGCCAAAATGATCCGCCACCACGCTGGACACCGGCCGTGCCAGCAGGATGCCGAGCAACAGGCCACCCATGATGCTGCCGACCACCCGGCCACGGGATTCGGCGGGCGCCAAGTGCGCGGCCAACGGGATGAGGATCTGCACCGACACCGAACTGAAACCGATCAGCAACGACACCAGCAGGAACAGGTTCGGCTGCTCGGTGAACGCAGCCCCCAACAGGCTGGCGATGGCCACCACGGTGGTGGTGATCATCAGCTTGCGGTTTTCCAGCAAGTCACCCAGCGGTACCAGGAAAAACAGGCCCAAGGCGTAGCCGATCTGGGTGAGCGACACGATCAGGCTGGCCATCGCCGGGGTCAGGCCGATGTCCGGCGCGATCAGCTCGATGATCGGTTGCGCGTAGTAGATGTTGGCAACGATGGCGCCGCAGCAGAACGCAAACAGCATGACCATCCCGCGGGTCATGGTGGTTGTAGCGTGTGAGGTAGCGTTCATGGTGTTCTCATAAAAGCGAAGGAAGAGGGCGTGGAAGAGTAAAGACATCGCCCTGTGGGCAGTAGGCCGCTGGCAGTGATAACACTCATGCCGCAAATTAATGACTGAATCGTTAACGTTCGGGTCGAACGGCAATGATACATTCAGTCACAACTGCCGAAACAGGAAATCCACCTTCATGAAAATCACGCTGAACAAGATGATCCTGGCCTCAACCCTTGCCGCCGCCATGGCGATTGGCCTGGCCAACGCCGCCGAAGCCCCGCGTGTGGGCGTGCGCGGCGCCATCACGGCGGTCGACGGCGACGCGATCCACGTCAAGGTCAACAGTGGCGAAGACGTCACCGTGCACCTCACCAAAGACACCCAAGTACGCGCCGTTACGCTGGCCAAGATCGACGAGATCAAGCCCGGCAGCTACATCGGCTCCGCTGCCATGCCCAATGCCGACGGCACCCTTACCGCGTTGGAAGTGCACGTGTTCCCACCGGCCATGGCCGGCACCGGCGACGGGCATCGTGCGTTCGATTTGAAAGAAGGCAGCAGCATGACCAACGGCACCGTCGGTGACCTGGTGGTGAGCAACGGCCGCACGCTGACCGTGAAGTACAAGGGCGGTGAGCAAAAGATCGTGGTGCCGGAGGACGTGCCGATCGTGAACCTGGAGCCGGGGGATCGCAGCTTGCTCAAGGTGGGGGTGAAGGTGGTGTTGTTTGCTGCGAAAGGGGCGGATGGCACGGTGACTGCCCAGGCCATCTCGGCGGGCAAGGACGGCGTAACCCCGCCGATGTAACTGCCAAACACAGAGCCAAATGTGGGAGCGGGCTTGCTCGCGAAAGCGGAGTGTCAGTCACCGAATCAATCGACTGAACCACCGCTTTCGCGAGCAAGCCCGCTCCCACAGTTTTAACCGCGTTTATTCAGTTATTGACCGTTGTAGATCTGGTCAAACACCCCACCGTCATTGAAGTGGGTTTTCTGCACGGTGCGCCAGTCGCCAAAGGTCTTCTCGACCGACAAGAACTCGACTTTCGGGAAGCGGTCGGTGTACTTGGCCAGCACCTTCGCGTCACGTGGGCGCAGGTAGTTGTTGGCGGCGATTTCCTGGCCTTCCGGCGACCACAGGTACTTCAGGTAGTCCTCGGCGGCAGCGCGGGTGCCTTTCTTCTCGACCACTTTGTCGACCACCGACACCGGCGGCTCCGCTTCGGCAGAAACGCTTGGGTAGATCACTTCGAACTGATCACGGCCGAATTCACGGGCGATCATTTCGGCTTCGTTCTCGAAGGTCACCAGCACGTCGCCGATCTGGTTGGTCATGAACGTGGTGGTGGCGGCGCGGCCACCGGTGTCCAGCACAGGCGCTTGTTTGAACAGCTTGCCGACGAAGGCCTTGGCCTTGTTTTCGTCGCCGCCGTTCTTGAGCACGTAGCCCCACGCCGACAGGTAGGTGTAGCGGCCGTTACCCGAGGTCTTCGGGTTAGGCACGATCACCTGCACGCCGTCTTTCAACAAGTCCGGCCAGTCTTTCAGGGCCTTGGGGTTGCCCTTGCGCACGATGAACACGGTGGCGGAGGTGAACGGCGCGCTGTTGTTCGGCAGGCGGGTGACCCAGTTGTCCGGCACCAGCTTGCCGTTGTCGGCCAGGGCGTTGATGTCGGTGGCCATGTTCATGGTGATCACGTCAGCCGGCAGGCCGTCGATCACCGAACGCGCTTGTTTGCTGGAGCCGCCGAAGGACATCTGCAGGGTCAGCTTGTCGTTCGGGTGCTCGGCTTCCCAGTGCTTCTGGAAGGCGGTGTTGTAGTCCTTGTAGAAGTCGCGCATCACGTCGTAGGAGACGTTGAGCAGTGTGACGGGGGCGGCCTGGACGGCGCCCGCCAGGGCAAGGCCGGCGGCCAGGAGAGAGGCGCTAACGAGTTTTTTCACTGCTCATTCCTTGTTGTTCGAGAAGGGTGTTGATTGAGTGGGGGCAATTTGCCATCGACTATAACGGGCACCGCATAGACGTTTAAAGATTAAAACGCTCTTTGCTTATTCCAGTTTCTTGAAAAGATTATTCCCACAGCGCGAACAGAACGCGGCGTTCGGCTCGTGGCTGTTTTTCTTGCACACCGGGCAGTCATGTTGCAGCTGTTCACCGCGCATGGCACTCGCCAGTTCAGCGGTAAAAATCCCGGTGGGTACGGCAATGATCGAGTAACCGGTGATCATCACCAACGATGAAATCACCTGGCCCAGCGGCGTCTTCGGCACGATGTCGCCAAAGCCCACGGTGGTGAGGGTCACGATGGCCCAGTAGATGCCTTTGGGAATACTGGTAAACCCGTGCTCCGGGCCTTCGATCACGTACATCAGGGTGCCGAACACCGTCACCAGGGTGCACACGCTGACCAGAAACACCACGATCTTCTGCTTGCTGCCGCGCAGCGCCGCCATCAGGTAGTTGGCCTGCTTGAGGTACGGGCTGAGCTTGAGCACGCGGAAGATGCGCAGCATGCGGATGATGCGGATGATCAGCAGGTACTGCGCGTCGCTGTAATACAACGCGAGGATGCCGGGCACGATGGCCAGCAAGTCCACCAACCCATAAAAACTGAAGGCATAGCGCAACGGCTTGGGCGAGCAGTACAGCCGCAGCCCGTATTCGATCAGGAAGACGAGGGTAAAGCCCCACTCGATGTAGGCCAGCACATCGGCGTAGTTCTGGTGGATCTGGTCGATGCTGTCGAGCATCACGATCACCAGGCTGGCGAGGATGATCAGCAACAGAATGCCGTCAAAGCGCCGCCCGGCAGTGGTGTCACTCTGGAAAATCATGACGTAGAGCCGCTGGCGCCAGTCGTTGCTGCTGTCCATAAATCCCGCCTGAATCGAATATCGAGCAAGCCTAGGGGGATTCGAAGGGGCTGTCCATGCGGGGTTTGCGCAGCACCCGGGCGCCTGCGCGCACCAGCCAGCAGGCGAGGATGAACGGCGCGGTCAAGGCGGGCAGGTGCAGGGCGGCAAAGCCGGGGGTGAGGATGATCGCCAGCAGGATGCCCAGCAACGGCAGCCAGGGCTGACGCCGTACCTGGCTCAACGCCACGCCAGCCAATGCGGGGTTGTAGCTGTGCAGGCCGAGGAGGGCGCTGGCGGGTTCGTCCAGCCACAGGGCGACCAGCACGCCGATGCTGGCCCCGGCCAAGGCCCATAAGGCGGCTCGGCGATTGGCGAGGAACAGGCCGAGTGCAATCAGGGCGCCGGCCAAGGGTTGGTCCAGCAACATGACTTGTGCAAGCCCGGTGAAGGGAGCGGCAACCACCGCCAGGGTGTCGGGTTCGGTGAGGGCGAATGCGCTGGGCGCGGCGGGCCCCAGCAACAGCCAGCCCAGCCCGACAAAGGGCGCGGTGTAGGCAGGCAGGTCATCTGGCTGGGCCGCATGCTTCAACCATTGCCGCGTCAGCATCGCCGAAAGCCCGCCGCACGCCAGGATCAGCGGCGGCAACAGCGCCGACCAAGCGAAGTGCTGGCTGATCAACAAGCCCAGCAGCACACCGTTATAGCTATACAGCCCGGCCTGGCGTTCGGCCTTGGGGTAACCCCGGCGCTGGGCCGTGAGCAAACCGGCCACACCGCCCAGCAGCGCGCCGCCGAACAACGCCGGGGCGCCGATCAGGATGGCCAGCAGGCACAGCAGGCCGCACAGCGGCTGGCGCTGCAGGAATATCTGGCTGAAGCCATTGAGCAGGGCTTCGGCCCAGTCTGGGCAGGTTGGATTATGCATTTGGGTAAGTCAGGTAGACCGAGTTGCCCTTATCGCAGGCAAGCCAGCTCCCATCTTTTGATGTGTGAATACAGTCAAATGTGGGAGCGGGCTTGCCCGCGAAGAGGCCCGAACAGGCGCTAGATCAACGTCTCGATACGCAGCGAATTGGTCGACCCCGGTTGCCCAAACGGCACCCCCGCCGTGATCACCAACGTATCCCCGCGCTGCGCCATCCCTTGAGCCTGGGCGATCTCCAGCGCCGTGGAACACACCTCATCCACCTGGCGCAGCCGGTCGTTGACCACCGAATGCACGCCCCACGCCACGCTCAAGCGCCGCGCCGTCGACAGGTTCGGCGTGAGGTTGAGGATCGGTGCCACCGGCCGTTCCCGGGCGGCACGCAGGCTGGAACTGCCCGACTCGCTGTAGTTCACCAGCACTGCCACCGGCAGGATGCTGCTGATACGCCGGATCGCGCAGCTGATCGCGTCCGACACCGTGGCCTCGGCCTTGGGCCGGCTCACGTCCAGTTGGGTCTGGTAGTCCGGGCCGTTTTCCACCTGGCGGATGATCTTGCTCATCATCTGCACGGCTTCCAGCGGGTACTCCCCCGAGGCGGTTTCCGCCGACAACATCACCGCATCGGCGCCTTCGGCCACGGCATTGGCCACATCGGTGACTTCGGCACGGGTCGGGGCCGGTGAGAAGCGCATGGACTCGAGCATCTGCGTCGCCACCACCACCGGTTTGCCCAACTGGCGGCAGGTGCTGATGATGTCCTTCTGGATCTGCGGCACGCTCTCGGCGGGCACTTCCACGCCCAGGTCGCCTCTGGCCACCATGATCGCATCGCTCAGCTCGGCAATTTCCTGCAGGCGTTGCACGGCCGAAGGCTTCTCGATCTTGGCCATCAGGAAGGCCTTGTCGCCGATCAGCTCACGGGCTTCACGGATGTCTTCCGGGCGTTGCACAAACGACAGCGCCACCCAGTCCACGCCCAGTTCCAGGCCAAAGCTCAGGTCGCGTCGGTCCTTGGCGGTCAGTGGGCTGAGTTCCAGCAGCGCCTGGGGCACATTCACGCCTTTGCGGTCCGACAGTTCGCCGCCATTGAGGACGGTGGTGTCGATGGCGTCGGCATGCTTGGTAATCACCCGCAGGCGCAGCTTGCCGTCATCCAGCAGCAGGTCCATGCCGGGTTCCAGTGCCGCGATGATTTCCGGGTGGGGCAGGTTGACCCGGCACTGGTCGCCCGGCGTCGGGTCCAGGTCCAGGCGCAATGCCTG
>Ga0105244_10003137_pt1 | contig 12034 bp, 10 predicted proteins | sample KBSM44metaG_FD_80423 | JGI IMG/M metagenome (GOLD analysis project Ga0105244, IMG submission 80423) | Miscanthus rhizosphere microbial communities from Kellogg Biological Station, Michigan, USA - KBS M4-4 metaG | ecosystem: Host-associated > Plants > Roots > Rhizosphere > Soil | place...
TCGGTCAGGTTATCGGAGAATTTGCTGGTGCCGTTGCCGCGCGAGACGAAATACAGGGCCTGCGACTTGGCCGGCGCCAGCGCGGCGGCCAGCGACTGCACGCCCGGCAAGGCGATCGGCGTCGGCGGCAGGCCGGTGCGCGTATAGGTATTGTACGGGGTGTCGGTCTCCAGGTCCTTTTTACGGATGTTGCCCTCGTATTTGGTCCCCATGCCGTAGATGACGGTCGGATCGGTCTGCAGCATCATGCCGATCCGCAGCCGGTTGACGAACACGGCGGCGATCATGTTGCGCTCGGACTTTTGCCCGGTCTCCTTCTCGACGATGGACGCCATCGTCAGCGCCTCGTACGGGTTCTTGTAGGGCAGCGCCGGATCGCGCTTTTCCCAGGCCGAGGCCAGGCGGTTGAGCATCATCGTGTGGGCCTGGCGGTAGATCTGCAGGTCGCTGGCGCCCTTGGCGAACAGATAGGTATCGGGGAAGAACAAGCCCTCGGGCTGTTTGTATTCGGAGGCGATGGCGTTCATCACCTCCTGGTCGCTCAGCGAGACGGTGTCGTGCTTGAGGCCGCGATGGGCGGCGATCGCCGCGCGCATCTGGCGGAAGGTCCAGCCTTCGATGATGGTCAACTGTTCTTGCGCGAATTCGCCACGCACCAGCTGGTCGATCAGCTTGAGCGGCGTGGTGCCCGGCTTGAGCTCGTAGGAACCCGCCTTCAGGCGGCCGCTTTTATTGGTCACGCGGGCCAGCAGGTTGAACAGCAAGGGCCCCATCGGAATGCCGGCGTCGGAGATCTGCTCGCCGGCCGCATGGGCGCCGCTGCCCGGAATGATGGTGAAGGGTATCGGTTCGACGTCGCCGACGATAATCGGGGCTTGCGACCAGTACATGAAGTAACCGCCGCCGGCGATTGCCAGGAGAACGCAGAGTGTAATTATTTTTTTGATAAATGCCATTGTTCGAGCCGGATTGTAGGATCAACTGAAATTGGGGACAGCTTGCCACTTCTCGGACCGGACCGCCAGCACCGCGTTTTGCGCGGTGTCCGACGCGATCTTCGGGACATCACTATAATGAGCCCGTAATGATAATGCTTTAATCGTCAAACTATTGGAAATTATGTCTTCTTGGAATGAACTTTTAGCACAGCCGGCCGCCCCGCTGACGCCCACCACGCTGGCGGTCGGGTTTGTTGCCCCCATCACCGACCAGGGCTTGATCGCGCTGGACGGCGAGGAAGCGGCCAGTTTCCTGCACAACCAGCTCACCAACGACGTCGAGCACCTCGGCCCGGGCGACGTCCGCCTGGCCGGCTACTGCTCGCCCAAGGGCCGCCTGCTGGCCTCGTTCCTGATGTGGCGCAACGAGACGACTATCTTCCTGCAATTATCGCGCGACATCCAAGTCGCCGTCCAAAAACGGCTGTCGATGTTCGTGCTGCGCGCCAAAGCCAAACTCAGCGACGCCACCGAGGCGCCCGCCAACCAGGTCGTGCTCGGCCTCGGCGGCGGCCTGGCGGAAGCCGTGCTGCAAACGTGGTTCGACACCCGGCCCGCCAAACCGTTCACCAAGATCGATCATCCGCTGGGCACCCTGCTCCGCGTGGCGGACGCCTTCGGCGCCGCGCGCTACCAGTGGCTGCTGTCGGCCGAGGTCGCGCAGACGGTCGCGGCGGAACTGGCCGACCGGCTCACCGTCGGCGGCAACCAGGCCTGGCACCTGTCCGAAATCCACGCCGGCATCCCGCAGATCGCCAAGGCCACGCAGGAGCAATTCGTCCCGCAGATGGTCAACCTGGAGCTGCTGGGCGGCGTCAACTTTAAAAAGGGCTGCTATCCGGGCCAGGAAATCGTCGCCCGCAGCCAGTATCTCGGTAAGCTGAAGCGCCGCACCACGCTGGTCAGCATCCCCGACCCGGCCGCCGCCGCCGGCGCGGAAGTGTTCGCCACGGCCGATCCCGAGCAACCATGCGGCATGATCGTCAACGCCGCGCCGAACGGGCAAGGCGGCGTCGACGCGCTGGTCGAAATGAAGCTGGCCGCGATCGAAGCGGCATCGGTCCGCCTCGGCTCGGCACAAGGCCCGGCCCTGGCCTTCCTCGACATGCCGTACGTGCTGGACCCGCTCGACCTCTAGCATGGACCTCTATATTTATTACCAGGTCAAGGAAGCCGACACGGCCTCCTTGCAGGCTGCGGTCGTCCCGATGCAGGCAGAACTGTCGCGCTTGCACGGCGTCGCCTGCCAGCTCAAGCGCCGTCCCGAAGCCAGGGACGGCTTGCAAACGTGGATGGAAGTCTACACCGCCACGCCCGCCGGTTTCGCGACGATCTTGAGCGGCGCCGTCGAACGGGCCGGCCTGTCGGCATGGACCAGCGGCGCGCGCCACACCGAAGTTTTCACGGATTTAGTGCCATGTGTCTGATTGTTTTTGCCTGGCGGGTCATCCCTGCGATACCGCTGGTGGCCGCGGCCAACCGCGACGAGTTTTATCAGCGCGCCACCGCGCCGGCGGCGCCGTGGCCTGAACACCCGCAAATTTTCGCCGGCCGCGACCTGCAGGCCGGCGGCAGCTGGATGGGCATCACGCAGCCCTCCGAATGCGGCGGCGCCGCGCGCTTCGCGGCCATCACCAACATCCGCGCGCCCTCCGAACACCGCGACAACGCGCCCTCGCGCGGACATCTGGTGGCCGACTTCCTGGCGGGCTGCATGACGCCGCAGGAATATGTCGACGCGATCCGCGAAGGCGCCGGCGCCTACAACGGCTTCAACCTGGTGCTGGGCGACCGCGACACCCTGATCTGGTTCTCCAACCGGGGCGACGACGATCCGCGCAACGGCAAGCCGCTCGAACCGGGCGTCTACGGGCTGTCGAACGCGCTGCTCGACGCGCCGTGGCCGAAGGTGGTCAAGACCAAGGCGCAGTTCGCCAGTTTGCTGTGCCTGGGCGCGCCGGACGAAGCGTTCTTCGAAATGCTGGCCGACACCGCGCCGGCGCCGGACCAGCGCCTGCCGGAAACGGGCGTGCCGCTGGACCTGGAGCGCATGCTGTCGGCGGTGCGCATCGAAAGCCCGAGCTACGGCACGCGCACCTCTACCGTGGTCAAGCTGTACGCCGACGCGCACGCCACCTTGCACGAGATGTTGATTCAATAACTGTCACCAGAAACCCAGCACTTTCCACCATGCGCCACCGATCACCGCGAAGATGGCCAGCTCGAGCACGCACATGACGAAGCCGACCCGCCACCAGTTTCCCATCGTGACATAGCCGCTGCCGAAGATGATCGGCGAGGTGCCTGTGGCGTAATGGGTCAGGGTCATCATGATGGCCGAGCCGGCGGTCATCATCAGCAGGAACGGCACCAGGTAGCCGGCCGGCAGCAACTGCGCCCCGACCGACATGAACGCGAACAGCATGGCGCTGATATGCGCCGTGGTGCTGGCGAACAGGTAGTGCGAAAACACGAACGCCAGCAGCAGGACGCCGGCGATGGGGAACCAGCCCATGCCGCTGGCGACGATCGCATCCTTCATCGACAACGCCGCCCAGCCGATGACGCCGAGCTTGTTCAATTGCTCGGCGAGCATGACCAGCGCGCCGAACCAGATCAGCGTGTCCCACGCGCTTTTCTCCGACAGCACGTCGTCCCAGTCCAGCGTGCCGGTGATAATCAGCACGAACAGACCGAGGAAGGCCACCACGGTGGGATCGAGCGTCCATGCCGCGCCGAACAGCATGGCCGGCACATTGGCCCACAGCACCAGCAGCAGGCCGAACGTGCCAAGCATGACCTTTTCCTTCGGCGAAAGCGGCCCCATCCGTTCGAGCTCGCCGCGCGCGTAATGGACCGCGTCCGGCGTCGCCTTCAGTTGCGGCGGCGACAACAGGTAGATCACCAGCGGCATCGCCAGCAGGCACACCAGGCCCGGTAGCAGCATGCATAGCGCCCAGGTGGTCCAGCTCAGGTGAAAGCTCTGGTTGCTGGCCTTGGCGACGAAGTCCACCACCAGCGGGTTGGGCGCGGTCGCCGTCAAGAACATGGCCGAGGTGATCGGGTTGGCGTGGTAGTTGACCAGCGCCAGATACGTCCCGACCTTCCCTTCGGTGCCGTGCGCCGGGTCCGAATCGAAGGAATTGGCGATCGATTTCATGATCGGGTGGACGATGCCTCCGCCGCGCGCGGTGTTACTTGGAGTGAACGGGGCGAGCACCAGCTCGCACACTGTCAGACCGTAGCCGATGCCGATCGTCCGCTTGCCCAACATGGCGATAAACACCAGGCCGATGCGGCTGCCCAGGCCGGTCTTCTTCAACCCGCGCGAAATCAGGATGGCCACCACGATCAGCCAGATCAGCGGGCTCGAAAAACTGCTGAGCGCGTCCGCCATCGCCCCCTTGGACGTGCGCGACGTCACCTGCGACAGCGCGACGATAACGATCGCCATCATCGCCATCACGCCGATCGGCATCACTTTGAGGATGATGGCGACGATGGTGGTGAGGAAAATAGCCACCAGCGTCCAGGCCTTGGGGTCCAGCCCCGTGGGACAAGGCGACAACAAAAGCAGCAGCAGGACAGCGGTGGTGACGATCGCGGGCACCACCCGGAATGGCACCGCGCCACTAAAGTAGCGCAACATCGCCATGATTCTTGAATACATGGTTACTCTCAAGGTAGGAAGAAATAGCGGGCGGCCTGGTGCAAGGGAATATAGAAATGAAGCAGCTTCCCCTGGCGGAAAACGCCGCGCAGTCGCTGGCAGGCGCTCCACACGCGCTCGTGCGTATCGGCCACTTCGATCAGCGCCCACGGGCTGTCGCGCTCGCCGTCGCGTATCATCTTGATCTGCTGCACATTAAAAAACGGGGATAGCCAGTCGGCGAGGGTCGACTCGCTCGCGTCCTCGGTCAACCCCCTCAAAATTACCTGCATCGTGGCTCCATTGATCGCCGCTCCGCAGCACTACGCTGCGTTGCAACAATTCAATAATACAGGGATGAAACATATCGGCGATATAGATCTAGATCAAAGAATTGCGTAATAGTCCCATCGAAATCTATGTATGCTAGAGTTCAATGGAACATACCGAGGAATCGGAGGGGCTATGAGACGTGTGACTGGCATCGGCGGCATCTTCTTCCACGCGAAGGACCCGGTCGCGCTGCGCGACTGGTACAAGCGGCACTTGGGCATCGATGTGCAGGATTGGGGCGGCGCGGCGTTCACTTGGGCCGATCAGGCCGGCAATCCGACCAAGGGTACGACCATCTGGTCCATCGGCGCGGCCGACAGCAACCATTTCGCTCCCAGCGCTTCATCGTTCATGGTGAACTACAGGGTCGACGATCTGACCGCCCTGCTCCAGGCCTTACGCGACGAGGGCTGTCACGTGCTGGAGAACACCGACGACTCGGAATACGGCAAGTTCGGCTGGGTCGTCGATCCGGAGGGAAACAAGGTCGAACTCTGGCAGCCTCCCGCCGGACAATAGCCCGTTCACTTTATATTCGGCGCCATCTTCCGCACCAAAGACAGTTGGGCAACCTTGTCATGCTGTGCGAGCGCCTTTAAAGCGTCCGACGGCAGGCAAGCGAACAGCACCCTGCGCCGGGTATCCGCGTCCGCGATACCCATCTGTTGAAACGCGCCCACCTCGTCCGGCGTCAGCGGCGAGCGCAGCCGCACCGAGACATCGACATTGCCCTCGTGCGGACGAACCAGCGCCAGGCTGAGGGCGGGGTCAAACTTAGCACCACTCATGATCTATACCTTGATCAAGCCATATCCCCACTTTATATCATGTGCGCCGGGCGCCGAATCGGGCACGGCCGAATTTTTCTTCAGCCACGCCTTGGCTTGCGCCGGTGTCGCCTTCGGGTTGGTTTCCAGGAACAGCGCCAGCAGGCCGGTGACGACGGGCGAGGCCATGCTGGTCCCCGCCATCACCCGATAGCCCTGGGCGATCACATCGCTCTTGTCGACGCTGGAGGCCGACGACAGGCAGGACGCGATCATCGCGCCGGGCGCGGTGACGTCGGGCTTCAAGGCGCCGCCGCGCAGCGGTCCGGGGCTGCTGAATTCGGAGACCGTGTCCGGCGCCAGGCCCACCGATTGCGGCGCGCCCGAGATGTCGGTCCACTGGTTGCGCGAGGTGTACGAGGCGACCGTGACGACTTTCTGGCCGGAACCGGGCGAGCCGATCAAGGTATCGAACACCGGCGACACCAGCTCCGCCGAGCCGTACCGCTCCTGGTCGCTCAGCAACCAGACATCGACGTCGGACGCGGCGCCCGACTTGCGCCGCACCTCCACTTTCCACAGGCCGCCCTGCACCGCGCCCTGGCCGGAGACCTCGACCAGGAACTGCCGGTCGCCGCCCGGCGCCACGGAATCGGGCGTCGAGACCACCACCTGGTCGCTGCCCAGCATGGTCGTCTTGGCGGCCGGATCGGTACCGAGCAAGCCTTGCCAAGGCGTCGCCGCGCCGGTCGAGCTGATGACCCTGACCTCGCATTTGGTCTTCCCCGAGTACCAGCCGTTGATCAGGAACCACGGCGCCGACAGGTTGGACCGCTTCGGCTGCACCTTGATCTCGAAACGCACGGCCTGGGCGGAATTGACCACCTGGCGCGCGTGGATCGGATCGCCGCCCTCGTTGCCGGCCGCCGCCACCACCAGCCGGCCGGGGCCGCATTCATCGCTGATCGCGACGCTGGTGTCGTCTTCGCCGTCGTGGCCGTCGAAGTGGCCGCCCAAACTGAGGTTGACGACGCACGGGCGCCCCAGCTTCCTGGCCTCGTCGAAGATCCAGCGCACGCCTTCGACGATCGCGCTGTTCTGGAAATTGGTCTTGACGATGATCAGCCCGGCGCCGCCGGCGATGCCGCTGAACGGCGCCACCGCGCCGCTGGCGATGCCCGCCACGTGGGTGCCGTGGCCATGCATATCCGCGCTGGCGTCCATCGCGGCGCCGGTCAGCACGCGGCCAAGCTTGCTATAGCCGGTCCCGGGCCCTTCTCCCGCGATTTCCTGGTCCCATATTTTCAGGATGCGGCCGGCGAACGCGGGATGGTTGACATCGATACCGGTATCGACGACGCCGACAATCACGCCCTCGCCGGAGACATTGTTCCGGGCGGTATATTCGGGCGCGCCGACCAGCGGCCCGGCGATATCCATCAGCGGGCGCAGGCGTCGTGGCGCCGACACGCGCTCCACCTTCTCATTCAGCGCGAACTCCATCAACATGGACGCCGGCACCAACGCCGTCATCACGTCGCCGGCGCCTTTGGCGAGCTTGATACCGGCGATCGACTTGGTTTGCGGATCGCGGCAGCGGACCAGGACGTGGTAGGTCGGCGTCAGGTTCGGCACCCGTTTCCTGACCGACAGCAGGTCCTTCGCGCCCACCACCTGTGCGGATTCGCTGGATGCCAACAAAACGGCCAGGCTGGCCGACATCTTGTTTTTGCCGCCGACCGCGGCCTTGGATTTGCTCGCCATGTTCGCCCTGTCTTGAAGTGTTAAAGATAAAGCGTACTGTACAACATTGTCGGTTCAGGCATCGATCGCGTGCCGGTGCATCAGGTCGTACAGTGTGGGCCGGCTGACACCCAGCAGTTCGGCGGCGCGCAGGATGTTGTTCTCGCAACGCACCAGGGCGCGCACGATGGCCTCGCGCTCGGCGCGGTCGCGCACCTGGCGCAGGTTGAAGTCCTCGGCGGCCTGCTCGGGCGCCTCCAGGCCCAGATCCTCGGCGACGATCTGCGGGCCGTCGGCCATGATGATGGCGCGCTTGATGCAGTTCTCCATCTCGCGCACATTGCCCGGCCATTGCCAGGCCTCGACCGCCGCCAGCGCCTGCTGGCTGAATTCGATGCGGCTGCGCCCCTCCTGCGCGCAGAACAGATTGCGGAAATGGTAGGCCAGCAAGGTGGCGTCGCCGCCGCGGTCGCGCAGCGGCGGGATCGGGATCACGATCTCGGACAGGCGGTAATACAAATCCTCGCGGAAGCGCCCCTGGGCGATCAGCTGTTTCAAGTCCTGGTGGGTGGCGCACACCACCCGCACGTCGACCGCGATCTCCTCGTGCCCGCCGACCCGCTCGATGACGCGCTGCTGCAGGAAGCGCAGCAACTTGGCCTGCAAGGCCATCGGCAAGTCGCCGATCTCGTCGAGGAAGAAGGTGCCGCCCTGCGCCATCTCGACCTTGCCCTTGGTCTGCTTGGCGGCGCCGGTGAACGCGCCCTTCTCGTAGCCGAACAACTCGCTCTCGAGCAGGTGTTCCGGTATCGCCGCGCAGTTGATGGCCATGAAGCGCTGGTTGGCGCGCGGACTGAGCTGATGCAGGCCGCGCGCCAGCACCTCCTTGCCGGTGCCGCTCTCGCCCAGCAGCATCACGGTGGCCGAGGTCGGCGCCACCTTCTCGATGTTGCGGCAAACCTTATGCATCGCCGGCGCGCGGCTGATGACGGTGCTCAGCGCGGAGGTGGTCTGCACCTCGCGCATGCGCACGTTTTCCTGCTGCAGGCCGTGCAGGTAGAAGGCGCGCTGCAGCACCAGGCCCAGCACGCCGGGATCGACCGGTTTCTGGTGGAAATCATAGGCGCCGGCGGCGATCGCGCTGAGCGCGTGCGCGTGGTCCTGGTTGCCGGTCAGGACGATGACCTTGGTGTCCGGCGCCAGCGCCAGGATCTCGCGCAACGTGGCCAGCCCCTCGGTGGCGCCGTCCGGGTCCGGCGGCAGGCCCAGGTCCATCGTCACCACGGCCGGCTCGTGCCGGCGCAGCTGCGCCAGCGCGCTGGAGCGGTTGTCCGCCAGCGCGATGTCGTAGTGGTCCAGGCTCCAGCGCAGCTGCTTTTGCAGCCCCACGTCGTCCTCGATGATCAATAACTTGGCTTTGTTCGCCATATACTACCTTTCTGGCTTTCAGGCCGCTTGTATTTAGGCTGCGTGCAGTCAGGCGGCTTGACCTACAGGAATATCGGCCGCGCGCCAGCCGGGCAACACCACGCGGAAGGTGGTACCGCGCCGGGGCACGCTGTGCACCTCCAGCCGCCCGCCCAGCTCGGCGACGTATTCGCGGCTTTCGAAGGCGCCGATGCCCATGCCGGCCGCCTTGGTCGATTCGAACGGCTTGAACAGGCGTTCGCGGATGAACTCCGGCGTCATGCCCTGCCCGGTGTCGCTGATCTCGACCAGCACCTCCCCGCCGTCGCGGCGCACATGGAGCGCCACCTCGCCGTCGCGCGGCGTGGCCTCGATGGCATTCTGCAGCAGATGGCCCAGCACCCGCTCCAGGCGGCCGCGCGCCGCCATCACGCACAGGTCGGGCTCGTCGCAGCGCAGTACCGGCCTGGGCAAGGTGCTGCCGCGCAACGCCACCATTTGCGCCAGCATCGGCGCCAGCTCGATCGGCCCGGCCGCTTCGGGCGCGTCGCTGCGTTGCAGCTTTTGCAGCATCAGCTTCATTTTCTGTACGCCGTGTTCGACGGTGTCGAGCATGTCCTGCTGAAATTCCGGGTTGTCCAGATGCAGTTTGGCGTTCGGTATCATCAGCGACAGTTGCGCGACCAGGTTCTTCAGGTCGTGGACGATGAAGGTCGACATGCGGTGGAACGATTCGAACTGGCGCGCCGTCATCAAGGCGGTGGTGGTTTCCTGCAGCGCCAGATAGCTGGCGACCTGGCTGGCGGCCACCTTGAGCAAATCGATCACCTCCCAGTTCAGGCGCAACGCGCTGCGCGGCTCCTGCAGCAGCAGCACGCCGAACAGGCGGTCCTGCAAGAGCAACGGCACCACCAGCCGCGCGCGCGGCAGCCCCGCCAGCCAGGCCGGCACCGGCGCGCGCTGTTCCGGTTCGCCGAGGTCGATCACCCACTGGTTGCGCTCGACCGACTGGCAGAAGGCGGCGTCCCCGTCTTGCTCCCCCTTCCGCGCCCCGCCGCCGGCCGCCGCCGGCGGCACCGTCATCTGGCATTGCGCGGCGAGGGTGAAACGCTCGCCGTCGCGCCAGATCCACAGCGCGCCGCCCGGGCTTTCCACCAGCTGCGCCACCGCCTCGATGGCGCGTTCGGCCGGTCCCGGCGTCTGTTGCGACAGCTTGCGCGTGAAGCCCAGCCATTCCTCGCGGTAGTCGTAGTCGTAGCGGTAGAAATGCTTGCTGATGAAAACCTTGAGGCGCGAGCGGAAGGTGCCGGAAAACAGCACGCCGGCCAGCAGCAGCATGGCGCCGAACAGGAAACCGACCTGTATCAGGCCGCCCCAGGTGCCGCCGACATAGCGCAGGTAGTAGCCGACGCCGCCCATCGCCAGCAGGTAGGCGGCAGATCCGAGCAGCGCGGCCGAATGGAACATGGCCTGGCGCGACAGCAGCATGCCGCTCGGCCAGGCGGCGCTGCGGGCCACCGCCACCGCGATCAGCGGCACCGTCAGCGCGTTGACCACGCCGCGCGCGGCCCAGATGTCGGCACTGACGCGGCGCACCAGCATGGCGTCGCAGTACAGGTAAAAATCATAGGCGAAGATGCCGCCGATGCCCAGGCAGGCGTACTTGACGGCCCACTGGCTCTGCGCGTCCTTCTGGCGATACAGCTGTTCGACCAGCACCATGCCGGCCACCGCCATGATGGTGCGCGTGGCCAGCAGGACCGCCAGCGCCAGCCCATCCATCTCGGCCAGCCGTTCGGCCTCCGCCAGCCGCCAGCCCGGCAGCAGCGCCAGCAGCAGCGCGGCGCCGTAGCCGGCGCAATAGCCGTACCAGCGCCGGCGGGCGTCGGCGCGCGGATAACCGAGCAGGCGCAAAATGAAGAAGGCGCAGGCGGCGTTGCGGGCCACTTCCAGCACGTCGATCCAACGCCCGGCGCCGGCCAGGCCGGCGGCGTTGGCGGCGATCAGCGCGGCCCAGGCGGCGCAGCACAGGCAGGCCAGCAGCAGCGCGCCGGCGTGGCGCCGCCGGCTCCAGCCGCCCAGCAGCAACGCCGCCAACGCCAGGAACGCGAGCGCGGCCAATCCATAACTGAGGCTGTCTATGCGGCCGTGCATCGCGCCCCCGTCAGGCACCTAGCGGCCGCCGCCGAACAGCACCACTTTGAGGGTGTCGATCAGCACCAGCACGTCCAGGAACAAGCTGTTGTTCTTCACGTAGTACAGGTCGTACTGCAGCTTCTGGATGGCGTCCGACACCGAGGCGCCGTAGCCGTAGCGCACCTGGGCCCAGCCGGTGATGCCGGGCTTGATGCTGTGGCGCAGCTGGTAGAAGCGCAGTTGGGCGTTGAGCTGGTCGACGAAATACGGCCGCTCGGGACGCGGTCCGACAAAGCTCATCTCGCCCTTGAACACGTTGAGCAGCTGCGGCAGCTCGTCGATGCGGCACTTGCGGATGATGTTGCCGATGCGCGTCACGCGCGGATCGCGCACCATCGCCCACTGCGGCGCGCCGGCCTGCTCGGCGTCGATGCCCATGCTGCGGAACTTGAGGATGAAGAAGCGGCGCCCGTCCTTGCCCACGCGCTCCTGCTGGTAGAACACCGGGCCGCCGTCCTCGAGGCGGATGGCGGCGGCCGTCAGCAGCATCACCGGCAGCGCCAGCGCCAGGATGACGGCGCTGACCACCAGGTCGAACACGCGTTTCATGACGATGCGCACCGGGCTCTGGTCGAAGCCGCCGCCGAACACCAGCCAGCTCGGTTGCAGCGAGTCGACCCGGATCTGGCCGCTCTCGCGCTCGAAGAAGGTGGTGGCGTCGATCACCTCGATGCCGTGCAGCTTGCACTCGAGCAGGTCCTTGATCGGCAAGGCGCCGCCGCGCCGCTCCTGCACCGTGACGACGATCTCGCGCGCCTTGTAGCGCCGCGCGAGGTCGACCAGCGAGTCGCCCAGCTCCATGTCGAGCAGGGCGCCGGTGTTGACGCAGCAGGTCTCGTTCGGCGTGGCGACGTAGCCGGCCACCTGGTATTTCTGGTAGCTGCCGGTGTTGGCGGCCAGTTCGCCGCACTCCTGGGCGACGGCGCCGTGGCCGAGGAAGA
>Ga0105244_10003138_pt1 | contig 12034 bp, 7 predicted proteins | sample KBSM44metaG_FD_80423 | JGI IMG/M metagenome (GOLD analysis project Ga0105244, IMG submission 80423) | Miscanthus rhizosphere microbial communities from Kellogg Biological Station, Michigan, USA - KBS M4-4 metaG | ecosystem: Host-associated > Plants > Roots > Rhizosphere > Soil | place: Michigan...
TAGCTTCTTCTGCACCAGAATACCCGGCAAAATCATAAGCGGTACAACCAGCAACATCACCCAAAACAGCTTCCCACCAATAATGGCAAAAATAGTCAAGAACAGGAAAAAGAATGGAAAATCTGCCATCGCAGTAATGGTGGTAGAAGTCACCAGTTCACGAACACCTTCGAGCTCACGAATCTGCGAAATAAAACTACCGGTAGACTTTGAACGATCTTTATTTTTGATTCTTAAGGCATGACCAAATACACGGTCAGAGACAAGTAAATCTGCTCGTTTACCAATAATGTCAGATAGATAAACTCGAGACACACGTAAGATAAACTCAAAAATAGCAGCAATAAGCACACCACCTGCCAGCACCCATAAGGTTGGAACAGACTGTGAAGGCACAACGCGGTCATAGACTTGCATAGAGAAAACAATGGTTGCCAGTGCCAAAATATTGGCAATGAGTGAGGCAAACATGATATCAACGTAGCGCTTCCAGTCTCTTAGAACAATTGACCAGAACCAGCTTGCTTCATAGGGTTTGATATATTCATCAATACGCGCGTCGGGAATAGAGCTTTCAGGACGCAGGATATAGACATTCTTAATGGTATTTTTTAAGACATCTAGGCTTAAATTCTGAGAAAGTCCCTGATCCCCACTAAACTGGATACTGACATTACCTTGGGTATCGGCTTTATCAACAACACCGACCTGTCCGTCATAAAACTCGACCAGAACAGGTAGCCGCCACGGATTAAGTAAATCTAGTGAAAAAGGTACCTTACGTAGGTTTAGCCCAACCTGACGTGTCATTAACTGTAAAACATCATCAAGGTTTTGATTCTGGTTCCAGTCAAGTTGTAAACGGATTCTTTCTTCGGAAGGCTCAATTCGATAATGTTTAGCAATCGTTAAGACCGCCTGTAACCAGGGCTGGTAATTTATTTTTGTCATCATGGTTGTACTTCGAACCCCTGAATTGAAATATTATTTAAGCCATAGGCTTGGCGCGAACGTCCTGTTGCCGAAATGTACTGAACAATACTGTTGTAGATGTCATAACGTGCAGATTCGAGTTCTGAATTGGCACTATGAATGGCCTGCTCTGCATTCAATAAATCGACCAATGAGCGTGTACCAAGTTTGTACTGCTCTTGATAAAGTTCACGTGTACGAACCGTAGTGGCTTGACGATTGGTCAGCACCTGCATTTGGCGTTGTTTATTTTCAATTTGCTCACGGCTGGTTCTGATCTGGTCAAGAACATCCATATAAACTGAATTGACCTGAGATTTAGCTGCTTCTTCTGCATAACTTGCCATTTTGACCTGAGAAGAAACGGCTCCACCTTGATAAAACTGACTGGTTGCTTCAAGCATGACCGAGCTATATAAACCATCGTCTTTATCATTGTTCGGGTTTCTGCCATTAATGGCCTGACTTAAGGAACCTTTTACCGCCAAAGTCGGATAACGACTCAGTCGGGTCTGTTCCTTTTGTGCTTTAGCAACTTCAACCCCAGCTTGAGCCGCGATCATTTTTGGAATGGTATTAAACTCAGGCTCACTATAGAGACCAGACTGCTTTACCAAATCATCAGGAATGACCCATGCCTTATTAAAAACATCTACTCCGATCAGAGTTCTTAAATGTTGCTGGTACTGACGTAATAAAGATTGTTGAGCAATGAGTGTCGACTGTGCAGATTCTAAATATGTTTGTGCCTGAACTGGGTCAGCTTGGCTACTAATACCGGCATTTGCACGTAAATTGGCAATTTCCTGAATACGCTGAATCCCAGCAATTTGCTGCTCAGCAATTTTATTTAATTGAAGGTAACGCTGAATATTGACAATCGACTGAGCCACATCGAGTGCAATATCATCAATGCTGACCAGCACATTGGCCTGCTCGACTTGTACTTTGGCTTGCTGAACCGATACACCTGATTTGACTTTGCCAAAATCAAAAAGCATTTGAGTCGCAGATAATGTGAGTAACTGTCTTCCCCGCTCACCACTACTCAAATCGCCTGTGGTAATACCACCTGAAAGCTGTGGATAATAGCCGGCCTTGGCATAATCAATACCCGCATTTTGACCAGCTAAAGTGGAAATGGCTTGAGAAATATTAGGATTTCGTTGAACTGCATATTGAATCGCATCAATTAAACTGACTTGATTATTCCACATGGCAGTAGAGGTCGGTAAATAGCTTCCATCATTTCCTAGCCGTTGAAATTGGCTCTGATCAAACCCTAAATTGCTTAATTTTTGGAAATCGACAGATCGGTAGCTTTCATCGGGCGTGGGTTTAAAGAGTTGAGAAACTTTTTTTGTTAAGCTTTTTCCCGAGTTAACAGACGCGGTCTCTGCCTTTGTAATTGATATTGATACACTAGAAGCAATACAAAAATATAAAAAAAACTTCGTACCTGATTTGATTATAAGTTGGAAATCATTGTGGGAAAAAGGCAATTTACTCATTAGAAGATCTAATCTCTTGAAATATTGTAAAACAATCCAAAACTCAGTAAAAAATTATCAAAAATATTAAATTCCATACTTTAAATAAATAATTTTCAGAATAATTTTCTTTGCAAAAAAATAAAGTAAAAAATGATTAGTTTTCAGCACCAGCAACTAAATATTTAATTTTCTTATAATTTAAATTATAAAATTAAGTTTTAAACATACATATTTAAAACCAATTAAATACCTACAAAAAAACTATAAAACTCAAAAATTAGAATAAATTATTCTCATAAAAAAAACCTACCTCTTGGGGAAGCGGCAGGCTATAAACTTTTAAATATGTACATTCAAAAATATATTATTTATTTAAACTCATCAATAATGATTAATTTAAAATAAAATTAAAACATATGATTAAAAACATATTAAATGAATAAAATATTTTCTATTTTCTTACAACACAATACGTATGCTCTAGCAGCAATTATTTTATATCTAAATATTTATAAAAATATGTGTTCTTTAAATCAAATCCAAATAACCCAATACAGCTTTTTCAACTCGCTGCTGTAAAGAAAAGAACTTCTTTTAAACTAGCAAGATGTCATAACTTCTTAAATATAATCAATCTTTTCCCGAGTACAAAACTGAGCCAACTAAAACCGCTTGTCCTGCAATGCTGACGTGTAGTATTGAATCTGTTTTCTCAACTGTCACTAAAACCCGCCCCGGTTTTTGTATTGCGAGGCCTTGATACCCCCAATAACTTACTTTCTGGTCACATTCGATTAAATCATGGTGAACAAGGTATGCTCCTGCTGGACCATTTGCATTACCAGTTACAGGATCTTCATTAATACCGATTGCAGGTGCGAACATTCGACCATACGTAATAGGTTCTTGCTTAGTACCTTCCAAGACAAATGGAAAAAAACCATTGCAACCTATTTCAGCGCTAATAGCTTTCAGTTTTTCATTGTTCGGAATTAATTCATCAAGCTTACTTCTGCTCAGCATTGGCACCATCACCTTGGAATGCCCCGTCGTGACAACTTGTATTGGCAAATCAGCAAAATCACTTTCACTCACACCCAGCGCATTTGCAAGTTCAGTCCTTTGATTCGCACTAAAAGGTGGTAAAAACTCTACGCGACCTTGAGTCATTTTCACCAATAATTCTTCTGGACTTCCAAATATTGAAACGGGTAAATGACCTGCCCCCGTTTTTGCGATTAATGGATAGTCTGAGTGGTGGCCTGTAGTTGCACGTAAAAAATGAGTAGCAATCGTCGCATGTCCACAGATCGGGACTTCATTTGTAGGCGTAAAATAACGAACATGTATGTCATGGCTTTGATCTTTAGGTGACAAAACAAAGGCAGTTTCTGAATATCCTGCGAATGCAGCAATATCTTGCATCTCTTGAGTTGTAAGATGGTCCGCATCTAGAACAACCCCCGCTCGATTTCCTGTATTTGGTTGGGTGGTAAATGCATCAACCACATAAATATTAGTCATGGCGCAACTCCTTTGTTATTAACATTGTGATCTCAGAAATAGCTCCCGCCATAACCAGAAAATCTTATTTAATTGCAGCGACACATATCACAGCTCTAAAAGGTTTATAGTCGCCTCATATAATGAGTTTTGAGTCACTGTAGTGGTTGTTTGAATTGTATAAATCTAAACATCGGAGATACTATAGTTTTTATTGCAAACGCATTTTCTAAATATGGAAAGGTATGAACTGGGACGATACTAAAATTTTGTTAGCTATAGGGCGAACTGGCGGGTTGAGCCGCAGTGCAAAATTGCTTGGTATTAGTGTTTCTACCGTACATCGTAGAGCCGTTGAACTGGAGAAAAGTCTCAATGCGATTCTTTTTTCTCGAGACAGTGATGGCTATACACTCACCCACGTTGGAAAACATTTTTTTTCTTTGGCTGAAAAAGCAGAAGAGCATTTAATAGCGATGGAGCGTTACAACGATCAAGGACAGCAATCATTGTTCCGCATTGCTTTACCTGAGTTAATCGGGCAACAGTTGCTTCAGTCAAAGCTAATAGCATTGCAATTGAAGCATCCAGATTTACAATTAGAAATCTCAACGAGTGTGGTTCCTGTTGATTTTTCTCGACGGGAAGCTGACATTATTCTTCGACTTGTTCGTCCAGAAAGCGGGCGTTACATTATTCGGCGACTTGGCCAACTGGAGTATGGGCTTTATGGTAGTAAAGATTATCTTGCCAGTTTCACAGAGCATACTGAAACGACTGATGATTTACTGAGGCATCGTATAATCGGTTGGGACCGAAGCCTTCAATATACCTTCTTAGCACAATGGATGCGTGAACTCACCCAAGATGCAGCCCCTGCTTTGTCTTTTGATAACATGCACTCGCAACTACGAGCAGTCATTGAAGGACAAGGAGTTACAGCCCTGCCTTGTTTTGTTGCAAAGGCTTCGGGGTTATTGCCAATACTACCTGAGCAGAATTTAAAACAAGATGTGTGGTTAATGCGTCATTTAGATACTAAAAATAGTGACTATTCAACGTTGATTAGCGAGACGATTGAAAAAGAACTACAAGAATATCTGTTGTGATAAACATTGGCTTTTATTCTGATATTTAAGCCAAATCCAAATAACCAAATACAGCTTTTTCAACTCGCTGCTGTAAATGATTTAAATCATTTTCCCCTGCTATGCCTGCCGCATTGATCATCCCTTTACTTAAAGCAATCACATCTTGTGCGGCTGTCTGTGCATGTGAAACGCCAGAACGTTTAAACAGGTCAGAAATTATGGTTTCAAGGTCGTGTTGAAGCTCAATTTCCTCTATGTCTTTTCCAATCAGTTCAGAAGAAAATTCTAAGGCTCTTGCCAACTGTGGACGGCTCAATTGATGTTGCACAGCAGCTTGTATGATGAGTTTTAGTTTTTCTTTTAAGTCTGTGGCGTCAGTTTGCTCGATGGCTTCAATAATACGATTTGAAAGTTCAACTCGTTCACGTCGAATTAACTCGACGATTAAAGCATCTTTAGATGGAAAGTATTGATATAGGCTACCAATGCTTACGCCAGCAAGCTCAGCCACGGCATTTGTGTTAAATCCAGCAAAGCCTAAAGACTCTAGAATGCGAGCAGCCGCCTCTAAAATTGCTTCAAAGGTAGCCACTGAGCGTGCTTGACGCGGGCGTTTACGTGGGTCTGGAAGTGTTTCTGACATGAGCCGAAATGCGAGTATATAATGTGAGTAATCACTCATATACTGACTGAGTCATATTGATATGACAAGCAAATGCTGTCTTTTCAGTTGAACTATAACTCGACTCAGTTATGGAGTGGTTATGTCTAGAACCTATACTTTTTTTATTCATTTAAGAGCCTTGCCTGCTTGGTTGGCTTTAGCTCGTGAAAAGCGGGCTGAGTTTAGTGCACAGAAGCTTGAACCTATTTTTGAGAAGTACCCGACCGTAAAAATTCGTTGGTATGACGTTGAAGCGTTTAGCACTAAAGCGAGTGATATTGCTGTGTTTGAGACGACATCTCTGCAAGATTATTATTTTGTGATTGATGCGATTCGAGACTCTGAGTTTTGTACAGTGCCCTACTTTGAGTTTGTAGAGATTATTCCTGCAATTGAAGATGGGTATGTGGAGTATGAAGGTTCTTTATAGAAATTGCGAATAATCTCTTACTGTATACGGTCAATAGATAATCTGGTCCTGATACTTTAAATAAAAAGCATTCAAAAAAAGTAGACAACAGAATAAAAGTAGATGATGTAGCAGAGGAGCTACTAATAAAAACACTATTCATCGCGTGTTTTTATTTTATTATAAAAGCTCATATTCTTTAGTAGTAATTCAATTAAAAACAATTAAGTATTAAAAAATATAGTGTAATATATAACCATTTATAGGGGCTATATAAGCGAATACTTCAATGTCAAAAGAGAAATTTATAAAAATAAAACTAATACAGACTGAATGGAAAAATTTTCTGGGTAAAGTTCAATTAATTATGAACCCTCAAGAGGTAGAGCCAAAAAATCAATATTTTCCATTAACACCTATTCAAAATGCAGATGAAGATCAAGCATACACCGAGATGCTAACAAATGCTTTACAACAAAAAGATGTTAAGAATATTGCTTTAACAGGCCCATATGGATCAGGAAAAAGTAGTGTACTATTAACTTTTCAAAAAACGAATCCTAATTGGAATTACTTAAATATATCTCTAGCAACCTTTAAAGATAATTTAGAAAAGGATATCAATGACACTAATAATAAAGAAGTTGAGATTGAAGCAATTGAAAAAAGTATACTACAACAGTTATTTTACTCGGTGGATCAAAAAAAACTACCTAAATCAAGACTAAAAAGGATTGTATCGATAAAAACAAGAGAATTAATTGGAAATACATTCTTTATTATAATTTGGATTTTTTTAGCATTACTAACATTTTCTCCAGAAAATATTATTTTAAAAAATTTTAGTTCCGTAAAAGATCTACCTTTAGTTTCAGAAATTATTATAAAAATTCTTTTTGTCTCATACTGTATAGTTGGGCTATTTGTATTTTTAAAATATATAGAAAAAATTAAGGAGTTAAAACTAAAATTTCAAGATACAGAAATCACTCTCAATAATAATGAACAAGAGTCTATCTTAAACAAACATTTAGATGAAATATTATATTTCTTTGAAGAAACAAATTTTGATATTATCATAATTGAAGATCTTGATCGCTTTAACAACACAGAAATTTTTATTAGATTACGAGAACTTAACACTCTCATCAACGCAGCAAAGCAAGTAAATCGACGTGTAATTTTTTTATATGCTATAAAAGATGATATGTTTAAGAATAAAGATCGTGCTAAATTTTTTGACTTCATCATTCCCATCATACCGGTGATAAATCCAACAAATGCATATGATTTAATCAAAAAGAATTATATAAATGATAAAACAAATAAAGATTTAAATGAGCAAATTGATGAAGTATTTTTACATCAAATCTCTCTTTATTTTGATGACTTACGGCTAGTAATTAATATATTTAATGAATTTGAACTTTATGTAAAAAAACTAAACAACAACAACTTAAACAAAAATAAATTATTAGCTATTATAATTTACAAAAACTATTACCCATCAGATTTTGCCGAGCTCCACAAAAACAGAGGTGAGATATATAATATTTTTAATGAGGAGAAATTTAATTTAATTAACAAATTGAAAAAAAGTTTAGAATTAGAAGTAAATTCTTTAGAAAAGAATATAGATCTTTCTAATAATGAAGAACTAAATTCTATTAAAGATTTGAGGAAAATATATTTATATGAAATTCAAAAAAAAATTCCACTAATCGAAAATACTCAATGTAATTACTATAGTGGTTCTGCTAATTATAGTTTAATTTTTTTGACTGATGACAAAAAATTTAATTATGATGAAATCTTAAATAACATACTATTAGAAGATGAAAACTTTGAAAAATTACAAAATTCAGAAATTTTACAATGGAAGATAGAGGTACAAGAAAATAATACGACAACAAATATTAAAGAGAATGAAGCACCGTTTACTTTTTCTACAATCGAAATTCTAATAGATAATAAAAATTCTTATGAAGCAAGACAGGAAAGTATCAAAAATAAAAACTTATCAACAAGAAATGAAATAATAAATAAAAGAAAAGTTTTAATAGATAAAATTAATACACTTAGACAAAGCATGTTAAAAGAACTCATAAGCTTATCTAATTATAACTTTTTCAATGATGAAAAACATCCAAAATTATTACAGTTTCTTATACGTGAGGGCTATATCGACGAAAATTATGCAGATTATATATCATTCTTCTTTAATAGCGTTATTACAATAGAAGAAAGAGACTATGCACAAAGAGTTTTAAATCAAATTAACAGTGACTATAAACAACCACTAATTAATATTAAAAGAGTTTTCGATAGATACCTAACAGCTAGACAATTTAGCCATTCAAGCATTCTTAACTTTAATATTGTTGATTATGTTATTCAAAACAAATTTTCACTTCCCGATCATTATAATAATTTATTTATTTTACTTTCCAATGGAGAGGATCGCTCAAAAGAATTTATTTCAGCATATATAGATAGAGGTACCAACTCCTCAGAGTTTTCAAATGCGATAATATCTTACTGGGAAAATTTTTTTGAATATTTACTAGTATCAATGACTAAAGATCAATTAGAAAAATATCTATATTCCACACTAGCATCCATTACTAATGAAAATATAAAAAATTTAAATAAAGATTATCATTTAAGTGATTATATTTCTTCTAAAGAAGATTTTATAATATTTATTAACAAGATTTACAAAAACAATCAAAAACATATTCTTAATTTTTTATCAATACTATCTCCTGTATTTAATTTTCTTGAATGCAATCATGAAGATTTAGTTCTATTCAATGAAATATGTAAAAAAGAGTACTTTAGTTTTAATAAAGTAATGATACTGCAAATTATACTTTTAAATAATGAACCTAAGGATCATAGCGAAATTCAAGTCAATTTTGACTCAATTCCATACGGAATTGTGCAAAAGTTTTCTCCTGAATATTTAAAGATTCAAGTAGATAAATCACTCAATCGTTACTTTGAAGAAGTCGTTATCCCATCTTCACAGGATTTAGCAGAAAATTCTGATAATTTTATAGAATTATTGAATACTAATAATCTAAGTAAAGCTCATAAAGAATGGTTAATAAAAAACAATAAAGTAAAAAGTAATCTAATTACTGATATTCATATAGATGAACTCTGGGAATTACTTCTAATAAATAACCGAGTAAAGCCTAGCTGGGACTCACTAATAGAATATTATAAAAATAATGAGCAGGCTTTAGATTCAACTATTATTGATTACATTAATTTAGAAGAAAACTATAAATTATTAGAATCACAAGAAATTTCTGAATCTTCTAGTAAAAAAAATATACCTGATATAGCAGATAAATTTGAGATAGAACTTATTGAATCAGATTTATTAAATGATTCTGCTTATGAAGTAATCTTATCTATGCGAGCTAGTGATTACAACTCACTAGATTTATCACATTTATCAAAATCAAGAATATCCCGTCTTATAGATGAAGGAGTCCTTCAATTAACTATTGAGAATATTACGAATTTACGTATAGTTTCTATTGATTTTGTCAGAGATTTATTAATTAAAAATTTAAGTGAAGATTGTATAGAAATTGACGAAGATCTAGGCTTAACAATTGATGAATTTGAAGCCATTCTTTTATCTAAAAAATTAGAAAATAGTAAGAAAATAATAATAGTTCAAAAACTAGGTATTAATTTCTACAATAAAGCAATGATAAAATTAGCTATTAATGATATTTTCAACAATGCTCAATCACCTCTACCAGTTGAATATATTTATAGTTTTTTTGAAGGCTCTTACCCTACAAATAAAAAGATTGAAATTCTTATCTCACAAATTTCAAATTTTGATCATCCCGATATTACTAATTTATTAAACTTACTGGATGAGCCTTATAATAAAATACCTAAAATTGGAAGCCATACTATCAAGTATAGTGAATTTAATGAAAATTTAATTAATACTCTTAAAAGAGTTAATTATATTAATGGGGTTAGAGTCAATTATTCAAAATCATTCTTAGGTAGTAAGTCTAAGTCTTCCATAACTTTTATAACAAAGTGAAAAATTAACTTTAAGTTCGGTTATCTCATATTCTAATGGGGTAACCGAATTTTTTTGATAAATTTGGGTAAATTTGATCTAAGTCCTCCCCAAAAACCTCTCCAACACCACATCCCGTTCATCCAAACTGTTTGAACTCAAGACTTGTAGCATCAAGCCATCTATTAGGTTTAAAACCATGTTGGCATCTGGGTTAAATGCTTTGCTTTCCAGACTAAAGACCAAATCAAAAAGCTCTCGAAGCAGCCATTTTCGATATTCAACCGCCATGCGGTAAGCCGTTGGATAAAGCTGTTTTATTTCAAAAATGGCTTTAAACAAAAGGCGGTAAAGGCTATTCACATCGGCATGTAAACGTACAATTTCTTTGACTTTATCGGTTTGGCTTGCGTAGCGGTGTGAGTAGACAATTGCCAGCACCTCCTCTTTCAGTCTGCTTTTTTGAAAGCTTATACATGTTTCAACCAAACGCTCTTTTGAGTGAAAGTAGTTATAAAGCGTGGCTTTCGGAATTTTAGTTTCTTTGGCAATTAGGTCTACGCCCGTGTTATGAAATCCATAGAGATTAAATAGATCTACTGCACTATGAATAACTTTTAATTTTTTCGAAGTCGTTTCTAAAGTTGGCATAGTTTTACCGTTATAAATTCTTGTTGTTTCTAAATGAGATAAGAAGCCTGTGTCCTTTCTGGGAGAAAAAAAGGCACAGCAAAGCCGTAAGACGGTACTTGGCACATCTCAAGTTTCGTGTTGCTAAGTTTTAAGTAAAAATGACTTAAAGCCTGAAAACCTTATGGCGTTCAAGCTGCTTTAAATTTTTAAGTTGTGTCGTTATAGCTTTTGGCAACGGCTGCCAAGAAATGATGGATGTGCATAGCCAACTCCTGATTTTGGGAGTTCTGCCAGAGCATTAATTTAGAATTATGGTGGCAGAACGAAAGAGGGTTGACAGACTGGTTTTCGAGAACCCAGCACGCACAAGGCGTCCCCCTTCCGTCCTACCGCTACAAAAAGGGAGACGAGTGGGTATACATCAAAAAAACAAGTTTTTTCAATGTACTCGAAAAATCAGCCTGTCAAAGCCGGCTGGCAATGTGGCCAGCACGCAAAGCATAATCTGAGAGTTGGTGAGTGTCAATGTGGCTTTTATGACAAGTATTTAAATTTATTATTATTTTTCATTAGATTAACTTAATTATTATTTTAGATATTATATTTAATTATATTTTTAAATTAAAATGAAGCGATCCATGCTTATTCATTTCTATCTTTTAACTTTTAATGTGAGAGTACAAAGTGGAAAGTCGATTTAGACAGTTTCCGTCTGCCCCACTTGGTGATAAGCACGATTAAAATAAACCAAACTTTGGTCATGCTGGCTTTGTTTAATCGCCACAATCGGACAAATCAGAATCGTGTGTGTGCCGACTTGTTGAATTTGTTCAATCTCGCAATCGAAACTGACCAACGCATCATCTAACACAGGTGAACCTGTTTCTAACTCAATCCATTCGCCATGTTTAAAGCGTTCTTCTGGCGTGAGCTTAGATGAAAATGCTTTTGAAATATGTTCGTGGTGTGCGCCTAAAACATTCACAGTTAAGATTTTGTTATCTAGGAAATGTGCATGTGAACTCGCAGATTGGTTCATACAGACCAATAACGTCGGAGGTGTGTCAGTCACACTACAAACAGCAGAGGCAGTAAATCCAAAACGGCCAGACATGCCTGCCGTAGTCACAACACTAACTGCACTTGTGAGTAAAGACATTGCATTTCTAAAGTCTGTTGCTTGAACCATGACATTATTCCTAAATTGAA
>Ga0105244_10003139_pt1 | contig 12028 bp, 11 predicted proteins | sample KBSM44metaG_FD_80423 | JGI IMG/M metagenome (GOLD analysis project Ga0105244, IMG submission 80423) | Miscanthus rhizosphere microbial communities from Kellogg Biological Station, Michigan, USA - KBS M4-4 metaG | ecosystem: Host-associated > Plants > Roots > Rhizosphere > Soil | place...
GCAGAACGTCGAACCGTTCATCAACCTGAGCTATGTCCGCCTGAATACGGATGACTTTAAAGAGAAAGGCGGTGCCGCCGCGCTGAGCGTGCGTAATGAAACCACCGATACCTTCTTCTCTACGCTGGGTGCGCGTGGCGTAACCGAACTGCCGAAAAACGTCAGCCTTTACGGCTCGTTAGGCTGGCAGCATGCCTACGGTGATAAAAAAGCCTCCTCGCGCATGGCATTTGCCGGCAGCGATGGCTTCACCACCGAAGGAACGCCGGTTGACGAGGATATGCTGGTCGGCGATGTGGGCGTCAGCTTCGCGCTGCCGAACTCAGCGACGCTGAACGTGGGTTATAAAGGGCAAATCGGCTCTGACACCCGCGTCAACGCGGTGAACGCCAACCTCCGCTGGACATTCTGAGTGATATAACGCGTTAGCAACACGCCGCCCCGCAACGGGCGGCTTTTTTACTTCTTGAGCAAACCGATTATTTTGCGATTCTGAAACAACCCTGCCAGTCACGTAACCATTTTTCGCGTTTGATTTCCGGGTTTTCACTCACTTCAATCACGCCGAAGACACTCTTTTTTATACCTTTCACCTGCTCTTTGAGCACTGCGCACTTTGCGACGCCCTCGCCCGGCCCACGCCGTTCGCACGACACATTTTCATCTGTCGCCCTTATGGACTTTTCAGGAGGCTAATCCCGAAGCCTGATTTTGCAGGCGCAAAACCACCATACTGAGAATATATACAGGGAACAATGAAACGAGCCTGAGTGTGTGCGGTTTAATTGTAAAATGGAACAGCACTCGTAAAACAGAACTTACTTACTGAAATTTTAGGAATATCGGAATCTGTTTATTGCTTGAAAAAATTGAGACTGGAATTTTGAGCTGCGTGTTGAAATGCCAAGTGTAACTGATTGAATCTATTAATTAAAAAAACATAAGCCAGTAAGATACTGGTTCATTATGCTTTTGGCAAATTAAACAAAGAATCATTTTAACTTGCCGAATGCAATTTGGAGTTTTAAAAAAATAGTTATGTTCTTTCTGTATTTTGCCTGAGTGGAAAAAGACGAGTATTAATTATTGCGATGTTCACCTCACATGGCGTGCCATCATCCAGATAAACCGTTTCGTTAATCTCCATAACCGCATCATTTTCTTTTAAACCGAGTAATTGTATTACCTCAGGATCAGATAAATGTACGGCGGTCAGGTTTTGATCCCTACGTTGGACTTTCTTCCCCGTAAGTTGCTCAATATAAGTATATTTTGAAATTTCAAGCTGACTGAACTCCATGCTGCTAAACATGTTTACAGGCAAATGAATGTACTCAAGTGCAACGGGAGTCTCGTCAAAGCACATTAACCTCAGAATTTTATATACCTGATCGCTGTTCTTAATTCGTAAGGCTTGTGCCATATCCGCTGAAGGCACTTTCATTATACCTACCGTTATGATTTTCCTGACCCCTTTATGACCATTCTTTTGTGCCTGATAGTCAAAAGGTGAAAGAGCGTGAAATCGTCCAGAATGATTGCTCTTGCCTATAGATCCAACAAAGAGTCCAGAGCCCTTCACCCGATAAATCCGTTGCTGCTCAATCAGAATCCTCGTGGCTTCTCTTACTGTTGCTCGGGTAATGCCGATATTCTTTGCTATCGCAATTTCAGTATCCAATTTATCACCAGGAAGCAACTCATCCTCCTTAATCTTCCTGAGGATGTAATCGACAACCTCTTTCTGCTTCTCTGTAATGCCATCGATCATCTCTTTTTTTCCTGATAAGTGGGTATGTATGGCTCATCTGAGCCCAAATGTGAGCATGTTTGCACGACTTTCTTTTCTGTCTACTGATTCGTTCATAGCATTATGTGATCAAGTTAACGAATTTATACTAATCAGCACCATGTCTAGCTATATTTCAATTTTACATATTGTATCTGTACACGTCCAGGTGCATCATCAAGATGACTATACACATTAAACATGTCTATACTTATATTATTTGATATGAATGAGAAACCAGTAATTTACGGCATGAATAAGAAACATATTATTCTACTGTTTTTAAAGAACAAATAATTATACCTGGGTTTGTTTTTATCGGTAGGCATGCTGCATGCCTGCCCGGGTAATGTCATTGTTATTCATTCGACCAACATAGTTTGACTGGACATGTTTGACATTTAAACGACGTGAAGAGAGAAGAGAATGTTCAATAGAGAGTTAGCAAACGCGATTCGTTTTCTCAGTATCGATGCGATTGAGAATGCAAATTCCGGTCATCCTGGTGCACCGATGGGTATGGCCGATATTGCAGAGGTTGTCTGGCGCCGTCACCTTCGCCACAATCCGAAAAACCCAAAATGGGTCAACCGTGATCGGTATGTTCAGTCAAACGGTCATGGCTCCATGCTGATTTATGCGTTACTCCATCTCACCGGATATGACCTTTCCACCGATGATCTTCGTGCATTCCGCCAACTTCACTCCCGTACACCAGGACACCCTGAATATGGATACACCCCTGGCGTGGAAACAACAACCGGTCCATTGGGTCAGGGTGTTGCCAATGCGGTAGGCATGGCAATTGCGGAGAAAGCGCTCGCCGCACACTTTAATAAGTCTGGTATCAACATTGTTGATCACCATACCTGGTTATTCCTCGGTGATGGCTGTTTGATGGAGGGCATCAGTCATGAAGCCTGTAGTCTGGCTGGAACTTTAAAACTTGGAAAACTCATTGCAGTCTGGGATGACAATGGAATCTCTATTGATGGTCACGTGGAAGGCTGGTTCTCAGAAAATACTCCTGAGCGTTTTCACGCTTATGGTTGGCACGTTATTGAAGGTGTAGATGGCCATGACCCGGCGGCTATTGATGCAGCAATACGTGAAGCGAAGTCGGTAACTGACAAACCCAGCCTTCTGTGCTGCAAAACGATTATTGGTTTTGGTTCCCCAAATAAAGCTAACAGCCATGAATGTCATGGCTCCGCTCTTGGTTCTGACGAAGTTGCACGGGTACGCAAGGCACTCAACTGGCCTTATCGGCCCTTTGAAATTCCGGAGCACATCTACCAGGCGTGGGATGCTACAGAGCAAGGCCGCCAGTCAGAAGAAGAGTGGAATACACTCTTTGCCCATTACCAGCAGGAATGGCCAGAGCTTGCGAATGAGTATATCCGTCGGATGAGTGGGGAGCTACCGGATAGCTGGCAGGAAAATATCTCTACTTATATCGAAAAATTGCAAGCCAACCCTGCAAGTCTGGCAACACGTCAGGTCAGCCAGAACTGTCTGAGCCACTTTGCTGAAACACTCACTGAGTTGATGGGGGGCTCTGCAGATCTGTCGCCTTCTAACCTGACTCGTCATAAAGACTCAGTTGATTTCAGCCCGGCGAACCCTGCGGGAAATTATATCTCTTTTGGAGTCCGTGAATTCGGCATGTCGGCCATTATGAATGGTCTGGCATTGCATGGTGGTTTCATCCCCTATGGGGGAACCTTTCTGATGTTTATGGAATATGCCCGTAATGCGGTACGCATGGCCGCCTTAATGAAGATCCGTTCAATATTTGTCTATACCCATGACACCATTGGGTTAGGAGAAGATGGTCCCACTCATCAGCCTGTCGAGCAACTCGCTTCCCTTCGTTTAACCCCAAATATGGAAACCTGGCGTGGATGCGATCAGGTTGAAGTCGCAGTCGCCTGGCAGCAGGCCTTAGAACGCAAGAATGGTCCATCTGCGCTGATTCTTACCCGCCAGCCGCTTGAGCAGCAACACCGAGACACGCAGCAACTGAACAATATTACCCGCGGCGGTTATGTTCTGGTTGATTGCGACGGACAGCCTGAAATAGTGCTTATTTCAGCCGGTTCAGAAGTTCAGCTAGTCGTTGCAGCAGCCGCCACTCTGAAAGAGGAAGGGTATCAGGTTCGTGTCGTATCTATGCCTTGTACAGAGCGTTTCGACAAGCAAGAGGAAACGTATAAAGAGTCCGTATTGCCGAAAAATGTTCGTAAGCGTCTTGCTGTTGAGGCGAGTATTGAAGGGTTCTGGCAACGTTATACCGGACTTGATGGCAAAGTCATCGGTATGACTTCATTTGGTGAGTCAGCACCGGCAAACGTGCTGTTTAAACATTTTGGTTTTACAAAGGAAAATGTCCTCGACGTCGCTCGAAGCATGCTGGGCTGATTAACACTAATAATTTCACCAAGAGAATACGACATGTCACATTTATCAAAATGGCTCAATACCCATAGGATTCAGTTCGTTGAATCAGTTTCCGACTGGAAAGAAGCCATTGAAATTGCAGGAAAGCCGCTGATTAAAGATGGGGCAATATCTCAGAACTATATTGATGCGATTATTCGGCAAAAAGAAGCGATAGGTCCTTATTTTGTCATCGCACCCGGCATTGCAATGCCTCACGCTCGTCCTGAGGAGGGAGCTCTTTCTCTCGGTCTTTCAATAGTAAAAATTAAGCATGCGGTAAAATTTGGCTCAGAAGATAATGATCCGGTGACTATTGTTTTAATGTTCTCTGCTCCTGACAGTAATAGCCACATTGAGATGATTTCGCAGATGGCCGAGGTATTATCTGATGAAGAAATCATGGGCAGGATTTTTAACGTAAGCAATGCCCAAGAACTACATAATATATTAATGGGCAGCCCTGCTGCTCAGTAATTACACAATCACTTGAAACAAATAACTAATGAGGCAGATTATGAAAATTATGGCGGTATGTGGCGCAGGTTTGGGTAGCAGTTTCATGATGGAAATGAATATAAAAAAGGTGCTCAAAAAACTCGATATTACGGCAGAAGTTGAGCATTCAGATTTAGGATCTGTTACTCCGGAACTGGCTAATGTTTTTGTTATGGGTAAAGACATTGCTTTTAGTGCAAACCTACCTGAAGAAAAAATCATTGTGATTAACAGCCTCATTGACATCAAAGAACTTGAGGAAAAAATCAAAGCATTTTTTGATAAACAATAATTAATCAAATGAAAATTTACACCCTACCACTGAGGTTAATATGTTTACACAAAACCTTTTACAGTTTGTTGTCGATGTAATGAAAGTGCCATCCATCCTGGTCGGGTTGGTGGCATTGTTTGGACTTGTTGCTCAAAAAAAATCGTTACCTGATATTATCAAGGGCACGGTAAAAACTATACTTGGCTTTCTTGTGTTATCGGGTGGTGCCACAGTATTGGTAGGGTCTCTTTCACCGTTGGGCGATATTTTTAAACAGGCGTTTGATGTTCAAGGGATCATCCCTAACAATGAGGCGATGGTGTCAATTGCTTTGGCAAAATATGGCGCACCCACCACACTAATTATGGCTTTTGGTATGGTTGCGAATATCATCGTGGCGCGATTCACTCGCCTCAAATATATCTACCTCTCAGGGCATGTGACATTCTATATGGCCTGTATGGTCGCCATTATTCTCTCAGTTGCAGGGTTTGAAGGTGTGCAGCTCATCTACACCGGTTCGCTGACTCTAGGTATATTAATGGCTTTTTTCCCGGCGATTGCGCAACCTTATATGCGTAAAATCATTGGTAATGATCAGGTCGCCCTGGCGCATACAGGAACGGTTGGCTACGTTCTTTCCGGCTGGATTGGATCTTTAGTGGGTAAAGGATCAAAATCAACCGAAGAAATGAACATGCCAAAAAACCTGAGTTTTTTGCGCGACAGTACAATTTCTATCTCGCTCACAATGATGATTATTTACCTTGTTTTATCGATATCAGCGGGTAAAGAATATGTAGAGGCTAATTTCAGCCACGGACAAAATTACCTGGTATACTCGTTCATTCAGGCCATTACATTTGCGGCGGGAGTATTTATAATACTACAAGGTGTACGTTTGATCCTTGCTGAAATCGTGCCTGCATTCACAGGTTTCTCTGAAAGGCTGGTACCGAATGCAAGACCTGCGCTAGATTGTCCAATTGTGTTCCCGTATGCACCTAATGCTGTTCTTGTCGGGTTTATTTCAAGTTTTATCGGTGGACTAGTAGGGCTTTTCATTTTAGGCCAACTTCACTGGGTTTTAATTCTGCCGGGGGTCGTGCCACATTTCTTCTGCGGTGCAACTGCTGGCGTATTCGGAAATGCGACAGGAGGTAAACGCGGAGCGATTCTGGGAGCTTTTGCTCACGGTATATTAATTACTTTCCTGCCAGTGGCACTGTTACCTGTACTAGGTGCAATTGGTTTAACCAATACCACTTTCTCTGATACAGACTTTGGCGTTGCAGGTATTATCCTTGGTAATATGGCTCGATTTATGACCCCGGGCATCATTACTGCAGTTATTACTGGCATTTTCGCGTTGATGGTCATCTATAATATTACGGCCAAACAGAAAGTCATTATTGAAGAACAATAAGTATCTTACTTTATTATAGCCTAAGCCTTCTTTGCTCATGCAATGAGGGCTTTCATAAATCCTCCAATACCCAACAACAACTGTTGACTTTATCCGCAATACTAAACAGTCAATATCCATTCATTATAAAATGTATTTCTCATCGGCACAGATAAGAGCAATAAATAGATTTTTATTCACATAAAGGCTGCACCTGGAAGGATACTTTACTTATCCGATAACACCAAAAGATGCATATTGAAGGCAGCGGTTAATATAAAGCTGTACGCTGACGCCCAGGATTATTAATTTCTGCGTTCACAACATCAGGAACCCATTTAACCGAGCATGAGTGCGAAATTGATGCGTTCTTTAACGATGATGTCCCAAACATGTCCCACGAAGAAAACATGGAGATGAAGATAAACGGGTAACGGCTTGAGTTGAAATGGTACGCCCTACAGGGTTCGAACCTGTGACCTACGGCTTAGAAGGCCGTTGCTCTATCCAGCTGAGCTAAGGGCGCACTGATTCCCTTTCGGGAGCGTTGCGGACAGGGATTATACGGTCAACACCAGTCGAGTCAATGGCTTTGCAGTCGTATGCTCGCGAAGTGAGCACTCAACCGCACTTTCTTCACGGCGTCTTTTCGCACGAAACAGAAACGGTAACTGACAGCGCGGCGCACTTCTGACAAAATATACACATCCCCCTTTCTTTTTAGTTACAGATGGAATCTTCTCTCTGATGGCAGCAAAGATTATTGATGGTAAAACGATTGCGCAGCAGGTGCGCTCTGAGGTTGCTGATAAGGTGAAAGCCCGAGTCGCAGCAGGATATCGCGCCCCTGGTCTTGCGGTTGTGCTGGTTGGCAGCAACCCGGCTTCGCAAATTTATGTCGGTAGCAAACGTAAAGCGTGTGAAGAAGTGGGTTTCCTCTCCCGCTCCTACGATCTGCCGGAAACCACAACCGAAGCCGAGCTGCTGACGCTTATCGACAAGCTCAACGCCGATAGCGTTATTGATGGCATCCTGGTGCAGTTACCGCTGCCTGCGGGCATCGATTATGTGAAGGTGCTGGAACGCATCTCGCCAGACAAAGACGTCGATGGCTTCCACCCGTACAACGTTGGCCGCCTGTGCCAGCGCGCACCCCGCCTGCGTCCGTGCACACCGCGTGGCATCGTCACGCTGCTTGAGCGCTACAACATCGACACTTACGGCCTGAACGCCGTGGTGATTGGCGCATCCAATATTGTCGGTCGCCCGATGAGTATGGAACTGCTGCTGGCGGGTTGCACCACCACCGTTACCCACCGTTTCACCAAAAATCTGCGTCACCATGTGGAAAACGCCGATCTGCTGGTCGTTGCCGTGGGCAAGCCGGGCTTTATCCCGGGCGAGTGGATCAAAGAGGGTGCTATCGTGATTGATGTCGGCATCAACCGTCTGGAAAATGGCAAAGTGGTCGGCGATGTGGTCTACGAAGAGGCCGCTGCGCGCGCAGCTTATATTACCCCGGTTCCGGGAGGCGTTGGCCCCATGACCGTGGCAACCCTGATTCAAAACACACTTCAGGCATGCGAAGAGTATCACGACGTGGAGAAAGCATAAGATGGCAACCTTTTCCCTGGGTAAACACCCGCACGTTGAGTTGTGCGACCTGCTGAAACTCGAAGGCTGGAGCGAAAGTGGCGCGCAGGCCAAAATCGCCATTGATGAAGGGCTGGTGAAGGTCGATGGTAACGTTGAAACCCGCAAACGGTGCAAAATCGTAGCGGGCCAAACGGTGGTCTTTCAAGGACAAAGCGTGACCGTTACCGCCTGATTTTGCTCTACCCCAGGCCCGTTAATCGGGCCTCACCCCCTTTAAATTCCCCCTCGTTTTGCATGGTGACTTTTGATCACCTTCGCATAATCACAAATTCCTATGCCCGGAATCATTATTTCTGTTGCGCCGGAGAGTTTCCTCTCTCACGATAGGTAGAACGTTCTACTAAAACGTTCTACTCACAATAATAGCGCACTATGTGTGCAGAATAATGGTCGGCACTCGGGGGAAATCAGGATGAGACTGTTATCAGGGTTTATTAAATCGTTATCAAAGCTGTCGATGATTGGTCGCGCATTGATGCTGCCAATTTCACTGCTGCCAGCGGCAGGTTTGTTACTGGCGTTCGGTGATAAGTTCCACTTACCGCTGATGATGAATGCCGGCGGGGTTATCTTCGATAACCTGCCGCTGCTGTTCGCCATCGGTTCTGCGGTGGGCCTGGCGTCTGAATCGGGTATCGCTGCCCTTTCGGCTGCCGTATCGGTATTTATCACCAACATCACCATCGGTACCGTGCTGTCCATCACACCGGAAATGGCCTCGCAGGGCGGCAAATACGCCATGGTCGTCGGCATTCCAACGCTGCAAATGGGCGTCTTTGGTGGGCTTATCTGCGGTATTCTTGCTGCCTGGTGCTACAACCGCTTCCACACCATGCAGTTGCCGGAATTCCTCGGTTTCTTCTCGGGTAAACGCTTTGTTGCCATTGCGACAGCGTTCATGTCGTTTATTTTGGGGCTGCTGCTGCCGTACGTCTGGGAACATATCCAGTCTGGTATCGATGCGCTTTCGGTTATCGTCAACGGTGATAACCAGGCGGCCTCAACCTTTATCTTTGGTCTGACGGAACGCGCGTTGATCCCGCTCGGTCTGCACCATATCTGGTACCCGTCCTTCTGGTACTCTTTCGGTGACTACACCACCCAGGCAGGCCAGGTCATTCACGGCGACCAGACAATCTGGTTCAAAATGCTGGAAGAAGGGACCAAGACCTTCAGCAGCAATACCTACCAGAACGCTGGCAAGTTCATGCAGGGCGAGTTCCCGCTGATGCTGTTCGCGCTGCCTGCGGCCTGTCTGGCGATGTACCATGAAGCCCACACCAAAAACAAAAAAATCGCCGCAGGTATCCTCTTCTCCGCCGCGTTAACCTGTTTCTTAACAGGCATTACCGAGCCGGTCGAGTTTACCTTTATCTTCGTGGCGCCGATCCTGTATGTGTTCAACGCCATCATGGCGGGCCTGGCCTACATGAGCATGTATCTGATGCATGCACATATCGCTAAATCCTTCTCCGCCGGGCTTATCGACTATATCTCCTTCGGTATCCTGCCGTCGTTTAACGGTTATGAGACCAACTTCCTTAGCGCGGTCTTCATTGGCGTGCCGATGGCGCTGATCTACTACTTCACCTTCCGCTTCGTGATCCGCCGTTTCGATGTGAAAACGCCGGGCCGTACTGAAGTTTCAGCGGATGCAAGCGATAAGACCGACGAAGAGCTGGTCACGGAAATCATTGGCCTGTTGGGTGGGGCGAAAAACATTGATACCGTGGGCTCCTGTATCACTCGTCTGCGTGTTGAAGTGCTCAACGGCGACAATGTCGATAAAGAAGGCCTTAACGGCGTCGGCGCACGAGGTGTGGTCTTCGTCGGTGACAAAGGCGTACAGGTTATATTCGGCGCGCGTGCGCAGTTTATCGCTCAGTCTATGGCGACCACGCTTGGCAAATAACCTTGTGCTCAAAAGGTAAATAAGTCTCCTGTATTCGTACAGGAGGCTTTACTATTTCTGACTGATTATTTTGTACTTTCAGGGAGCAGGTTTGAAAAAGGTCAGCATCATTGATGTCGCTAAACTGGCGGGCGTTTCCGTCTCAACCGTGTCGCTGGTGTTGCGCCAGAAAGGCAAGATTTCGGAAGCAACCATCGAACGCGTCCATTCGGCCATCAACGAGCTGGGCTATGTGCATAACGTGGCGGCGGCTAACCTTCGTTCAAATACCTCTAACCTCATAGGGCTGATTTTACGCGATTTCAGCGACAGCTTTTCCATCAAGGTGATGGCGAGCATTGTTCAGGAACTGGAGCGTAAGGGCTACATGGTCTTCCTCGGGCAGCCTCTTGATGAGCACGATCATCTCGAACGCTGCCTGCTCTCCTTCAAACAGCAAGGTGTGGCGGGGGTGATTTATCTCGCCAGTGACGCCACGACCGCGCAGTTGCCGGAAAAAATCCGCCAGTGCCCCATGCCGCTGGTCGTCGTCTCGCAGTCTGTTGTGGATGACCCGTGCAATCTGGTGATGCGTGATAATCGCCAGGCCGCCAGCCTTGCCACCCGTTATCTGATTGAACGCGGCCATCGCAATATTGCCTATGTTGGCGGTATGGAAAACGATCGGGTGCGCCACCAGCGCTTGCTCGGCATGCATAGTGCGCTCAAGCAGTACGGAATGACGTTGCGCGATGAATTCACCCCCGCCTGTTTTGAAAGTACCGACTCGGTGAGTCTGGCTACCCGTCATCTGCTGGAAAAGAACAACACCATTACCGCCCTGCTCTGCCATTCACCGAATGCGATTATTGGTTCAATAAACGGTATTCATCAGGTGGGGCGCACCGTGGGGAAGGACGTATTCCTGAGCCAGTCGGTCGCGCTGATTGGTTTTGAAGATATGCTGCATGTGAATCTCACTTCGCCGTCGTTTACCTACGTCTCCTCTGCCAGTGAAGAGACCGGGCGACAGGCGGCGGGCCTGATGATGCGTAAGCTAAAAGAGCCTGAATTACAGACTCAGCGCATTACCCTTTCCGGGCAGTTGATTACCCAGGAGTCGGCCTGATACTCCCTTTTCCCCTCCGCCCGACCATTTTGTTTCGCCATTGCCGATAGACCAAAAACGGCTGTTCTGTGCCATCGGCTTTGTTGGCCCGCTCGATGTTCACGCCCCATCAGAATGAAGGTTTACCTCTGCGCTGACTTTCAGAAAACAGGTAACCAGTGATGACGTCGCCTCGTTTATACTGCTCTCTTTTGTTCAAGGACTGACGATGCCAACCATTATTACTCACGCCGCCGTACCGCTCTGCCTGGGGCTCGGGCTTGGCAGCAAAGCGATCCCCCGCGGCCTACTGCTGGCAGGCATTGCGCTGGCGATGTTACCCGATGCCGATGTGCTCTCCTTTAAACTCGGGGTGGCCTACGGCAACGTATTCGGCCATCGTGGGTTTACCCACTCGCTGATCTTTGCTTTTGTGGTGCCGATACTCGTTCTCTGGCTGGGAAGACGCTGGTTTAAGGCAAGCCTGATGCGCTGTTGGGCATTTCTGACGGTGTCGCTGCTGTCACATAGTTTGTTGGATTCGGTGACGACCGGCGGTAAAGGGGTCGGCTGGCTATGGCCGTGGTCGGATGAACGCTTTTTTGCGCCCTGGCAGGTGATTAAGGTCGCGCCTTTTGCTTTGTCAAAGTACACCACGCCCTATGGGCATCAGGTGATCATGTCAGAGCTATTATGGGTATGGGTGCCGGGAGTGATTTTTATGGCTGTAATGATCTGGTTGCGTCGGCGCTGAGGAATGCCCTCTCTCCGCAAGAGGAGGGGGATCCCCAGTAATATTTCTTTTTGCAGCGATAACATCGTGCCATGAGAATAAAATCGTCACCGCGATGACTGGGTCCGGCTGAAAATCGACGAAGCGTATCCGTAAGGCCGGGGCGCCGCGCAGGGATGCGCGGCGAGGGCGACTTTACACGGACGTTTCCTTCGCCCGTCCCCGATAAGCCTGA
>Ga0105244_10003140_pt1 | contig 12026 bp, 10 predicted proteins | sample KBSM44metaG_FD_80423 | JGI IMG/M metagenome (GOLD analysis project Ga0105244, IMG submission 80423) | Miscanthus rhizosphere microbial communities from Kellogg Biological Station, Michigan, USA - KBS M4-4 metaG | ecosystem: Host-associated > Plants > Roots > Rhizosphere > Soil | place...
CAAGAACCAGGCCGCCTATCACGCCGCGTTCGGCGTGTCGGCGCCGGCTTACCGCTTCCCGTATCTGGAGGAAACGCCGACGATGCTCGCGGCGCTCAAGGCCGCCAAGGTAACCGTGATGTCGATCGACCTGGGCATCAACGACTGGCTGCCACACGACACGACCGAAGTCTTGATGGTCCGCCTGGCCGAGAACCTGACCAAGCCCGGCCGCGGCATCATACTCATGCACGACGCCAACGGCCCGACGGTCAAGGCCCTGCCCTCGCTGCTCAGGCTATTGAAGGACAAGGGCTACAAGGTGGTGCACCTCGAGTGGGAGAAATAAAAGCTCGCTAGGCCGAATCGCGTGATGCGAATCACGCCTCAGCTTTGCGGCGGCGCATCCAGGAAGAAGATGGCGTGGGCCTTGGCCGGCGCCTTTTCGGTCGGCTTGTCGATCTGCACCTGGGCGCAATCCTCCACCACCAGGCTGCGCCAGTTGCCCACGCCGGCGTTGGCGAACGCCGTGTGCGCCTTCGAACCGAGGCTGATGTCCAGCGCCAGCCGCGCGTTGCGCTCGCCCGTCTTGGCGTAGTTGACGCCGCGCAGCTCGAAGCCGTAGGCCGTCAGCCACGGTTCCCACAAGCCGCTCTCGACGCCATCGACGATGCGGTCCAGCATGGTCCACAGCGGCAAACCCTTTTTGACCACGCCGCGCAGCACCCCCAGCGACGGCGCCTTGCGCGCGTCGGTGCTGCGCTTGCCCGCGCCGCTCTCGCCGATCGCCTTCAATTCCTTCGAAAACGCCGCGTCGCGCTCGGTGTAGTCGCGCATGCGGGAATACAACTCGGCGTTGAGGAAGGGATTGGGCGCGCGGCCCGCCGGCGCCTCGGCAGGATTTTTGGCTGGCGGCTGTTTTTTGTTCGTCATGGGTGGCCCACTAGTGTCAAGGGCCGTAGTTTAGCCCACCTTGAAGGCATCGATGACAATCTTCGCCGCCTGGCCGAGGATTTCGGGGCGCGTCTTGTCATCCTTTCCCGGCTGCGTGAGATAAACGGCCAGCACGATCGGCGGTCTACCGCCCGGCGGCCACAGGATGGCGATGTCGTTGACGGTGCCGTAGTCGCCGGCGCCGGTCTTGTCGCCCACCGTCCAGCTCGACGGCACACCGGCGCGGATGCGGGTGGCGCCGGTGGTGTTGCCGATCAGCCAATCGGTCAAGATCGCGCGCTTGGCCGGCGGCAGCGCCTCGCCCAGTGTCAGCTTGTGCAGCGACGCCATCATCGCCGCCGGCGTGGTGGTGTCGCGCGGGTCGCCCGGGATGGCGCTGTTGAGCGCGGTCTCCCAGCGGTCCAGGCGGAATTGCCGGTCGCCGATCGAGCGGGCGTAGGCGGTCACCTCCTCCGGTCCACCGAGGTGGCGCATCAGCAGGTTGGCCGCCGTGTTGTCGCTGTACTGGATGGTGGCCGCGCACAGCGCCTCAATGGTCATGCCGCCGTCCAGATGCTTTTCGGTGATCGGCGAATGCGCCACCAGCTCGTCCTTGTCGTAGCGGATGGTCTGTTGCAGCACCGACGGCTCCCGCGCCAGCACCGCCGCCGACAGCATCATCTTGAACGTGCTGCAAAACGGAAAGCGCTCGTCGGCGCGATGCAGCAGCTCGCGGCCGTCGGCGGTGTTGAGCGCGGCCACGCCCAGGCGCCCGCCGGACGCCGCCTCCAACCGGACCAGCCGCATATCCGGCGGCATCGGCGCGGCGTAGGCGCGGGCAAGTGGCGTCGCGGCGAGTGCCAGCAACAAGGTACGGCGGGTAGCGGAATGGGTCATATCGGGCGTGGGTGGGTGGTGATGAGTAACAATATTGACCAATATAATACCAATTTACCCAACAAGCCATCCCCAATTGCGCGCGCCGCATTCGCGCACGCGGGTAGACTGGATCGATGGTTCCCCAAGTTCTCATCGTTGGCGCCGGACCCACCGGCCTGGTACTCGCCCTGCGGCTGGCGCGGCACGGTGTCGCCGTGCGCATCATCGACAAAAACAGCGGCCCCGGCCAGGCGTCCCGGGCGATGGCCGTGCATGCGCGCACGCTCGAATTCTATCGCCAGCTGGGTTTCGCCGACGCCGTCGTCGATCTGGGCATCCGCATCGAGGCCATCCACCTGCGCGAGGACGGCCACGATATCGCCCAGCTGCCGCTCAAGGACGTCGGCGCCGGCATCAGCCCCTACCCCTTCGTGCTGGCATTCCCGCAGGACGACCATGAACAATTCCTGGTCGAGCAACTGCGCGCGCAGGGCGTGGAGGTCGACTGGAACACCGGTCTCGAATCGTTCACGCAGGACGAATGGGGCGTGCGCGCGGTGCTCCAGCGCGGCGCCGAACGCATCGCGTGCAACACCGCCTTCCTGTGCGGCTGCGACGGCGCCCATAGCCGCGTGCGCGAGTCGCTCAAGGTCGGCTTCGGCGGCGGCACCTACGACCACCTGTACTACGTGGCCGACGTCAAGACCGACGGCCCGCCCAATGTCGACCTGGTCGGCCACCTGGGCGCCAACACCTTCGCGCTGATGCTGCCGGTGCGCTCGCGCGGCATGCAGCGCCTGATCGGCATCATGCCCGAGCCGGCCCCGGGCAAGCCCGAACCCAATTTCGAGGACGTGCGCCCGGTGCTGGAACCGTTGCTTGGCATTAAGGTCGAGCAACTCAACTGGTTCTCCACCTACCGCGTGCACCACCGGGTGGCGTCGCAGTTCCGCGTCGGCCGCTGCTTCCTGGCCGGCGACGCCGCGCACATCCACAGCCCCGCCGGCGGCCAGGGCATGAACACCGGCATCGGCGACGCCGTCAACCTGGCGTGGAAGCTGGCGCACGTGCTGCAGGCCGGCGCCCACGGCGCGCTGCTCGACACCTACCAGGCCGAACGGCTCGCCTTCGCCCGCAAGCTGGTCACCACCACCGACCGCGCCTTCCAGCTGGTGGTGTCGCAGGGCGCCGGCGGCCAATTGTTGCGCAACTGGCTGGTGCCGCATGTGTTCCCGATGCTGACCGGTTTCACCGCCGCGCGCCGCACCTTGTTCAAGACGGTGTCCCAGGTGCAGATCCACTATCCCGACAGCCTGCTCAGCGGCGGGCGCGCGGGCGAGATCATCGGCGGCGACCGCCTGCCGTGGGTGCCGCGGCCGGATGGCGGCGACAACTTCGCCCCGCTGCGCAGCCTGGGGTGGCAATTGCACGTCTACGGCAAAACCGATCCCTTGCTCGCCGCCGCGGCCCAGGTGCTGCGCCTGCCGCTGCACGCCTGGCCGTGGACCGACACCGCCGGCGAGGCCGGCCTGCTGGAGGACGCCGCCTACCTGATCCGCCCGGACATGCACGTGGCGCTGGCGCTGCCGCGCCAGGAACTGGACGCGCTGCGGGAACTGATCGCCCGTTTCCAGCTGCGCTTCGAGCCGAGTCCCTCCGCCGCTGCCGACATGCCCGCGCCGCCGCATGCGCACCCGTATCCGATGTCGGATTCATCGCCGGAATCGCCTCCGTCATCGTCGCCCCAGTATTAAATCCGCCTTAACCGGCACACAATACTCATTGACAATTTTCCGGCGGACGCGCTATGGTCAGCGTCGCGCCGGCTGCCAAGCGATGGGTATCGTTGAAACCATCGTCTGCGGATTCGGCCCGCATTACCAACAAACAATAAAAGGATGTCATGAGCAACAAGTCCCAGAACTTCACCCGCCGCGACCTGCTGCTGTCCGCCCTTTCAGCCACCGCCGTCGGCGCCCTGCCCCTGCTGCCCGGTCTGGCGCGGGCGCAGGCCGCCACATCGGCCACTCCGGCCGCCGGCGACGCCCGCTTCACCCAACTGATCGACAGTTTTGCCGAGGAACTCCTGCGCCTGTCGCCAACCACCGCCACCTCGCTGGGCCTGGACAAGGGCGAGCGCGCCGGCCTGAAGTCGCAGCTGGAAAACCTCAGCCGTTCCGGCGATGCCGCCTGGGCCGGCCAGGTCAAATCGATGCTCAAGCGCCTGTCCGGCATCGACCGCGCCAAGCTCGGCGCCGACGCCCAGATCCGCTACGACACCATCCGCTACGCCGCCAACGAAGGCCTGGAGGGCTTGCGCTTCTCCTTCGGCGGCGCCGCAGCCGGCTTCAATGGCGGCACCTCGCCCTTCCCCGTCACGCAGCAGGATGGCGCGGTCACGCGCATCCCGGAATTCCTGCACTCGCAGCACCAGATCGCCGACGCCGCCGACGCCGAGGCCTATCTGGACCGCGTCACCGGCATGGCGCGCATGCTGGACCAGGAAAGCACCCGCATCGCCGACCAGGCCAGCCGCGGCATCCTGCCGCCGAACTTCATCGCCCGCACGGCGCTGGGCCAGTTGCAGGACTACCGCAAGACCGCGGTCGCGCAGCAAAAGCTGGTCACCTCGCTGACCGAGCGCACGCAAAAGCTGGGCCTCGCCGGCGACTGGAACGCGCGCGTCACGGCGCTGGTGGAAAGCCAGGTCTACCCGGCGCTGGAGCGCCAGATCGCCACCTTCACCCGCGCCACGGCCAAGGCGACCGATGTCGCCGGCGTGCACCGCCTGCCCGACGGCGCGGCCTATTACGAGTGGGCGCTGCACCTGGGCACCTCCACCAACCTCAGTCCGCGCGAGGTCCACGCGGTCGGCCTGGAACAGAACAAGATGCTGCAGTCGCGCATCGACGCCATCCTCAAGGCGCAGGGCATCACGCAGGGTACCGTCGGCGCGCGCCTGCTGGCGCTGTCGAAGGACCCGAAACGCTTCTACGCCGACAACGACAAGGGCCGCGAGGAACTGATCGCCTATTGCAACGACCGCGTCGAGGCGGTGCGCGCGCTGATGCCCAAGATCTCCAACATGAACCTGAAGGCGCCGCTGGAAGTCAGGCGGGTGCCGATCGATATCGAGTCGGGCGCGCCACTGGGCTACATGAATTTCGCTTCGCTCGACGGCTCGCGCCCGGCGATCTATTACATCAACCTGAAGTCGACCACGCTGTGGCCGAAGTCCGAGATCGCCACCCTGACCGCGCACGAGGGCCTGCCGGGCCACGCCTGGCAAGGCGCCTACCTGGCCGAGCACCAGAGCGAGCTGCCGCTGATCTCCTCGCTGATGGGATTCAACGCCTTTGTCGAAGGCTGGGCGCTCTACGCCGAGCAGCTGGTCGACGAATTCGGCCTGTACGTCAACGATCCGTTCAGCCAGATCGGCTATCTGCAGGCGCAGCAGTTCCGCGCCTGCCGCCTGGTGGTCGACACCGGCATGCACGCGATGAAGTGGACGCGCGACCAGGCGATCCGCTTCCTGGTCGAAAGCACCGGCCGTGGCGAACAGGCCATGACCAGCGAAATCGACCGCTACACGGTGTCGCCGGGGCAGGCCTGCGGCTACAAGGTGGGCCACAACGAGATCCTGCGCCAGCGCGAGCGCGCCAAGGCCGCGCTGGGGCCGAAGTTCGACCTGCCCGGCTTCAACGACGCGCTGGTGCAAAGCTGCGGCGTGCCGCTGACGGTACTGCCGACGGTGATCGACCGCTACATCGCGGGCGTGAAGAAGGCCTGATCCGGACCGCCATGAAGACCATCGCAGTCATTGGCGGCGGCATCACCGGGGTCACCACCGCCTACGCGCTGGCCAAACGCGGCCTGCGCGTGACGCTGCTCGAGCGCCACCGCTATCCGGCGATGGAGACCTCGTTTGCCAACGGCGGCCAGCTATCGGCCTCCAACGCCGAGGTGTGGAACCACCGCGCCACCGTGGCCAAGGGCTTGAAGTGGATGCTGCGCAAGGACGCGCCGCTGCTGCTCAACCCCAAACCGGGCTGGCACAAGCTGTCCTGGCTGGCGGAGTTCATCTCCGCCATGCCGGACTACCGCGAAAACACCGTCGCCATCGCCAAACTGGCGGTGGCGGCGCGCGAGCATTTGTTCAGCTGGGCCGAAGAGGAGCGCATCGACTTCGACCTCAAACGCGCCGGCATCCTGCACATCTACCGCGACCGCGCCGACTTCGAGCACGGCGAGGACGTCTCGCTGCTGCTGGCGCAGGGCGGCGTGCGCCGGCGCACCGTCACGCCGGAAGAGATGCGCGTGATCGAGCCGACGCTGGCGGGCGACTACTACGCCGGCCACTACACCGAGAGCGACAGCTCCGGCGACATCCATAAATTCACCACCGGGCTGGCGCAGGCGGCGCAGCGGCTCGGGGTGCGCATGCGCTTCGGCCAGCAGGTGGTAGGCCTGAGCGCGGACGCGCGCGGCGCCTGCGTCACCGTGCTGCAGGACGGCGTGCCGGACATCGGCGTCTACGACGGCGTGGTGATCTGCGCCGGCACCGCCAGCCGCGAGCTGGCCGCCATGCTGGGCGACCGCGTCAACGTCTATCCGGTCAAGGGCTATTCGATCACCGTCCACCTGGACGACGACGCCAGCCGCGCCGCCGCCCCCACGGTGAGCCTGGAGGACGACGCCGCCAAGCTGGTCACCAGCCGGCTGGGCGAGGACCGCTTCCGCGTGGCCGGCACGGCCGAATTCAACGGCTTCAACCGCGACATCCGCGCCGACCGCATCGCGCCGCTGGTCGACTGGGTGCGGCAGCGCTTCCCCGGCGTTTCCACGCGCAATATCACGCCGTGGGCGGGATTGCGGCCGATGATGCCCAACCTGATGCCGCGCGTCGGCCAGGGTAAGCTGCCTTGTGTTTTCTACAATACGGGCCACGGCCATCTGGGCTGGACCTTGTCCGCCGCCACCGCCGACATGATCGCCTCCACCGTCGAGGCCAATCTGCGCTCTGTGGCGCAACGCACCGCCGTCCCCTTGAAAATGGCCTAAACTGCCATCATTATTAGAGTAGTTCCAACTGGAGATCGACCATGAAGGCAAAATCCTTAGCAAGCATCGCTGTGCTGGCCGGCGCAATGGCGCTGGCGGCGCCGGTCTTTGCGGCTGCTCCCACCGTACACGATGTCTACATCGCCGCCGAAGCCGGAAAATTCACCGAGGCGCAGGCGATGATGGACCAGGTGCTCAAAGAGCATCCCAACAGCGCCAAAGCCCACTTCGTCGAAGCGGAGCTGCTGGCCAAGCAAGGCAAGTTCGCGGCCGCGCAAAAGTCGCTGGACACGGCCGAACGCCTCTCGCCAGGCCTGCCGAAGGTCGACGCGACGGCGGTCAGCAAGCTGCGCGCGGTGATCGCCACGGGCGACGCCAAACCGAAAGAGAATTACACGCAGCACAAGCCAGCCGCCGAGAAGACCGGTTATAACAGCGGCGGCTACGCCAATGGCGCCAGCGCCGGTTCCGGGTCGAGCGGTGGCGGCGGCATCCCATGGGGCACCGTTCTGCTGCTGGGCGGCCTGCTGGTGGGCTTCATCTTTATCGCCTCGCGCTTCATGTCGCGCCGCGCGCAGCAGCAAGGCGGCATGGGCGGCGGCGGCTTCAATCAAGGTGGCCAGGGCTTCAATCCGGGCGGCACGCCGCCGGGCTATCCTCCCGGCGGCGGTTATCCGCAGCAGGGTTATGGTCCAGGCTACGGCCAGGCGCCCCAAGGGAACGGCATGGGTTCGCGCATCATGGGCGGCCTGGCGACCGGCGCCGCGCTGGGCGCGGGCCTGGTGGCCGGCGAAGCGATCGCGCGCCAGTTCACCGGCGGCCATGAGAATGGCGGCAACGCCGCCAACGACCAGGGACGCAACGACATCGTCTATGACGATCCGGCGCAGAGCAACATCGTGCAAAACGACGACATGGGCGGCAACGACTTCGGCGTCAGCGGCGGCTGGGATGATTCCGGTGGCGGCGATGCCGGCGGCGGTGGCGACGAATGGAATTAAATCGTAATTGAATCGTTAGGCCGGGGCCCGGCGTTCGCCGGCCCCGGCGGCTTCCATCGCCACATCCCAATACGGCGGATCGCCGAAATACTCGCGCAAATGATTGATCAACAGGTGCGACTTGGCCTGGTTGGAGCGTCCCGGCATGTGCACGGCGTGGATCGCCGATGCGGTCGGATCGTGCCGCGTCGCTGACACATCCCTTTGCAATGGCGCCATCGGAAACACCGGCACCAGCTTGCCGGCCACGATCGCCTCGCTGACCATCCAGTTGGCCAAATGCACCAGCCCCGCCCCGGCGATCGCCGCGTGCATCAGCGTATCGGTATCGTCGCAGCGCAGCGCGCTTTTCACGTCGAGCGGCTGGTTTTGATTGACGCCCTCGAACCGCCACCACGCGCGCGGAGACTTGCCCACCATCGTCAGGCATTGATAGTTGAGCAAATCCTCCGGCGAGGCCGGCCAGCCATGCCGCGCCAGATACCCGGGGCTGGCGCTGACCACGCGGTTCTGCGGCGCCAGCCGTGTCGCCACCAGATCCCCATCGGGCAGCACGCCGGCGCGCACCGCGACGTCGACCCGGCGCGAGGCCAGATCGACGACGCTGTCGCTGACGTGCAAATCCACCTGCAGCCTGGGATAGCGCCGCAAAAACGTCGCGATGGCCGGCGCCACGTGCAGCCGCCCGAACCCGGCCGGCGCGGTGACCGTCAACAGCCCGCGCGGCTCGCTTTCGGTCTCCTGCACCGCCGCCTGCCCTTCGGCAAGCTCGGCCAGTATATTGCGGGCGCGCGGCAAAAACCGCTCGCCGGCGTCGGTCAGCACCACGTGGCGCGAGCTGCGCACCAGCAGCCGGGCGCCCAGCTGCGCCTCCAGCGCGTCGAGCTTGCGCGAAACGGACGACACGGCCATCTCCAGCTGCACCGCCGCGCGCGACAGGCTGCGGTGCTCGACCACCGCGATCAGGCAATGCAAGGCATCGATCATCCATTTCTCCCCATATCGGCCGGTTTGCGGAAAGTGCAAAAGACAATTGCCGGAAGAGCTATTGTGCCATTTTTTGCTAAAGTGCATACTTTGTGTTGCATTGCACACCACAATCGCACGCGTTGGGCGGAGTCGCCCAACTTGGTTTACATTCCTGTTAATCGGAAGATCGCATCCCCTACAACATGGAACTCAGCAACGCACCCCGCCCCATCACCGTACTGGTCGTCGACGACCATCCGCTGCTGCGCGCCGGCCTCGGCGAGGCCATCTCCAGCCAGGACGATATGCGCCTGGTCGGCGAGGCCAACAACGGCCGCGAGGCCGTCGAGCGCTACGAGGCGCTGCGCCCGGACGTGACCATCATGGACATCGCCATGCCGGAAATGTGCGGCGTGACCGCGCTGCAGCAGATCCGCCGCGAACACGGCGGCGCCCGCATCATCATGTTGACCACCTATAAGGGCGACGCCCAGATCCTGCGCGCCGTGCAAGGCGGCGCCAGCGGCTTCCTGCTGAAAAGCACGTTGCGGCGCGAATTGCTCGACACCGTGCGCGGCGTCCACATGGGGCAGCGCCGCATTCCGCCGGAAATCGCCATGGAGCTGGCCCAGCACATGGGCCAGGGACCGTTGAGCCCGCGCGAGATGGAAGTGCTCAATCACGCCGCCGGCGGCAATTCGAACCGCCGGATCGCCGAGCATCTGTCGATTTCCGAGGAAACCGTCAAGGCGCATATGAAAAACGTGCTGGCCAAACTGGCCGCGAACGATCGCACCCACGCGGTGACGATCGCCCTCAAGCGCGGCATTATTACGATTTAGTCTTACTTTTAAAACAAACTCAGTCGACGGCGGCCATGGCCAGCCACAACAACAGCGCGCACGGCAACAGCAAACCGTTGAAACCAACGGCGACAAACGCCAGCGCGCCGCCCATGCAGCCGAGCGCGAACGCCAGCACCGGCCAGACCAGCTTCTTGCAACGCCCCATCGCGTCCGGATCGCCGCGCGCCGAATCCACCAGATCGATCACCAGCTGCGTGACGTTGCCGGTCATGACGGTGGTGGCGGCCGATTTACCCAGCAGCAGCTTGCCATAGGCATTCTGCACCGCCATCGCGCCGGCGCACAGCATGCCGGTCGCCATGCTCAGCGGCGCGTCGGCCGAGACGATGGGCGCCGCCAGCCAGGCGCAGGCCACCGTCGCCACCATCAGCAGCAACTGCGTCAGGAAGCTGTTGCGCAGCTGCTTGCCGCCCGAGCGCTGCCAGTGCAGGATCAGCAGCCGCGCGATCGCGACGAACAGCATGAACACCGGAAACACCAGCAGCTTGAGGAAGATCTCCGGCGCCGCCTGCACCACCGAGCGCCCGATCAGCACGAAGTTGCCCGTCACGTGAGCCGTGAACAATCCGAACAGGCCGATAAAGCCCAACGTGTCGACGTAGCCGGCTAAAAAGCCGAGCGTGACGCCTTGTTTGATATCACCGCGTTCCATCCTTACCTTTCTGAATATCGTACCAGGCCACCAGCACGAAGGCGCCGGTCAGGCCGAGGTGTTCGAAGAAGCCATTTTCGGCCATGAAGCGCGCCGGCCCGGTCACCTCCCAAAAGCGGTTGGCCATGAAGGTGGCCATCAAGGTGAACACCGCCAGGTAGCCGGCGCCCAGCCAGCGATAGAAGCCCGCCAGTATCATCAGCGAGGCGCCGATCTCGCCGGCGATAACCACGGCGGCCATCGGCGCCGCCGGCGACACACCGAAGTGCTGCATCTCGGCGACGGCGCCGCCGAAGTCGGCCAGCTTGTCGATGCCGCCCTGCAGATACGCGGAGCACAGCAGCAACAGGCCGGACCAGCGCACCCACGGGGCGCGCAAAAACGAAGGGAAGGCCATCGTCACACCGCCCAGCAGGCGCAACCCAGCGCGCCCCAGAAGCTTTTCAGATCGGCGATCGGCAGCTTGCTGGTCCAAGCGGTGGCATGCTGATGGCCGTGCACGTTGCACTGCTTGGCGCAGCCGCAGGCGGCCTGCTGCTCGCGCAACTGCGCCTGCTGGCGCTTGCGCTGCTCCAGTTCCTTGAGGGCGGCGCGGTTGTTGCCGATCTGTTCCCCCCAGCCGGCGTAGCCGCCGAAGCGGCGCACCGGCGACCAGTCGGGCATGGCCGGCGGCGGCGCCTCGTCGTAGGCGGCGAACTCCCCTGCCGCGTAGACGATCTTGCCGCCGACGATGGTCAGGCGCGAGCTCATGTCGGAAATCTCGCTTTCGGCGCAGGCGTAGAAATCCTTGTCCGGCACGATCAGGTCGGCCAGCTGGCCCACCTCGATGCGGCCCTTCTTGCCCACCTCATTCGAGAACCAGGTGGTGTTCTCGGTCCACATGCGCAATGCCGTTTCGCGGTCCAGGCAATTGGCGCGCGGGTACAGCTGCATGCCGCCGACGGTCTTGCCGGTGATCAGCCACGACAGCGACACCCAGGGATTGTACGAAGCCACCCGCGTGGCGTCGGTGCCGGCCGAGACCTTGACACCAGCCTCCAGGATTTTCTTGACCGGCGGCGTGGCCTCGGCCGCGCCGTGGCCGTAGCGCTCGACGAAGTATTCCCCCTGGTAGGCCATGCGGTGCTGCACGGCGACGCCGCCGCCCAGCGCGGCGATGCGGTCGATCGACTGGTCGGAGATGGTCTCGGCGTGGTCGAAGAACCAGTTCAGGCCGGCCAGCGGGATATCCTGGTTGACCTTCTCGAACACGTCGAGCGCGCGGCTGATGGTTTCGTCGTAGGTGGCGTGCATGCGCCATGGCCAGCGGTTCTGCGCCAGCACCCGCACCACGCCTTCCAGATCATCTTCCATCGACTCCGGCATGTCGGGTCGCGGCTGGCGGAAGTCCTCGAAGTCGGCAGCCGAGAAGGTCAGCATTTCGCCGGCGCCATTGTGGCGGAAGTAGTCGTCGCCCTGCTGGTACTTGACGCTCTGCGTCCAGTTCAGGAAGTCTTCCTTCTCCTGCTTGGGCTTCTGCGTGAACAGGTTGTACGCCATACGCACCGTCAGTTGTTTGGCGTCGGCCAGCTGCTGCACCACGTCGTAGTCTTCCGGATAATTCTGGAAGCCGCCGCCGGCGTCAATCACGCCGGTGACGCCCAGGCGATTCAGTTCGCGCATGAAGTGGCGGGTCGAGTTGACCTG
>Ga0105244_10003147_pt1 | contig 12008 bp, 8 predicted proteins | sample KBSM44metaG_FD_80423 | JGI IMG/M metagenome (GOLD analysis project Ga0105244, IMG submission 80423) | Miscanthus rhizosphere microbial communities from Kellogg Biological Station, Michigan, USA - KBS M4-4 metaG | ecosystem: Host-associated > Plants > Roots > Rhizosphere > Soil | place: Michigan...
ATTTTGGCGTGGCAGACGTTGATAAAATTGAGAATCTAAATGTACCTGTCATTATTAATCAAAAGCGTTTAACGGGTAACATCCGCTCAACCGTTTCAACAATTACAGATATTTACGCCAATCTTCGCTTACTATTTTCACGTATGGGTGAACCATTTGTTGGATATTCGAATGTTTTTTCTTTTAATCATCCCAATGGCATGTGTCCAAAATGCGAAGGTATTGGTTTAGAACAAACAATTGATATTTATAAAATATTAGATTTAGATAAATCTTTAAATGAAGAAGGCGCTATCAATTTTCCTACCTATCAACCGACTGCATGGCGTTGGACTCGATATGCAGATTCAGGTTATTTCGATTTAGATAAAAAATTAAAAGATTATAGTGAAAAAGAATGGGACTTGTTGTTGTATGCCCCTCAGCACAAGCCGTTGAATCCAACAAGTAAATGGAGAAAAACTGCACTTTACGAAGGATTGGTGACCAGATTTGAGCGTAACTTTCTAAAAGGAGAAACGCGGGAAAGAAATCGTTATGGGAATAAACTTGAGCAGATTATTACAACCAAAGAATGTTCTTTATGTAAAGGCCAACGGCTTAATCAAAAATCTTTATCTTGTAAGATTAACGGTAAAAATATTGCGGAATGTACAGCTCTATCTGTATCAATGCTTTTAGAGTTTATAGAGTCCATAAAAAGTGAGAAATTTGAAACCGTTTTACATGAACTCATTAATAAACTGAGTAACTTAAACTTAGTTGGTCTCAGTTATTTAAACCTTAATCGTGTGAGCAATACATTATCGGGCGGTGAATCACAACGAATCAAAATGGTTAAACATTTGGGTAATAGTCTAGTTGATCTGCTCTACATTTTTGATGAGCCAAGTATTGGGCTGCATCCAAAAGATTTAGATAATATTATTAAAATCATTCAAAAGATTAGAGATAAAGGAAATAGTGTTTTACTGGTTGAACATGACCCTGATCTTATTAGAACAGCGGACCATGTCATTGATATGGGTCCTCTTTCTGGTGTCAATGGTGGTCAAATCATTTACCAAGGAACTTTCGAAGAATTAAAGAACTCATCAGGTTTAACAGGCCAGTTTTTTAAAAGACCAAATACCTATAAGAAAACACCCCGCATTCGTTGTGAATGGATTTCGATTAAAAATGCCCATTTATTTAATCTAAAAAATATTGATGTCGATATTCCCAAAAATTGTCTAAGCGTTATCACAGGTGTTGCGGGCTCCGGAAAAAGTACGTTAATCAGTAAAGTGTTACCTCAACAATATCCTGAAACAAAAGTGATTGATCAATCTGCAATTACTGCAAGCATTCGGTCAAATTTACTGACCTATCTAGACCTTCTTGATCCGATTCGCCAACTATTTGCAAAAGCAAATAAAGTGAGTGCTAAGCTTTTTAGTTTTAACAGCGAAGGTGCTTGTCCTCAATGTAAAGGATCAGGTATAGAGAAAATTGAACTCGCATTTTTAGATGATGTCGAAATGACATGTGACCTTTGTCACGGCTCAGGATACGCCCCAGAGGTGTTAAAGTATCACTATAAAGATAAAAACATTGCTGAAATCTTAAAAATGACTGTTACAGAAGCCAGCCACTTTTTTGAAGATCGTAATTTACAACAGCAATTTAATTCATTGGTAAGCTTAGGGTTAGACTATATTGCAATCGGCCAACGCTTAAATACTTTCTCTGGTGGCGAGCGCCAAAGATTAAAACTCACAAAAGAGCTCAATGAAACAGATAATATTTTTGTATTAGATGAGCCGAGTACAGGCTTACACCCTTCTGATACTGAAAAATTGATTAGTTTATTAAATAGCTTAGTTGAAAAAGGCAATACGATCATCGTTATCGAACATAACCTAGACATTATTAGCCAAGCAGATTGGATTATTGATATTGGTCCATTAGCTGGTGACAAAGGTGGTGAATTGGTGTTCTCTGGAACTGTTACTAGTTTGCTCTCCGCAGAAAAATCATTCACAGGCCACTATTTGAAAAAATATCTAGAGCTGTAAAGATTTGATTAACTAGCTTGGCACAACAGTGAATCAGATTTTGCTTGAAGCAGAGCGGCATGTATCAAGGAATAAATAAATGGAGCAGTTAAAATTAACCGCTCCATTTAAATTTAAAACCGATATCCAAATTTTAGACCATAGGCGATTGCATGATTGTCTTTAAAATCTGCCTGTTCTGCGAATGGTTTAATTCCTTCTATTGGCAAGTAATAAGTTCCATCTTCAGTTTTTGTATCACCTAACCAATAATATTTTATACCACCAGCTATAAAGTAGTTTTTAGCAGGGTTAAATTGGACACCTAAACCAAGCGACCATGAACCTTTGATTGGTCCCATCGTTGATGCAGGATCACCCGTACCAGAATCCCAACTTACATCTGTTGAAGCAGCCCATTTTTCTGTAAATTGATGTGCGAGACCGACAGTCGCACTATATTGATCTTTTTGATAAGAATCGAGCTTAAAGCCTTGGGTGTAAGCTCCACCAGTTGCCTCTTTCATAATAATTTCAGATAGAGCGCCATATTGCGGTGGGCGTGTTTCAAACTCTTTCCAATTCACCCATCTTAAATTCATATAAACAAGTGATTGTTCAGAAATACCTGTTTGAAAATCAATATTTAATGATGCTGGAGTCTCTAATTGGGTTTTCTCATTTTCAACGAGTTTTAATGGCTCACCATAAATATCTTCATCTACTTGAAATTTATATTTGATTTTGGACCGATAGGTTACCGCTGCTTTTAAGGCAAGATCAGGTAATTGATAACTTCCTCCTAACAACCAACCGACTTCGCCTTCTTGTTTAAACTTAGCATTATAGCCATTAAAAGCCTGAGTATAGGCATTGCCCCGAAGACCTAGGTTTGCTTTTACGGTTTGATAAACTGGTCCACCGTAAATCTGAAAATGCTCAACTGGTGAATAACCCACAATCATACTTAAATTTTGAGTATCGGCTTTTACGAACGTACCTTGATGACTAACATCATTATCAAAGTAACTATTATTAGAACGTGCCGGATATTTAATGTCAGCACTAAAAGGCTGATCGTATAACACACCAAGACTTAAACGATCTGTAAGTTGTAACTTTAGAGCAGCTGTATAGAACTGCGTACTTTCTGCAATATCGCCTGTATCACGACTTTGATGATCTCGTACAAGATCGGCTCTATCGTTGACTATGCCAGAAACAGATGAATCGACTGCAAATAAATTCGCTTCTGCATAATTACCGTTTTCTAGAAATGGCAAGATAGATTGGCCTGATTGTTCCAAGGCTGAAGCGTGACTAATGTTACTCACAAATACGCCAAGCATTCCTATTAAAATCGGATTTGTCCTATTAGTTGGCATTCCATTCATACCTATATCCTTTTTCGTTGTTATTTCCCAAAATCCTTAGGATAGTTTTTTATTTTTAGAGCCATATTTCACAACATGGCTCTAAAATTCTTTACATCTATTTTCGTAATAAACCCAAACCGAAAAGACTTAGCCATACGACCTGCACTGGTAATAAAAACAGTTCAAGAAGTAAGGCTACTTTAGGAAAGCCTGAGAAAAGAAGTGCAGCAAATCCAACATATCCCAACCCAACCAAAACCAATGGGAAACCTAAAGCAGATTTGTTTTTTCTCAGAAGTAGTCCGTTAACTATTGCCCAGAAACCGATTGTCGGTCCTTCCATTGGCCATAAGCCATTTTGAGAGCCTTGCGAAATGGTAGCCCAAACAGTGCCCGCTGCCTGTTTAGCCATTTCATTTCCAGACATATATGTTTCAGCAAGTGGTCCTAATACAGAGGCCTGTAAAACAGCCCCTGCTATACCTAACATGGTTGAAATCACAAGGAATAAAATAGCGATATCGGACAACAACCCTCCTGAAGAGCGCAACTTTCGCCACAGATATACGCCCACAGCCAGAAACGGAAGATAAAAACCAAAACAATCAGAAATCATTGAAGTTCTGAAAAGTGCTTGGTCTTTTGCCGACAAAGTTAATGCAAATTCAGGTTTAAATATTTGATGCAAATCAAAACCTGTAACTGCAAGAAAACAAAGTAAGCAAGTTGCAGCCATTACCGTACCGATTAATGCAACCCACGCTGTAAATACGTGTCCATCATCATATTGTTTAATCGAGTCCAAGGCGTCTTCTCCTAGAAAGTGCTGATACTCGTTCGTATTCGAAATAAGTACGTAGCGCAGCGATGAGACCCGGAATTAATGGGAAACGTTTAAATTTAGCGTGTCCTTTTTCTCCATTGGCAACAAACCAATGCTCGGTAAGCTCCGTTTTACGTTGCAATGCAAGATCAGCTAAAATTCGGCCATAATTTTGTGACATCATTACGCCCGCACCACTGTATCCATAGGCATAAGAAATACGACCATTATGAAGTGTGCCCACTTGAGATCTTACGTCAAAAGGAATAGAACAAGCTCCACTCCAACGTTGAGCAATTTTTAATTTCTGAAATGCAGGAAATACCTTTTTATACATTCGCTCAGCGGCATCATAAAATTGCACTTTCTGAGCTTCGTCCATAGAGCGCCCTTCACCCACGTAGATATCACATAGGTTAAATTGCAATCTTCCATCTACAGTCGTTCTACAGGTTGGAGGACAATAAGTTGTTTTGTCATAAAACTGACCACGATGTTTCCAACCAAGCGCTTTCCAATCTTCATCAGTTAAAGGTTCAGTAATTAACTGATACACAAACATTGGAAGTTGTGCGCGTTTAAGCCCCAATTCTGGTTGTAGTAAATGGGTAAAACCATTTGTTCCCAATACAATATGTTTGGCTCTAACCTCACCTTCTGGGGTTTTGAGAATAAAGAACTTTTCCTTATCTTCTATATCCAGTACTGGTGTTTGCTCAAAAATTTGTGCGCCCGCAGCTTCAGCTATTCGCTTGAGTTCTCGAGAATGCTTTACAGGGTTGACTTGTCCAGAATGTGGCATTCGGCAACCACCAGAAAATGCATCACTATTTAGAGCTTGGCTGACTGTAGCTCGATCCATATACACACTGTCTTTTGAGCGAGGTTGATCGTGCCAGTATTGAGTAAATTGCTCTAATCTTTTTTCATGGCCGCGAAGTGTCGTAAATGTCACACCGGGCATTTCAAAATCGCTATCCATATTTTCGCGTTTGATGAGGTCCTGCACATAGTCCAGACCATTCCATGCGAAATTTTGAAGCTCAGTTAATCTTTCTTTTCCATAAAGTACTTTTGCAGTGGTGGGGTCAAGTACTGGAACTGGCACAACCCAACCAGATGTACGGCCTGAGGCACCAAATGCCACACATTCGCCTTCAAGAACAGCCACTGATGCAGCAGAGTCGGCTTTTTTTATGTGATAGGCGGTAGATAATCCAGTAAACCCTCCTCCAATAATCACCACATCTACATCGATAGTACCTTTAAGAGGTGGTGAAGGAATGTATTCGCCTGAGTGGGCTAACCAGAATGACTTATTTGCATGTGGAATATTATTCATCTAATGCTCCTTCCTTTGATATTTGATATTGCTCAGTCCACGTACCCATACTTTCGCCTATTCATTTTTTTTCAAAAAAAAGGCTTATCGCAAACTCAAGACATAATTTCTTCCCTGAAAAAATGTTGAGTGCTTTATCGCAATGCGTACGAAATCGTAGAGCTGAATATATATTGCTCCAACAATTACACAGTGTCAATGACACTGTGTAATTAAAAATAAAAATTTAGCTTCTGATAAGAATGTTTAGAAAAAAGGAAAATGAGATTGAAAAAATAATTTAAAAAATTTTCTTAAATATTAAACATATATATTTTTTAATTATAGAAATGAATGAACAATTCCTTTTGAACATTCATAAATTTATAGTTAATATTTTTTTAATTAGCACCATAAAGTGTCGATAACCAAATGTTTTGAAGAACCCTTATCGCTACCTTTGGATCAACTTCTGATGGACGTCCGAAAACTTCAGAAAGATATCTTTCTTCAAGCCAGATAAGTGCTTTTGCTGTTTCTTCTACATCTAAATTTTTCTTAATTCTACCAGCTTCTTGTTCTTCTTTAATATGTTGAGCAGCAGCGTTAATAAAGTCTTGCACTAAACTCCGATATGCATTATCCACACGTTCATCGCCTCCTGCTGCTTCTCCGAAAGCTCGTAGTACACGCCCATGCTGCATGTAAACTTCTACCAAACCAACTAAAGTACGGCGCAAATCTTCTTGAGGACTATCACCTTGCAGCCACCTATCTGCAATAGTAAATAATTCTTTCCCAATATTTTCAACAAGGCGTAAGGCCAAGTCATGCTTATCTCGGAAATGTACATAAAATGCTGGACGTTTTAAGCCCGTTCGGCGCATGACCTCATCTACATTGAGTTCACGAAAAGGATGTTCACTTAAAAACTGTTCAGCAGCATTTAATATTTCATTTTCAGAAACTTTAGGGTCGTGTTTGGGTCTACGTCTTGTAGTTGTCATACTATCCAATTTCTCATTGACACGATGTCATTGTAGGTATTAATAAATTATTCGACAAGCATTAATGCACTATTGTGGAACAAATTCTTGGAAAAAAAATAAATAAGAAGATTTTTATACTTAATAACACAATCAGAATTATATATTTTTAAAATCAAACTTTTCAAATATTTAAATAATTATTTAGAAATTCTCAATAACAAAATAAGTATAATTACACTGTGTCATTGACATTGTGTAATTATTAAATTAATAATATTGAACAGCCCCTTTTTATGACGGGGACTTCTTAAATGAAAACATACTGAGCTTAAGTAAGGCGTTTGTTCATCAGTTCCATGGATCAGGGAAAATGAAGATTAATAAATTCATCATCTTAGAAAATCTAACTGATGCTCAATTTACTGAAATTTGTAGAGAGGAATAAGATATGAATACATCAGAACAAGTTACTACTACTGATGTTTTAATCATTGGCGCAGGGATTGCTGGTATTAGCGCAGCGTACCATTTAAAGAAATATCGTCCTAATTCAAGCTTTTTAATTCTAGAAGGCCGAGAAAAAATCGGTGGCACTTGGAGCTTATTCCGCTACCCTGGCATCCGCTCCGATTCAGATATGCAGTCTTTTGCATTTGGTTTTAAGCCTTGGACCGAAAAAAGGACTTTCGGTAGCGCGCAAATGATCTGTGATTATTTGCAGGAAACCCTTACTGAAAATGGTATTGACCAACATATTCAATTTAACAGCTATGTAACGAGTGCAGAATTTTCATCAAGTGAAGGCATGTGGACTGTTAAAGTCGAACAAAAAGACAAAAAAGAGTTAGTCACCTTACGTTCGCGCTTCCTGCTTATGGGCACAGGTTACTACGATTATAATAATGGTTATTCGCCTGAGTTTCAGGGAAGCGAAGACTTCAAAGGTCAAATCGTTCATCCTCAACACTGGCCAGAAAATCTCAACTATTCAGGCAAAAAAGTTGTCGTAATTGGCAGTGGAGCTACAGCGGTAACCTTAATCCCAGCTATGGCTAAAGATGTTGAACATATCACCATGCTTCAAAGATCACCTAGTTATGTGATTGCGATGCCAAGTGTCGACCCTATTGCACTGGCTTTAAATAAAGTTCTCTCGCCTCAACGTGCATATGAAATTATTCGCAAGAAAAATATTGCACTCAGCCGAGGAATGTATAAATTAAGCCGCCGTTTTCCAGATGTGATGCGCCGCCTACTGATTGCAGATGTAAAACGCAGACTGCCTAAAGGTTTTGATGTCGCAACTCATTTCTCGCCAAAATACAATCCATGGGATGAACGCTTATGTGTTGTACCAGATGGAGACATGTTTAAAGCAATTTCTTCGGGCAAAGCTTCTGTTGTGACAGATCATATTGACCGCTTTACTAAAGATGGAATCTTACTGAAGTCAGGTAAAACACTTGTAGCAGATATTATTATTACTGCAACGGGTTTAAACATGCTGGCATTCAGCAAGATTCAACTGACTGTCGATGGTAAGAAAATCGATTATCCAGATACAACCATTTATAAGTCTATGATGCTATCTGATATTCCAAATTTTGCCTTTGCATTTGGTTATACCAACATCGCATGGACCTTAAAAGTAGATCTAGTATGGCGATACTTCTGCCGTCTACTTGACTACATGGATGAGAATAAATACGGAACATTTACGCCAGTGATTGCTAATAAAGACATGAAGCGAGTTCCGTTTGTTGATTTGAGTCCGGGATATGTTCAACGTGGTTTAGCTCAGTTCCCTAAGGCAGGAACAGAAGGACCATGGGAATTTCAACATGATTATGAGTTTGATTTAGAAAGGCTCAACAAAGGTCCTGTTGTCGATAAAGCATTACATTTCACTGCTCTTTTACCTAAGAAAAAATTGGCAGTTGTTCCAGAGTCAAATTCAGATGAATTGAAGATCAAAGCTTAATACTACCCTCAAAATTAAGGTCTCTTATTTAAGTAAAACCTAAATAAGAGACTAAATATATTAGGTAAACATTATGGAAAATATTAAATTTACCAGTAAAGGAATTACATGTTCGGCTTGGTATATCCCGACCACATCCGATAAGTACAAAAGCTCTCGAGGGCGCCCCTGCATTATTATGGGAAATGGCTTCGGAGGTACAAAAGATACAGGGTTATTACATTTTGCAGAGCCATTTAGCAAAGCAGGCTTTGATACATTTATATTCGATTATCGTAGTTTTGGAGAGTCTGGCGGTTTTCCAAGACAGAATGTGTCCTATAAAAATCAACGTGAAGACTATCATGCAGCAATCGCAGCTGTGCGAAGCTTACCCAATGTAGATCGAAACCGTATCGCACTTTGGGGCACGTCTTATTCTGGTGGACACGTAATGGTCGTTGCAGCTCAAGACCCAAAAATCTCAGCTGTAATATCTATGAATCCAGCTACAGATGGTTTAGCCGCCCTTACACAGATCTTACGTTACGGCGGGCTTAAGCAGTTAACAGTTGCCGTGGCTCACGGTTTAAAAGACTTAGTCCGCTCACTGTTAGGTCAAGAAGCACATGTTATTCCAATTGTTGGCCAACCTGGCACGGCAGCCATGATTAGTACACCGGGAGCAGAAACTTCCTATAAATCGATGGCTGGACCAACGTGGCGTAACGAAGTATGTGCCCGTACAGCTTTAGAAGTTGCAAGAAATCGACCGATTAATTTCGCTCGTCAAATAAAGTGTCCTTTACTGGTACAAGTTGGTTCAAATGATCAAGTTGCTCCACCTGAAGCTGCACGCAAGTCCGCTAATTTAGCAAGTGGTAAAGTTGAATTAGCGGAATACCCAATCGATCATTTTGATTTTTACAGCGGAACATGGCAAACAAAACTATTAGATGAACAAATCAACTTTTTAGCAAAAGTTTTAAGCCATCCAAAGGCGAAATAAAATTTTATAGTCATCAATAAACATATGAAAATAAGCTGATTAGGAATCTATCTAATCAGCTTATTTGAAGCCATTATCTCCATAACTTTTATGTATATAGTTAATCTTATGATCGGTACTTGGCCTGAATCATCAGCATGATAATAACGAACAACGAAGGTATTGCCGCAATCACAAATAAATGGGTAATGACAAGAAATTGAGAAAGATAACCACCAAATAACGGCCCAATGACCGAACCCAAACGGGCAATCCCAATACTCCAGCCCACCCCAGTGGTACGAAGTGAAACTGGGTAATAACTCGCAGACAGCGCATTAATAGCAGGTTGCCCACCAACAATCGCAAAGCCAGCAATGAAAATGATGATAAATAATAAAACAATATGGCTAACAGCATAGCCAATTAAAGCAACACTAATTACTGCAACTAAAAAAACAGGAATTAATACTTTATAAAATCCAGTCTTATCGATTTTAAGACCCATCACAACACTACCGATCGTACCGCCTAATTGTAGAGTTGAGCCGATCATCAATGCCTGATTTAATGACAGCCCTGACTCTTTAGACAAAGTCGGTAGCCAGTTCGCCAGAAAATAGAGACTGATCATATTTAAAATACTGATGATCCAGATGGAATAGGTAAAAAACGCACGCTTATTTTTAAATAACTCAAGCGGTGACTTCTTAACCTGAACTTCAGTAGTATTAATGATTTTCATCTCTGAATTAAATGTTAATGCAGGATAAAACTTCTTTAACCAAAACAAAATCTTGGGCGTATTTTTACTTTTTTCACTCAAAAAATATAAAGATTCTGGCAGCTTAAAGAACGTGATAAAGAAAATAATTAAAGGAACAATACCGCCAAAATAGAAAATCGCCTGCCATCCTCCCCAAGGAACTAACAAGGCTGATATGCCTCCCCCCAACATTGCCCCGACCGTATAGCCACAAGAAATGACCATCATGGTGAAAATACGAGATTGATATGGAACAATTTCGGAGCTATAAGCCATGACATTTGGCATGATACCTCCTAAAAAAATTCCTGTAACAAAGCGGATTGCAGTCAATTGCTCAATATTGCCAACATGTGGTGTGACCAGCATCAATATGGAGAACATAAAGGTTGAGATCAGTAATATGGGACGGCGTCCAAAACGATCAGAAAGTGAACTTAATAAAAATGATCCAACAAACAAACCAAATAAGCTGGCGCTAAACACAACGCCTAGCATAGTTTTATGAACGCCCCATTCTTCTATAATCATTGGGGCTGCGTAAGCCATGGACTGAATGTCATACCCATCCATAATCATTAGCAATAAACAGGTGAACAAAATAAATTTCTGATAACGTCCAACTTTCTGCTGATTGATCAGATCACTTAATGCAACTTCTTTCATGGTCATCCTTTCTCCATGTTGCGCTTTCAATTATTTTCATTTTAATTACGTTATTCGTAATTAATTTATGAATAACGTAAAACAAAATAACAATATTCTCCCCCAAAAGTCAAAACATTAACTTTTTCGGCTGATCGGAAAGCGCTCATGATTTACTCATCACACCATATTTTTAAATTATTATTTTCCTTCAGTTGTTTGTTTTAAAAAACTGCTCTAGTACGACATCTCTCTCTTCCAAACTATTGGAACTTAGAAATTGCATCATCAAGCCATCGATTAGGTTTAACACCATGTTGGCATCGGGTTTTATTGCACAAGTTTCTAGACTAAAAACCAGCTCAAAAATTTCATGAAGTAGCCATTTTCGATATTCAATCGCCATGCGGTAACCTTGCGAATAAACGAGTTTAATTTCAAATATGGCTTTGAGTAATAAGTGGTACAGGTTATTAGAACAGACATGTAAGCGCACAATTTCTTTGAGTTTATCGCTTGAAGTGTAGTAACGGTTTGAGTAAATAATTGACAGTACTTCTTCTTTAAGGAGTCTCTTTTGAAAGGCGATACACATTTCAATCAGGCGCTCTTTTGAGGCAAAGTAATTATAAAAAGTGGTTTTGGTTATTTCAGATTCTTTCACAATCAGGTCTATTCCTGCTGTGTGAAAACCATGGCTGGTAAATAAGCGTATCGCCGTACGAATAACCTGTAATTTTTTGGAAGAGATTTCTAAATTTGACATAGTTTTACCGTTATAAATTTTTGTTGTTTCTAAAAGAAATACTTTTCTGGGAGAAAAAAAGGCATAGCAAAGCCGTAAGACTGTGCTTGGCACATCTCAAGTTTTATTGTTGATGCAAGTTTTTTGAGCCGTAATGACTTAAAGCCTGAAAACCTTTGGGTGATCAAGCTGCTTTAAATTTTTAAGTTGTGTCGTTATAGCTTTTGGCAAGGACTGCCAAGAAATAATGAATGTGCAAAGCCAACTCCTTCTATTGGGAGTTCTGCCAGACATTTTAAATTATGGTGGCAGAACGGAAGAGGGTTAGCAGACTAGTAATAACTCAAACTAGCACACCC
>Ga0105244_10003148_pt1 | contig 12006 bp, 9 predicted proteins | sample KBSM44metaG_FD_80423 | JGI IMG/M metagenome (GOLD analysis project Ga0105244, IMG submission 80423) | Miscanthus rhizosphere microbial communities from Kellogg Biological Station, Michigan, USA - KBS M4-4 metaG | ecosystem: Host-associated > Plants > Roots > Rhizosphere > Soil | place: Michigan...
TATCGTTGACCACTTCACCTACACCTTTATGGGTGATGGCTGCATGATGGAAGGCATTTCCCATGAAGTTTGCTCGCTGGCGGGTACGCTGGGTCTGGGTAAACTGGTTGCTTTCTATGATGACAACGGTATCTCTATCGACGGCCACGTTGAAGGCTGGTTCACAGACGATACCGCTAAACGCTTTGAAGCCTACGGCTGGCACGTAGTGCGCGGCGTTGACGGCCACGATGCTGACGCTATCAAACGCGCAGTTGAAGAAGCCAAAGCGGTTACCGACAAACCTTCACTGCTGATGTGCAAAACCATCATCGGTTTCGGTTCACCAAACAAAGCGGGTACGCACGATTCCCACGGCGCACCACTGGGTGATGCAGAAATTGCACTGACTCGTGAAGCACTGGGCTGGAAACACGCACCATTCGAAATCCCATCTGACATTTATGCTCAGTGGGACGCACGTGAAGCAGGCCAGGCGAAAGAAGCGGCATGGAATGAGAAGTTCGCTGCCTACGCTAAAGCCTTCCCACAGGAAGCTGCTGAATTCACCCGTCGTATGAAAGGCGACATGCCTGCTGAGTTCGCTGCTAAAGCGCAAGAGTTCATCAAGAACCTGCAAGCTAACCCTGCGAAAATCGCTAGCCGTAAAGCCTCTCAAAACACCATCGAAGCATTCGGCCACTTGCTGCCAGAATTCCTCGGCGGCTCCGCTGACCTCGCGCCTTCTAACCTGACCATCTGGTCTGGTTCTAAAGCCATCAACGAAGACCTGGCCGGTAACTACATTCGTTACGGTGTACGTGAATTCGGTATGACTGCGATTGCGAACGGTATCGCGCTGCACGGTGGTTTCCTGCCGTACACCTCTACTTTCCTGATGTTTGTTGAATATGCCCGTAACGCGGTGCGTATGGCTGCATTGATGAAGCAACGCCAGGTGATGGTCTACACCCACGACTCAATCGGTCTGGGCGAAGATGGCCCAACTCACCAACCGGTTGAGCAACTTGCTGCACTGCGTGTGACACCAAACATGAGCACATGGCGTCCATGTGACCAGGTTGAATCTGCGGTGGCGTGGAAATACGCAGTAGAACGTCATGACGGCCCGACCGCTCTGATCTTCTCTCGTCAGAACCTGGCACAACAGGATCGTACTGAGCAGCAACTGGCGGACGTCGCTCGTGGCGCATACATCCTGAAGGATTGTGCAGGCCAGCCTGAGTTGATTCTGATTGCGACCGGTTCTGAAGTTGAACTGGCTGTTGCAGCGTGGGATCAACTGACTGCTGAAGGCATCAAAGCGCGCGTCGTTTCTATGCCGTCTACTGATGCATTCGACAAGCAAGATCCTGCTTACCGTGAAACCGTGCTGCCGAAAGCGGTTAGCGCACGTGTTGCTATCGAAGCCAGCATCGCTGACTACTGGTACAAATACGTTGGCCTGAACGGCGCTGTTGTTGGCATGACCACCTTCGGTGAGTCGGCGCCAGCAGAGCAATTGTTCGAAGAGTTTGGCTTCACCGTAGAAAACGTGGTGAAACAGGCTAAAGCAGTTCTGTAAAACGTCCTACCACGAAGGCCAGCAAATATTGATTGCTGGCCTTTTTTTTATCCGTTGTTGATAATGCAACTGAAAATCATTATCATTTGCATTACGTAAATTAATGTGAATAAAAGTAAATGAATCGACACACTTTGTATGGTTACAAGAAATCGGGCTTCATTGCTTTAACCGCCGTACTGTTAGCCCATTCTATTAACGTCAGCGCAAAGCCGCTTCCCGAAAAGGACTTCCTCACTGTTCCAACGGGTAACGGTCTTTATGAACTGGCTTATGACGCCTCACAGAACGTACTGTTCGCAGCTTCAGCCCCTTCGTTCGATAAAGATAAAACCGATGGTCTGATCTACAAATTCAATCCTGAAACTCTTAACGCGACGGGAAATATCAGCACCAAAAGACGGGCATTTGCCACGGTGCTGGATGAAGAAAACCATACTCTTTATATCGGCAATACTCTCGACGGTTCAGTGACGCTAATTGATACGCGCACCGGCAAAGAGATCAAAACCGTTCAATTAAGTGACACAAGTCATCCCAAAGAAATCGTTCACACTCGTGAAATGGCGCTCGATAAAAAACGCCAGCGTCTGTATGTCTCAGGTGTGACCGAGAAAGGGATTATTTGGGTTATCGATACGCAGCAGCAACAGCATATTGGCACCATCGAAAATGTCGGTGAATATCCAACCGGATTAGCTGTTGATGAAGAAAAAGCGCGCGTTTATAGCGTTAATGGCAGTGGGGAATTAATCACTCTTGATGCAGGTAATAACAAAATCATTTCACGCGTAAAAATTGAGCCGCAGAAAAAACACTTCTTCTTAAATATAGCGTTGGATAATAAAAATGGTCGCGCATTTATTACCGATCCTGATTTACCTGATGTGCTGGTGGTTTCGCTTAAAGATGGCAAAATCATTCACCACATCGACGTTATTAATTCCCTGGCGGTGATGTATAACGCAGCACGTAATGAGATATACATTACGCATCGCAATGCCCAACTCATCAGCATTGTCGACAGTGAAACCTACAAAGTGAAAGCCAGTATTGCTACCACGGCACTGCCGAATAGTCTTGCGCTTTCATCAGATGGGCGCACGCTTTATGCCAGCGTGAAGCAGGGCGAAAAAGAAATGGGCAAAAAGCCGGATTACATTATTAAAGTCGAACTCGACAAAATCTAAATAAAATTTAATTAAAAGAATAATAAAACCCTGCGATGAAAATTCGCAGGGTCAGTGAGCTTTTTTTTCAATATCTCAGGAAAGTAGAAAATGAGAAATAATAAGCGTTTGGCATTTGCAGGAATAGTCGCGCTGGCTGGAGGCACGATGCTTCCCGTGCTGGCTGAAGAAAATAAGGCACCTCTTAGTGAATCTGAAGATCAAATGGTGGTGACCGCATCGGGCTTTTCTCAACAAAAGAAAGAAGCTCCAGCCACCATTTCCGTCATTGATCGTAAGCAGCTTGATGAGAAGCCCAACCGTAATGTCGCTGAAGCCATCCAGGATTTGCCTGGCGTTAATGTTGGTACTGGCTCAAGCGATATGTCGTCTGGCGATATAATGATGCGCGGCATGGATTCCAGCTATACCGCTTATATGGTTAACAGCGTGAAACAGAATACCGGCGAGTCGCGCCCGTACGGCCAGGATATTGGCGCTGAAGTTAATTTCTTACCGCCAATGGAAGCCATCGAACGTATCGAAGTTATTCGCGGGCCAATGTCTTCACTGTATGGCTCTGACGCGATTGGCGGTGTGGTTAACGTTATTACCAAAAAACCGTACGGCGTCAATGACTGGACTGGCGCGCTGGCGGCCAATACTTTCATTCAAGAAGACAGCACATTCGGCAATACCAACCAGATGAATCTGTTTGCCATGGGGCCAATCGTGCCAGACGTATTAGGCGTCAGTGTCGCGGCTGACTGGCTTAACCGCCGTGATGATGAACGCGATAAATACTTCAGCAAAAACGATCGTAAATCGATTGATATGACTGTGGGTCTGGCGGCCAATGAAACTAACTTGTTTGACCTGAATGTGGTCACGGGAAGACAGAAGAAGAATCGTGATGAAGCGCCGTGGATGTGGACGTTTGACCGGGATGCGATAACGCTGAGCCACAGTGGCTGGTACGCTGAAGATACCATTACGACTCACAACTACATCAACTACGAGAAAGGTCGGTCAAAATACGAACTGGACGGTGATTCACCTCAGTACATCGAAACCGAGAACTATGTCGCGAACAGCCAGACGACTTTCACGCTTGATAATCACAAGCTCACTGTGGGGGCTAACTTCACCCGCGAAGAGCTGAACGATCAGTTTGCTGTGTCGAGCAAAGAAGCGCCTGGGGTTGAGCCGGTGACGAAAATCAGCCGCGACGGTTGGGCACTCTTCGCTGAAGATGGCTGGCAAATGGGGGACTTCACGCTGACCACTTCCGCTCGTTTGGATCGTGACAACTATTTCGGCACGCATGTTACGCCAAAACTCTACGGTAACTGGTCGATCACTGATGCATGGGCGCTGAAAGGTGGGGTCTCTGCAGGTTATAAAAAACCGGAACTCCGTGAAACGTCTGCTGACTTTGTTACGCCGCGCGGTTCGTTGCCACCGTACCCGTATTTGACCGTAGGTAACGATGAACTTAAACCAGAGAAAAGTGTTAACTCTGAACTGGGCCTGTATTGGGCTGGTGAGAAGCTGGCATTAGACGGCACGATTTTCTATACCCAGTTCAAAGATAAAATTTCCGAACAGACTATCTGTGAAACCACAGATACCAATCAGTGCCAGATGAACGGTTATAAAGCTGATTCCATCAGCAAATATTTCAACGTCGGTAAAGCTGATGTCTACGGTGTGGAACTGAATGCTGACTGGCAAGTCACCGAAACGGTGAAAGCCAACGCAAACTACACCTATAACCATAGCGAGCAGAAAACGGGTGTTAACAAAGGCTACGCGCTGAATGATTTCCCGCGCCATATGGCAAATCTGTCGCTTACCTGGTCTGCGACCGAAGCGTTGGATCTGTGGAGTAAAGCCAATTACCGCGGCAGCAACCGCGATACTGGCGATCATGTTGATTACGACACCTGGACGATGATCGATCTTGGCGCGCGTTATCAGTTCAACAAAAACACTCAACTTCTGGCGGGGATCTACAACTTGTTCGACGCTGATCCGCAACGTGTCAGTCAATGGGGAGATTATGGACTGGTTGAAGGGCGTCGTTATAACCTGGGGGCACGTATTGAGTTTTGATTGAAATTTGCCAGGAAAATACCAGCCAGTCAGCGGTATCTCTGACTGGCTGTTTTCTTTAAAATGGTCTCAGAAAACATCATGCGCTTTATCTCAAAAAAGGGTGTAATCAAGCCCTTTGTTGTGATCTGCATTACAATTTTGATATTGGTTATAATTGTATACTTGTGATGGTTATCAAATTATGGCTATTGACAAATATAAATGACACCTTCTATTTAATTTAATTATTTGAATTGATTGAGTTAAATATTCTCACGTAAAAATACTTACCTCTCCCGCGCTCATTTGATTTATTTTCCTCGTCGGCATATTTTAATTGAAAATAAAAACACCCTACAAACGAGGAAGTCAGTATGCGGTTAATAGATTATTTCCCTGATGCTGCCATATCCATAAAAACCTCTGCCGAAAACTGGCGGCAGGCAATAGATTATTCAATGGAAGTCCTGTTGCAAAAAGGATATGTCACCTCTTCTTACATAGATGCAATAAAATCCACCACTCAAGAAACTGGGCCTTATTATATTCTGGCACCTTATGTGGCTATGCCGCATGCCAGGCCAGAATGCGGTGCAATAAAAACCGGATTATCACTTACCTTATTAAAAAATACTGTTGCTTTCGGTGAAGGTAAAGAACCAGTAAAGCTATTAATAGGATTGTCTGCGGCTGATTCTGACGAGCATATTGGTGCCATTCAGGCATTGAGTGAAATGTTTTGTGAAGAATCTCAAATTGAAGCCTTGCTGAACGCAAATACTGAGCAGCAATTAATGGATATTATCTCTCAGGGATAATACCCGTCATACTTCAAGCTGCATCTTTGTTGGCTGCATTCACTCACTCGAATCACTTATTTATATAAGTTCATCGGGATTCGCTCTCTTGCCGCCTCAATGCAACTTGAATTATTTAGGGTATAAAAAGGATAAATATGAAAAATAAATCAGCTCGTGCCAAAGTCCAGGCGTTCGGGGGATTTCTTACCGCCATGGTTATCCCCAATATTGGCGCTTTTATTGCGTGGGGTTTTATTACCGCGTTATTTATTCCAACCGGCTGGATGCCCAATGAGCATTTCGCCAAAATAGTTGGCCCGATGATCACCTATTTGCTGCCCGTTATGATTGGTTCGACCGGCGGGCATTTAGTCGGTGGCAAGCGTGGCGCGGTGATGGGCGGTATCGGCACCATCGGCGTGATTGTCGGTGCTGACATTCCTATGTTTATTGGTGCGATGATCATGGGGCCGCTCGGTGGCTGGGCCATTAAAGTTATCGACAGAACGCTGGAAAAACATATTCCGCCGGGCTTTGAGATGGTTATCAATAACTTCTCACTAGGTATTGCGGGGATGCTGTTTTGTCTGTTGGCTTTCGAGGTCATTGGCCCTGCGGTATTGGTGGCGAACAATTTCGTAAAAGAGTGCATCGAAGCATTGGTCAGTACCGGCTATTTGCCGCTACTTTCCCTGATTAACGAACCAGCAAAAATTCTGTTCCTTAACAATGCTATTGACCAGGGGGTTTACTATCCACTTGGAATGCAGCAAGCGTCTGATACCGGTAAATCCATCTTCTTTATGGTGGCATCTAACCCAGGTCCTGGGCTGGGTCTGCTGCTTGGGTTCACGATATTTGGCAAAGGGATGGCAAAAAAATCCGCTCCAGGAGCGATGATTATTCACTTCCTCGGTGGCATACATGAACTCTATTTCCCGTATGTGTTGATGAAGCCGCTAACGCTGATTGCCATGATTGCAGGCGGCATGTCCGGGATTTACACCTTTAATCTTTTGGGCGGTGGACTTGTTGCGGGGCCAAGCCCAGGCTCTATCTTTGCCTATCTGGCACTGACACCGCGAGGCGCCTTCTTTGCCACCATCGCAGGGGTAACAGTCGCAACAGTCGTATCGTTTGTTATCACCTCGTTGATCCTCAAGATGGACCGGAGCAAAGAAGCCGAAAAAGATGACAACTTCGATGAAACGGCAAGCGCCATGAAGGTGATGAAACAAGACGGGGCGTGGAATAGAGGGCCAGTGAAACTGATTGCTTTCGTTTGTGATGCGGGAATGGGCTCAAGTGCCATGGGAGCGACGACATTCCGTAAACGTCTGGAAAAGCAGGGCATGGAAACGGAAGTTAAACATTATGCGATTGAAAACGTCCCGGACAATGCAGAAATCATAGTCACTCATGCAAGCCTCGAAGGCCGTGTAAAACGCGTGTCTGACAAACCGCTGATACTCATTAATAACTATATTGGCGACCCTAAGCTTGACGTTTTATTTAATGAATTGACCTCCCAGGCAAAATAATAAGGATTCCGATGAAAACTAAAGTTGCAGCCATTTATGGCAAGCGGGATGTGCGTATCCGCGAGTTTGAATTACCCGAAATCACTGATGACGAATTATTAGTGAGTGTGATTTCCGATAGCGTTTGTTTATCAACCTGGAAAGCGGCATTGCTGGCAAGTGATCATAAACGCGTACCAGACGATCTCAATAACCATCCGGTTATTACCGGGCATGAATGTGCAGGTGTAATTGTCGAAGTTGGTCATAATTTACGAGGTAAATATCAGAAAGGTCAGCGATACGTTCTGCAACCAGCAATGGGATTACCAAGTGGATATTCGGCTGGATACAGTTATGAATATTTTGGTGGCAATGCGACTTATATGATTATCCCTAAGCTGGCCATCGATATGGGATGTGTATTACCGTATCGCGGATCCTATTTTGCAGCAGCCTCTTTGGCAGAACCGATGTGCTGTATTATTGGGGCATATAAAGCTAACTATCACACCACACAATATGTTTATGAACACCGTATGGGAATTAAACCCGGCGGCAATCTTGCCTTATTAGCCTGCGCCGGGCCGATGGGTATCGGCGCAATTGATTATGCAATCAACGGCAATATTAAACCGGGCAAAGTGGTGGTGGTGGATATTGATGAAGCCCGACTGGCGCAAGCACAAAAACTCCTGCCGGTAGAGCTGGCGGCAAAACATGGCATTGAGCTGGTTTATGTAAACAGCAAGCAATTGGATAACCCTGCGGCGGCGTTGCGCGAGATGACTGGCGGTGCGGGGTTCGATGACGTCTTCGTCTATGCTGCAGTGCCTGCGGTAATTGAGCTTGGCGACGATCTCCTTGCTGATGATGGCTGCCTGAATTTCTTTGCCGGACCAACCGATAAAAACTTTAAAGTGCCGTTTAACTTCTACAACGTACATTACGGTAGCACGCACATCGTCGGGACTTCCGGAGGATCAACGGACGACATGCTCGAAGCGATTGAGCTTGCCGCCAGCGGAAGATTGCAACCGTCATTTATGGTCACGCACGTCGGGGGACTTGATGCCGTTCCTGAAACTGTGATTAACCTGCCGGATATTCCTGGCGGCAAAAAACTCATTTATAACGGCGTGACGATGCCACTGACCGCCATTACCGATTTTGCCCGTTTAGGGGAAACCGAACCGTTATTCCAGCGCCTTGCAGAGCTAGTTGCCAGGACACATGGCGTGTGGAACGAAGCCGCAGAAAAATATCTGTTAGCGCATTTTGGTGTTGATATCGGGGTGGAGGCTTAAGCATGAAAACACTGGCTTATCCTTTTTTCCGCACCACGGAACAGGCGGCTTTGGCTGCCTGGCCACTCATCGGTTGCGGTGACAAAAATCGTATCGATGGTGTGGCTGTGCAGGCGATGCGCGATGCACTTAATCAAATCGATATGCAGGGGAAGATTGTCATTGGTGAAGGAGAAATCGACCATGCGCCGATGCTGTATATCGGCGAGATGTTAGGGAATGCTCCCTCCCCGAAAATCGATATTGCCGTCGATCCCATAGAAGGTACTCGCATGGTGGCGATGGGGCAAAACAATGCCCTGGCGGTCATGGCCTGTGCGCCGCAAGGAACACTGCTTCATGCACCCGACATGTATATGAAGAAGCTGGTGGTCGGCAAGAAGGCGAAAGGAGTGATTAATCTGGCGGTCACGCTTGAAGAAAATCTGCGCAATATTGCCAAAGCATTGGGCAAACCGCTCGAGCGGCTACGAATGGTCACGCTGGATAAACCGCGGCATCAGGATGCCATCGCCGTCGCCACAAGCCTCGGTGTGAAAGTGATTGCTTTGCCCGATGGTGACGTCGCCGCAAGCGTAATGACGTGCTTACTGGAAAACCAGTACGACGTGATGTACAGCATCGGCGGTGCGCCAGAAGGCGTGATTTCGGCCTGTGCGGTGAAAGCGCTGGAGGGTGAAATGCAGATCGAGCTATTAGATTTTTGCCAGGCAAAAGGGGAGTCCCCTGATAATCGCCGGATTGCAGATTCTGAACATCGCCGCTGTGCTGAAATGGGCGTTGAGGTTAACCGCATTTATAGCCTGCATGAAATTGTTAAAAGCGACGAGGTTTTATTCTCCGCTACTGGCGTGACGGGAGGCGATATTCTGCAAGGCGTACGTGAGGAGGGTGATGTGGTGCGCACTCAAACGCTCTTGATTAATGGTATAGAGCGCACCTGTAATATTATAGACTCTCTACATCACCTTTAATGTACTGAGCTATTGATGACCACGTTGAACGAAGATGATGTGCTTGAAAAGCTGGAAGCGCAAAATGATCTCGCTTCATTTATGAGCGTCGCTCACGATATTTTGTTATCCGGTATCAGGCAATTTCTGCCTTCGTTATTTGTTGATAATGATGAAGAGATAGTCGAGTACGCCGTTAAGCCATTGCTTGCCCGAAGCGGGCCGCTGGATGATATCGACGTTGCGTTGCGCCTGATTTACGCACTGGGGAAAATGGATAAATGGCTGTATGCCGACATTACCTGTTTTGCGCAGTTCTGCGATTTTGTGCAACACAGCAAAGAGACCATTCTGTTTCATGATGATGTCACTTATGATTTCATTGCGAACCTGAATTCAATTACCCAAAACGCCACGCTGTTTAATGCAATTAAAAGCATGAAGTATTCGGACTTCTCTATTTATTCCGAAGTGCGTTACGGCAATCTGGTGAAAACGGCGTTATCTCTGGCGGTGACTTCATTATTGAAGGAGCTAGTCTGGTGAATGTCACATTAAAGATTAATGGATTAGAGACGCAAGCCTGCTTTAACGATCAAGAGGTCGAGACGTTACATAAGCCATTGTTAAAACAGTTAGCTGAAAAGCAAAGGCAGTTACAGCGCAGGCTGATTGTGTTTATGGCGGCTCCGCCGGGCACGGGTAAGTCGACGCTGGCGGCTTTTTGGGAATATCTAACGGCGCAAGATTCGGCATTACCGGCGATTCAGGCCTTGCCGATGGACGGTTTCCATCACTACAACGACTATCTACTGGCAAATAATCTCAAGCAGCATAAAGGTGCACCGCAAACTTTTAATGTTGCAAAGCTGACCGATGCGCTGCGTGCTTTGCATCAACCCGAAAGTAAATGGCCGCAGTACGATCGCAATTTGCACGACCCGGTGGAAAATGCGATCACCGTGAAGGCTCCGATTGTTGTGGTTGAGGGAAACTGGTTACTGCTCAATCAGCCTGAATGGCAATCACTGCGGGCGTTGTGTGATTATTCAGTGTTTATTTCGGCCCAACCTGAACTGCTTTCAGAACGCTTGATTGGCAGGAAAATGCGCGGTGGTTTGACCCGGCAACAGGCGGAAGAATTTTTCCGGACCACCGACGGGGTAAATGTGCTGCGTGTTCTGGAAAACAGTCAGCCCGCTGATATGCGATTAAGCATGGATGAGCAGGGCGGTTACCGGCAAATTTAATCGCGACACGGGCCAATACAGCGGCCCGCTGTTTTTCCATTATTCTTGATTCTACCTGGTTATTATTCGTCCTCTGACCCTTTGTCGTTGCATTTATTCCATCAAATTTGTGACGTACGTCAGAAGATCGGTTCCCTGTCATGGGGTAACGTTCCATTTATTCCCCGTATCGCTTAACATGGCTGAAGCGTTTCAGTCGAATGAATGTTCGACAATTAAGCAAACAATTGCAGTTTCGATAGTGCGAGGATTCCCCTCAGACGATTGCTGGATTACTCTGTCAGCCACTTAGTCTCAGGGATTCTGGCAGGAGAGATATGACCGTACGCATAGCAATTAATGGCTTCGGTCGCATTGGGCGCAACGTGGTACGTGCTTTGTACGAATCCGGTCGCCGTGCGGAAATTACCGTGGTAGCAATCAATGAACTGGCTGATGCTGCGGGTATGGCGCATCTATTGAAGTACGACACCAGTCATGGCCGCTTCGCCTGGGACGTTCGTCAGGAACGCAGTCAGTTATGGGTAGGTGATGACACCATCCGTATCTTGCACGAACCAGAAATTGCTAATTTACCGTGGCGTGAGCTGGGCGTAGATGTGGTGCTGGATTGTACCGGTGTGTTTGGCTCCCGCGCAGACGGTGAAGCACATCTGGCCGCCGGTGCCAAAAAAGTCCTCTTCTCTCATCCTGGCGGTAACGACCTCGACGCCACCGTTGTTTACGGTGTGAATCATGAAAGTGTGGTGGCTGAACATTGCATCGTTTCGAATGCCTCCTGCACCACAAACTGCATTATTCCTATTATCAAATTGCTTGATGATGCCTATGGTATTGAGTGGGGCACGGTAACCACCATCCATTCAGCCATGCATGATCAACAGGTTATCGACGCCTATCATCCAGACTTGCGCCGCACGCGTGCCGCCAGCCAGTCTATTATCCCTGTAGATACGCGTCTTGCTGCCGGTATCACACGTATTTTCCCGCAATTTAACGACCGATTTGAGGCGATTGCGGTACGTGTTCCGACCATCAATGTCACGGCAATCGATTTAAGCGTGACAGTGAAAAATGCAGTTAATGCCAATGAAGTCAACAAGTTGCTGCAAAAAGCAGCACGTGATTCATTTCATGGTATAGTTGACTATACGGAATTACCGTTGGTCTCGACTGATTTTAACCACGATCCGCATAGCGCCATTGTTGATGGCACGCAAACTCGGGTCAGTGGGCAACATCTGATTAAAACTTTAGTCTGGTGTGATAACGAATGGGGCTTTGCTAACCGAATGCTCGACACGACGTTAGTCATGGCCGCAAGTGGTTTCAGGTAAGGCGCATAA
>Ga0105244_10003149_pt1 | contig 12001 bp, 10 predicted proteins | sample KBSM44metaG_FD_80423 | JGI IMG/M metagenome (GOLD analysis project Ga0105244, IMG submission 80423) | Miscanthus rhizosphere microbial communities from Kellogg Biological Station, Michigan, USA - KBS M4-4 metaG | ecosystem: Host-associated > Plants > Roots > Rhizosphere > Soil | place...
ACCATCGGCAAAGATGCGTGGGGCGCGGGCAATCCGGTGTTCAAAGGTTCTTCGCTGATGTTCCTCAAGCCGGGCGATCAGGTTACGGTGCGCGACCTGATGCGCGGTGTGATCATCGATTCAGGTAACGATGCTTGCGTGGCGCTGGCGGATCACGTGGCCGGCAGCGAGAGTAGCTTCGTTAACATGATGAACAGCTATGTGCAGAAGCTGAATTTGACGCACACTCATTTTGAAACCGTGCATGGTCTTGACGCGCCGGGCCAGCACACCACCGCACGCGATCTGGCAACGCTATCGCGTGCGATTATCAGCGGCGAGCCCGATTTCTACGCCATGTACGGTGAGAAAACCCTGACCTGGAACGGCATCACGCAGAACAACCGCAACGGTTTGTTGTGGGATCAAAATCTGCACGTCGATGGTCTGAAAACCGGGCATACCGAAAGCGCTGGTTTTAACATCATCGCGTCTAACGTCGTCGGACGTCATCGCCTGATCGCCGTGATCATGGGCGGCAAAAGTTCGAAAGGCCGTGAAGATCAGGCGCGCAAGCTGCTGGTGTGGGGCCAAAACACCTTTGATACGGTGCAACTGTTCCACGCAGGGAAAAAAATCGGTACGGAAAACGTCTGGTACGGCAATCCGCATAAAGTGGATGTCGGTACCACGCAGGATATCTACCTGTCGCTGCCGCGCAGCGAAGTCGCCAACGTGATGGCCAAATACGTGATTGACCGTAAAGATCTGGAAGCGCCGCTGAAAGCGGGCGAGCAGATTGGGGAAATTCAGGTGATGGACAAAGATAAGCAGTTGGCAAGCTATCCGCTTTATGCGCTGCAAGCGGTTGATCAGGCAGGCATCATTACGCGCATCAGCGATTACGTGAAACAGAAACTGTAATTCGCCGCGTAATTTTGCGTCATCGCCGTCGCCGTGCTGCGGCGGCGTGATTCTGGTCGCCATAACTCACGCGCCCGTAGGGTCGCCATTCATGGCGACCGTTTCAATCATCGCACCTAACATGAAGCGTTACATCAATGTTTCCATTGATAAGGTTAGATGTAACGCACATGTTGAATTTCACCAAAACTCGAAAAAAATTGCGTTCAACACTGATGGTGCACCAACCGCCAGGGTAACATAGCGCGCAAATTTGTATCGTTCCCGGACAACCATGTTACGCGCTGACAAGCCCATCTCGCAGATTGAGTTCTGGTTCTACCGCCACTATCGCACCGTACACGGCGTGCGCATTGCCATCGCCTTTGTACTGTGTTTCCTGTTTGTGCGGCTTACCGACATTCCAGAAGGCACCTGGCCGCTGATTACGTTGGTGGTGGTGATGGGGCCAATTTCAACCTGGGGCAACGTGCTGCCGCGCGTGGTACAGCGTATTAGCGGCACCTTCGCCGGTCTGATTTCCGGGTTGATCGCGCTCAAGCTTGAGCTGTTTTCATTGCCGGTAATGCTGGTATGGTGCGCTATTGTGATGGTGGTCTGCGGCTATTTGACGCTGGGAAAACATCCCTATATGGCGTTACTGATCGGTATCACGCTCGGTGTGGTGGTTGGCGCACCGGCCGGGGATTTCACTATCGCCATGTGGCGCGGCGGTGATGTGATTCTCGGTTCGTTGATGGCACTGCTGTTCAGCGCCATTTGGGCACAACGCGCGTACACCCATTGGCGCATCCAGCTGTCGGATGCGTTTATCGCCATGGCCAAGCTGCATCACACCGGCTTCTCTGCTAATTTGCTGGAAAAACCACGGCTAAACAAACCCTTCCAAAAGTTGCTAAGTGGCGTGATTAAGATGCGCGCGTTATTGGAACCGGCAAGCAAAGAGACACGCATTCCCAAATCGGTGTTTGAGGCAATCCAAACCATCAATCGCAATATGGTGAATACCATGCAGATGCAGATTGATGCGTGGTGGTCATCGCGTGAAAGCCATCTGATTATGCTTAATGCTCCCACGTTGCGCCGCACGCAGCAGATGACGGAAGACACGCTGAATGCGCTGGCCACGCTGATGGTCAAAGGCGAAACCGAGCAGATCACCGCTAACAGCCACGCGCTCGATGAGATTACTCAAGAGTTGGAGCAGCTGATTGCCAATCGCAGCAGACGCCCGGAAACCACGGCGATTTACGGCTACGTTTGGCTGAGTCTGGAACAGGCGCGTCAGCTGGAGCGTATGACTGATTTAGTGCGTCTGGCGCTGCGTAAATAGTTTTCTCAGGCAATGACTTAATGTGAATCACCCATTCTTTGCGCTAAGATAAGCGCCAGTCCGAATTTAGCGGTGAGAATTGCAACCCTGGCGGCCAAGCCGCTAAGCTAAACGTTATGACTATTCCGCCTGCCAACGCAGGCCTAAAGAAAGGTGCCAACATGGAAAATGCCAAGCAATCATTTCAGGACGTACTGGAGTTTGTGCGTATGTTCCGTCGTAAAAACAAGCTGCAGCGCGAAATCGTGGATAACGAGAAGAAAGTCCGTGATAACCAGAAACGTGTGTTGCTGCTGGACAACCTGAGTGAATACATCAAACCCGGCATGAGCATCGAGGCGGTTCAGGAAATTATCGCCAGCATGCGTGTGGACTATGAAGATCGCGTTGATGAATACATCATCAAAAACGCTGACCTCTCCAAAGAGCGTCGTGAGCTTTCGAAGAAGTTGAAAGCGATGGGCGAGCCAAAAGCGCAATAAATTGTCGGGTCGTCATTGATGACGAGCAGGTGCGTATCACTGCACACCCTACATGAAACAGCGCGATGTATCGCGCTGTTTTTTTTGTATTATTCCGCCGCTAACTCCCACCACAGCTTATCCATTGCGTAATAGCGGTCGCGTTCCGATTCAGGCTGATTCAAATCGCGTTTCCACGGTTTCGCCAGAATGAAGTGCAGGTTCTTCACCTCATCTTCACGCCACATTGCGCTGTGCTGGAACGGTAATGTTTTCAGCGCGTTGTAGATATAAGGCAGCGGCAACCAGCGGTTTTCGAACACTTCATTAAGCAAATCTTGCTCTGAGAACGGATAGCGGCGCAGATCGGTAATGCCCGCCACTTTTTCCTGCAGCCACTCAAACACCGCCAGATCTGGCTTCAGCACCAGGAAACCGCCGTTGAGATAACGATCGAGCGTGGACGGTGCGGTTTCGCCACGATCCTGCCAGGTATAGTGACAATTCTCGGGCTGCCAGCTTGCGGGATAGCTGGCGATCTTATTGGGATTGCAGCGGCACGCGTGACACGCCGCCAGCGCATGTTCGCCCAGGTCGAGCGTAAACAGCTCATCCATATTGCGCAGCACCAGCATGTCGGCATCCAGAAACACCACGCGCTCACAATCAACCAGCTCCCACGCACGCAGCTTGCTCCACACTTCACCAAACTGCGCTGAAGCATAATGCTGCTCCAGTTCGGCATTCGGCATCAGCGGCGCGACAGGATGAATCACACAGCCCAACGCCTGCAACGCTTCACGCGTCTCCAGATCGATAGCGTCGGTGACCATCACAATCAGCGGCCAGCGTGTTTCACTGCGCTTAAGCGAGTGTTGCAGTGCCTTAACACCAATAAAATAGTCTGGCTGCGTTAACAGCGTTACCCATGCAAACATGGTTTCTCCCTTTCAAACTTAATCAAATAAAGCAGTGACATAGTCATTGCTAAAACGGCGTTGTGGATCGAGCTGATTGCGCACGTCGCGGAAAGCGTCCCACTGCGGATAGATATCGCGCCACTGGTAACGTTGCGGATCGTAATATTTGCCCCAGTGCGGACGTCCGCCTTCGGCTGCCAGCAGTTTCTCCACTTCGGTGAGAAAGTGCAGGCCATCTTCAGACAGCGATCCATCATCGGCGTAATAGACCACGAAGCCGAAGAAGCAGGTGGCATGCTGATACGCCGGGCTGAGCCAGGCTTCGGACGCGCCGGTGCAACGCAGGATAATCGGATAGTGCATATGCGGATGATTTTCGGCATACCACGCTTTGATCTTGCTGATAATCTGCGGCGTTTTCGCCAGCGGCACGCCGATCTCGACGTTAATTTGCGGCACGGCAATGCCGCGACAAAACAGCTGATAGATATCGCCGCTGACGTCGGTAAAATCACGGAAACGCGTCACGGTGCGGAATTGTTTGCCGCCTTTGCCGTGAATCTGTGTATCGCGATGCATCTGCGCCAGCGTCTGGTCGATGGTGTCGTTCAGGCTGCTGTCGGTGTTGTCGCCATGTTCAATCACCTCGCGCTGATTGGCGTGCCAGGCTTGCGACTCTTCATCGCTGGCCTCGTGCGCATTCCACACGTGCATCAGGTTGTCATCGACAAACCACCAGGCTTTGCTCATCTCATACTGATTATTCCACTCGACCAGATCCTGCTCCAGCGTATCGGCTGAGACGGCAAACTTGTGGCACGTAAACAGACGGAAAGGGCGCGTGCGCAGCGTAACGGCGGTGACGATACCGAGCGTGCCAAGTGAAACCTGCGCTGCAGCGAAATCGGGCTCGCCGCGCACAAATTCGCGCACGCTGCCATCGGCCAACACCATACGAATGCGCAGCGCTTCGTCAGCCAGTGAGCTTTGCCCCAAACCCTGACCGTGCGTGCCGGTGGCCATCGCACCGGCCAGCGTTTGTACAGCAATCACGCCCGGCGACGAGGCCAGCATGCGATCCCTCTCGGTTAACGCGCTGTAAACCTGCTCCAGCGGCGTGCCGGCGCCAAAGGTGACGCTATCTGCATCTTGCTCAATTACGCCGTTAAACGCGCTAAGGTCCAACAACAAATCCTGCTCATCCACGCCCAGCATGCGGCCTGGCGACAAGCGGCTACCCAGCACGCGCACTTTGCCCTTGGCAGCGCGCAGCAACTGTTGTAGCTCCGCTTCATTTTGCGGCTGTTGTAACTGCGTACGCAGACCAACCACCGTGTTCTGCGCCCAGTTCCACAGTGCGCTGTCCTGGTCAGTATTGTGCGTATGGCGTAAGGGATAAAGGTGGGGGTCTTTGTTCACTACGGCGTTCCTTAAATTGAGGTCTGTGACGGTCCCAGGATTTTAAGCGTAGACCATCACTGCGCAGCCGCAGCCTACGGGGCTTTGCGCACATAACGCAGCGTCGCCGTGACCGCGAGTTGGCGATTGCGACGAATGCTGTCTTCTTCACTGTCGTTGGGTGTGAAGAGTGTGTGAAAGGTGTAGCGATTGGAGACGTGATGCACGCAGATGCTGCTCAGTAAGCGGTGGACATCCACGGTGTCGAGGCCTTCAATAAACACCCCTTGCTGCTGACCGCGCGCCAGAATGTCATCGAGCACATCCAGCGCGCTTTTATTCAGCGTTTTAATGCGTTCAGATTGCATGATGTAGCGCCCGCGCAGCAGGTTTTCGGTACACACCAGCCGCATAAAATCCGGGTGCGATACGTGGTAGTCGAAGCTGGCTTCCACCAGTTTGGTCATCGCCCGTTCCGGCTCCATCTCTGCAAGGTTCAGACCGGTTTCATGCTGGCGAATCGCCTGATACACCTGCTCCAGCACCTCAATATACAGCTGCTCTTTATTGCCGAAGTGATACACCACCATACGTTTGGTGGTCTGCGCGTGCTCAGCAATCTGCTCCAGTCGCGCGCCTTGCATGCCGAACTCGGCAAACATTTTCAGCGCGCCGGCCAGGATGCGTTTCTTTAGCCCTTCAGGGTCATTTTTTCGTTTGGTTGTGGTGTCCGACATAGCGCTCAGTAACAAGTCCAGCAAAAGGGAAAGGATAACACAGCCATGTTCTCGCTTGTGGCGATGCGAGCGGCGCTGCGGCTTTATGCTTTTCAGGAATAGCATTTCTGAATAAATCATAATGTAGGAATAAGCAACTGCGTATACTGCGGTCATCTGTCGTTACGACAGCTTATTTTGACTCGCGCAATTATAACGATAGGGAAGCATTTTATGCACACACGTCTGTCAGCAGTAAAAAATAAATTCATGTTAACGGCCGGCGCCGTGTTGTTGGCCAGCGCCGCGTTGTCGTCGTTATCCATCGCGCACGCGGCGGATAAAACCTCGATCAAAGTCGGCATCATCAGCGGCGAAGATGAAGACGTCTGGCGTGAAGTGATCAAACAGGCGGCGGCAAAAGGCTTAACGGTGAAAACCGTGATCTTCAACGATTACAACCAGCCAAACGAAGCGCTGCAAAACGGCGAAGTGGATGCCAACGCCTTCCAGCATCAGCCGTTCCTCAATAACCAAATCAAGGTCAATCACTACGACATCGTGCGCGTCGGCGATACCGCAGTGTGGCCAATTGGTCTCTATTCGAAGAAAGTGAAAAGCGCCAAAGAACTGAAAGAGGGCGCAGTGATTGGCGTACCCAACGATCCCTCTAACGAAGCGCGCGGCTTGGTGCTGCTCGAACAACAAGGGCTAATCAAATTGAAGCCCGGCGTTGGCATCGCGGCGACCACCGCCGATATCACGTCTAACCCACATCATCTGCAAATCAAAGAGCTGGATTCCGGCATCATCGGCCGCTCCGTTCCTGACCTGGACGCCGCCGTGGTCAACACCGATTGGGCGCTAAAAAGTGGCCTGACCGCCGCAGACCGCATTGCACAAGAGCCGGTAAAAGATAACCCGTATAACAACTTTATTGCGGTGAAGAAAGAGAACGTCAGCGCACCGTGGGTGAAAACGCTGGTGGCTTCTTATCAGAACGATGCCGTGAAGACTGTGTTTGACAAGGTCTATAAAGGCACCGGTGAGACGGCCTGGTAAGGAACGAAAAAGATGACGTTATTCTCAGCAGCCGAAACGCCCTATACCGCCATCAAACGCGGCGTGGCGGAAAGTATCCATGACGAGACGCAGGTGACGTTTCGTGACAGCAGCAGCGTGGTGCGTCTGCAAGGCGTGTCACGTCGCTTTGGACAAACCCAGGCGCTGCGCGATATCTCGTTGACGGTGCAGAAAGGCGAAATTCTTGGCCTGATTGGACGCAGCGGTGCGGGGAAATCCACGCTGATCCGCTGTCTCAACGGGCTGGAACAACCTGATGAAGGCGTCATAGAAATCGAAGGCCGGAACATCACCGGCCTGTCGGAAAAACAGCTGCAAACGGTGCGCAGCCGCGTGGGCATGGTGTTCCAGCACTTCAATCTGTTGTCAGCAAAAACGGTAGCGCAGAACGTCGCGCTACCGCTGAAAATCGCCGGCATGGATAAAGCGCAGCGCCAGCAGCGCGTGGCGGAACTGCTGGCGCTAGTGGGACTGGCGGACAAAGCGCAAAGCTATCCGGCGGCGTTATCCGGCGGACAAAAACAGCGCGTCGGCATTGCCCGCGCGCTGGCAGCCAGTCCGGCGCTGTTGCTGTGTGATGAAGCGACATCCGCGCTTGATCCGGAAACCACGCGCTCGATTCTGGCCTTGCTCAAATCACTGAATCAAAAACTCGGCATTACCATTCTGCTGATCACCCATGAGATGGAAGTGATCAAATCTGTCGCGCACCGCGTGGCAGTGATTGATGCCGGGCACATTATCGAACAGGGGCCGGTGTGGCAGGTGTTTGCGCATCCGCAATCGGACCTGACGCGCACGCTGTTGCGCGGTTTGCTGCCACAGCTGCCGGAAAATATTGCCGCGCGCCTCAGCGATCAACCGCAGGGCGACGTCATTTATAGCGTGCATTTTGCCGGCGACGATGCGCAGGGTGATCTGCTCACCCGCTTTGCTGGCGCGCTGCCGGGCAAATTCCGCCTACTGCAAGGCGGCATCGATCACATCCAGCACTACGCGGTAGTGCGTTTCTTTATTGCGCTCCCGGCGGCGAACGCGGCCGACGAGCAACAGATTCTCAGCTGGCTGCACGCGCAGCAGGCTCAAGTGGAGTTGGTGGGTTATGTCGCCAGTGATGATTGATCTTTTACTGAATGCGTTAGGCGAAACGGTATTAATGACCGCGATTTCCGGCCTGTTTTCGCTGGTAGCCGGTTTGCCGCTCGGCCTGATTTTAGTGATGACCAGCCCCGGCGGGATTGCCGAGCATCGCGGCGTTAACCGTGTGCTGGGTCTGATTATCAACAGCTTCCGCTCGCTGCCGTTCATTATTTTGTTAGTGGCGTTGATTCCGTTTACCCGTTTTCTGGTCGGCACGTCGCTCGGCACCTGGGCGGCGATTGTGCCGCTGTCGATTACCGCCACGCCGTATTTTGCGCGCGTAGCTGAAGTGTCGCTGCGCGAGGTCGATCGCGGGCTGATTGATGCGGTACGCGCCATGGGCGCCAGCAAGTTGCGCATTGTCTGGGACGTGCTGATCCCGGAAGCCTTACCCGGCATTTTGTCTGGTTTTGTGGTGACGCTGGTGGCGCTGATTGGCGCTTCGGCGATGGCCGGCGCGATTGGCGCAGGCGGGCTGGGCGATCTGGCGATCCGTTACGGTTATCAGCGTTTTGAAACCTCGGTGATGATTGCGGTGATCGCGGTGCTGATTGTGCTGGTGTGCGGCATTCAGTGGGTCGGTGACCGGTTGGTGCAGCGTATTGATAAGCGGCATGCGTAATCGGTGGCCATGAATGGCCACCCTACAAAACCCACACGGTTCTATCGTAGGGTCGCCATTTATGGCGACCGCCCACGCAACCCGCACGGTTCATCGTAGGGCCGCCATTTATGGCGACCGCCACGCAAAAAGGAGAATGCCCATGACGCTGAACCCTCTTCAGCTCACGCTCGAAAGCAGCCTCGAACAACACAGCGCAACCTACATCACGGTCGCGCAAAACATCTTCCAAAAGCCCGAAACCGGCAACAACGAATATTTCGCCAGCGAGCAGCTCACGCAGTTGCTGACCGCGCAGGGCTTTGAGGTCACGCGTAACGTTGCCGGGCATGAAACCGCGTTCTACGCGGTGAAAGCCAGCGACAAACCCGGGCCAACCATCGCCTTTCTCGCCGAATATGATGCGCTAATCGGCATTGGACACGCCTGCGGTCACAACCTGATTGGCACCACCAGCGTGGCGGCAGCCATCACGCTTTCGCAGGTGCTGGATCAAACCGGCGGACGGGTGGTGGTGCTGGGTACGCCAGCAGAAGAGGGCGGATTAGCCGGGCCGGGCGGCCCTAAAGGCAACGTGAAAAAGCGCTTTGTCGAAGCCGGATTACTTAACGATGTCGACGTAGCGCTGATGGTGCATCCATCAGGTAAAACCCGACTAACCGAATCCACGCTGGCCAATAATCATCTCTATTTCCACTTCTACGGCAAGCCATCACATGCTGCCAGCGCGCCACATGAGGGCATCAATGCGCTGGATGCCTTGGTGCTGCTGTACAACGGCATCAGCGTGCTGCGTCAGCAACTGCCCGACGGCGTGCGCGTGCACGGCATTATTACCAACGGCGGTCAGGCCCCGAACGTGATCCCGGAATACGCGTCGGCGCATTACTACATCCGCGCGGACAGCCGTGAAGTGGTCGAATCACTTGAACCGCGTCTGCGCGCCATTGCCGAAGGCGTGGCGCTGGCGACCGGCGCGCGCGTCGAGATTGATCATCAAATTGGTCCCCGTGATTTCAAACTCAATCCGGCGCTGGATGCGCTGCTGCTGGAGGCGTTTAGCGCGGCAGGCGAACAGGTCGATTTATCCCCGCAGAAGAACAAAGTCTCGACCGATGCCGGCGATATCAGTCATGCAGTACCGACTGCGCATCCGTGGCTGAAAATCGGCCCCGACGATCTGATTTTCCATACCGTGCCATTCCGTGAAGCGGCCAACTCTGAGCGTGGCTATCAGGCGCTGCTGATTGGCGCCCGCGTGCTGGCGCGCACCGGCTTACGTCTGCTGACCGATGCGGACGCCTTAAACACCGTCAAAGCGGATTTCGCGCGACAACTATAAAGGAGCGTGTTGTGTCGCAAACCTATCGCAGAAAATTGAAAACGCTGGTCGGCGCCAGCAGTGTGATTTCCGCCGCCAATGATAACCAGCCGGGCGTCGGCATCGCGCGTGCCATTGAGCTGGCGAAGATTGCCGAGCGCGAAAAGATTACCGGACTGTTCACCGCCGATTTACTGCAAGCCGATCCGGCAGGATTAGCCGGCACCACCGGCACACAAGATCCGCTGATTGCGCTGGCGGCTTTGAGCCAGGTGACGTCGCACATCGGGTTGATTGCCACCGTCAGCACCAGCTGGCTACATCCCTACAATCTGGCGCGTCAGGTCGGCACACTGGATCACATCAGCGGCGGTCGTGCGGGTTGGAACGCGGTGACCTCATCGGTTGGCGAAGAGAACTTTGGCGAAAGCCAGCTGCCGCCACCGCAGGAACGGTATGCGCGCGCCACCGAATTTATCGAAGTAATGAACGCGCTGTATGACGCTAACGAACGCGCGGCGGTGCAGCGCAATGCCAGCGGTGGCATTCGTCTCGATCACACCAAACTGCATCCGATTAACTATCGCGGCGACTATTTCCAGGTGGCGGGTCCGCTCAACGTGCCGCCGCCACCGCAGCGCCGTCCGGTGCAGTTCCAGGCGGGCCAGTCTGAAGCAGGCGTAACGCTCGGTGCACGTTACGCCGAAGTGATTTACACCTCGCAACCGACCTTCGAGGCCGCGCAGGCGTTTGTCGCTGATGTGCAGCAGCGTGCGCGACGTGTTGGCCGCGAACACAATCCGCCGCTGATCATGAATTCGTTCCACGCCATCATTGGCGACAGCGACGCCGACGTAGCGCGCCGTTTGCGCGATAAGCATGAGCGCATCAACTATGAACAGGGGAGGTTGCGTGTGGCCGATATGCTGGGCGGTCAGATCGATCTGCGTGAGTTGCCGCTCGATCAACCGCTGCCCGCCGCGTTTATTCCCGAGCTGGCGCAGGTGCATCGTCGTCAGGGGCGCGCGGCCATTTTCCGTGACTATGCGCTGGAAGGATTAACCTTGCGTGAGCTGATCATCAAAGCCGAAGAGACCGGCCACTGGTTTGTCGCCGGTACGCCAGAAATTTTGGCCGATGGCATCGAACAGCGCTACCGCGCCGGCGTGCTGGATGTGATTTCGCTGCATGGACTCGGCCAGCCCGATCAGCAGGATTTGCTGCTTAACGGCCTGCTGCCGGAATTGCGTCGCCGCCAGCTGATCGATACTGATTATGTCGGCAACGATTTCCGCAGCAGTCTGGAGCTGGCGGCTTTGCCACGCGGCATCGATTAACGAATGATTAAATGAAAAAGCCCGCCCAGGTGATCCTGGGCGGGCTTTTTCATTTAAAGCGCACGCCTTGTAGCGGCGCAATTCATTGCGCATTGCCGCACTGCGCATGAGAACCGCGCCGCTACAAAAGCATGCGAGTAGAGAAGAGTGGCGTCAGACAATACAGAAAAACAAAAAGCCCGCTTAGTTTCCTAAGCGGGCTTCTCTAAATTTGGCTCCTCTGACTGGACTCGAACCAGTGACATACGGATTAACAGTCCGCCGTTCTACCGACTGAACTACAGAGGAATCGTGTGAACGAGGCGCATATTAGCGATGCCGATCCCCGTTGTCAAAGCCCTACTGCACACTTCTGGTTTAAGTGCGCGTAAAAGCAGCGGAATGCTGCTTTTCTGCCTTGAATGATCAGATTCTAAACTGCCAACAGGATCTCAATTTAAACGCAATTCCTTTGAGATGTTAGATGCATGTCAAAGTTTTGTTATTTGCCGATTTTAAAACAATCATTTCAGTGCTTTTATGATGAAAGTTTCAAATGTCAATCGGATGAAATAAATGAACTGCTTATCATCACCGGCGAAACGACTTCATTCATCTGAAACGACATTTCGAAAATAACTAGCTGATAAGTAGTGAGTTACACCGAAAAGATGCAGTAAACCGATAGCGTTAGACCAGAAGCCTTACCTCTACAACCACAAAAAAAACGCCAGCGACGTTGGGTGAATGTAAAAGATATTTTTCATTCGCGGTCTCAGCCAACCTGA
>Ga0105244_10003154_pt1 | contig 11983 bp, 7 predicted proteins | sample KBSM44metaG_FD_80423 | JGI IMG/M metagenome (GOLD analysis project Ga0105244, IMG submission 80423) | Miscanthus rhizosphere microbial communities from Kellogg Biological Station, Michigan, USA - KBS M4-4 metaG | ecosystem: Host-associated > Plants > Roots > Rhizosphere > Soil | place: Michigan...
CGAACAGGCTGCGCGCGCTGGCGTGCGATTCGAACGCTTCGGGCAAGGCGTGCAGCAGCGAGGTCGACAGCATGATGCCGACCGACAGGCTGACCATGCGCTCAACCACCTTCGAGAGCAGCGTAAACGAGAACACGGCAGCGGCCGAAATGCTGACGACACCGGCTAGTGTGGTCGCCAGTAATATGGAGATAAGTATGGGATCGATGTTATAGCCTCTTGTACCTGGAGCCGTGCCGCTGCGCAGGCCGGGGGCGTTATTTTACCGCCCGGCACGCTTTCCTGCTCATTTTTGGCTAAAAACAGTTAAAACGGCGTGATTGGCTGGGTTCAGGCGACCCCGTTCTGCCTGAACCACGCCAGCATCCGGCCCCAGCCGTCCTTGGCGTCCGCTTCCACATAGCTGGGACGGTAGTCCGCGTGGAAGGCGTGGCCGGAGTTGGGGTAGATGACGAAGGTCGATTTGTTCGGCCCCTTGGCCAGCATGGCCTGCATCGCCTTGATCGAATCCTGGGTGATGCCGGTGTCTTTTTCACCATACAGGCCCAGCACCGGGACGTTCAAAGTAGCCGCGATATCGATCGGATGCCTGGGCGTGACGGCGTTGGAGGTGCCGATCAGGCGCCCGTACCAGGCGACGCCGGCCTTGATCGACGGATTGTGCGCCGCGTACATCCAGGTCACGCGCCCGCCCCAGCAGAAGCCGGTGATGGCGATCTTGTCGGGATTGCCGCCGTTGGCCTTGGCCCAGGCGACCAGCGCGTCCAGGTCGGTCATGACCTGGGTGTCGGGGGTTTTGGAGATGATGTCGCGCTGCAGGTCGGCGATCGAGGCGGATTTTTGCGGATCGCCCTGGCGCACGAACAGGTCCGGCGCCAGCGCCAGATAGCCGAGCTTGGCGAAACGGCGGGCGACGTCGGCGATGTGCTCGTGCACGCCGAAGATTTCGGAAATCACCAGCACCACCGGCAGGTTGGTTTTGCCTTCCGGCTGGGCGCGGTAGACGGGGACGGTTTGGCCATCGACCGTCAGGGTGATGGTGCCGGCGGTCAGGCCGGCGGTGTCGGTCTTGATGACGTTTTGCGCCACCACCGGCATCGCGGCGGCAGCGAAGCCGCTGCCCAGCGCCACCTTGAGGAAGTCGCGGCGGTCGACACCGTCCGACAGGCTGGTTTTCGTCAGCAAACTCTCTGCGTCCCGCTTCAAATCATCCATGCGACTCCTCCTTGGTTTCGTCAATTAATGTGCTTCATCCCAATTCTTGCCAACGCCGACTTCCGCCGTCAGCGGCACTTTCAACTGCGCCACACCGGCCATCAACTCCGGCAGCTTGCGCTTGACCAGTTCCAGCTCGGCATCCGGCACCTCCAGCACCAGCTCATCGTGCACCTGCATGATCATCTTGGTCTGCAACTTGTCCGTCTCGAGCCAGTTTTGCACCGCCACCATCGCCAGCTTGATCAGATCGGCCGCCGTGCCCTGCATCGGCGCGTTGATCGCGGCCCGTTCGGCGCCCTGGCGACGGGGACCATTCGGTGAATTGATCTCCGGCAGCCACAGGCGGCGTCCGAACACCGTCTCGACATAGCCGCGCGCCTTGGCCTGCAAACGCGTGTCGTCCATATACTGTTTCACGCCGGAGAAACGGGCGAAATAACGGTCGATATAGCTTTGCGCGGCGGCGCGCTCGATGCCGAGGTTGGCCGCCAGGCCGAACGCGCTCATGCCGTAGATCAGGCCGAAGTTGATGACCTTGGCATAGCGCCGCTGCTCGCTCGACACCTCGTCCGGCGGCACGCCGAAGATCTCGGCGGCGGTGGCGCGGTGGATGTCCACGCCCTCGGCGAACGCGCGCAGCATGTTCTCGTCGCCCGAGATGTGCGCCATGATGCGCAGCTCGATCTGCGAATAGTCGGCCGAGACGATGTGGCTGCCCGGCGGCGCGATGAAGGCTTCGCGGATGCGGCGCCCCTCCTTGGTGCGGATCGGAATATTCTGCAGGTTCGGATCGTTCGACGCCAGGCGTCCGGTAACCGCCACCGCCTGCGCGTAGTTGGTGTGCACGCGGCCGGTTTCCTTGTTGATGCCCTTCGGCAGCTTGTCGGTGTAGGTCGACTTCAGCTTCGACAGGCTGCGGTACTCCAGCAGCACCTTCGGCAGCGGATAGTCCTCGGCCAGCTTTTGCAGCACTTCCTCGTCGGTCGACGGCGCCCCGCTCGGGGTCTTTTTCACCACCGGCAGCTTCAGCTTCTCGAAGAAGATCTCGCCGATCTGCTTGGGCGAACCGAGGTTGAACGGCTGCTCGGCCAGCTCGTGCGCCTTGGCCTCCAGCTCGGCGATGCGCGCGCCCAGTTCGGCCGACTGGATGTCGAGCAACGCGGCGTCGATATGCACGCCGTTGCGCTCGATCTTTTGCAGCACCACCGCCGTCGGCAGTTCGATGTTGCGGTAGATGTAGCTCAGGCGCTCGTCGCTCTCGACCTCGCCGATCATCGCCAGGTGCAGGCGCAGCGTGATGTCGGCGTCCTCGGCCGCGTATTCGGTGGCGCGCGCGATGTCCACCTTGTCGAACGTGATCATGCTGGCGCCCTTGCCGCAAACGTCGACGAAGGGGATCGTCGTGTGGTTCAGGTGGCGCAGCGCCAGGCCGTCCATGTCGTGCGTGCGGTGCGATTCGAACACATACGATTGCAACAGGGTGTCGTGCTGGATGCCGCGCAGGCGCACGCCGTGGTTGGCGAAGATGTGGCTGTCGTATTTCAGGTTCTGGCCGACCTTGAACCTGGTCTCGTCCTCCAGCCATGGCTTGAGTTTTTCCAGCACGTGCTCGCGTGTCAGCTGCTCCGGCACGCCGGGGTACGCGTGCGCGACCGGGATGTAGCAGGCCACGCCGGGCTGCACCGACAGCGAGATGCCCACCAGCTGCGCCGTCATCGGCTCGAGCGACGTGGTCTCGGTGTCGACGGCGGTCAACTCGGCGGTGCCGATCAGCGCGATCCACTTGTCGAGCTGCTCGTCGGTGAACACGGTCTCGTAGTTGACGTTGACCTTCGGCACTTCGCCGAACAGGTCGCCGTTGGCCGAGACCGCGCCGCCGGCCGCGACGGCCGCCGCCGCTGCCTTGCCCGCCGCGCCGATCGGCGCGGCCGGGGTCAGCGCGTTCAGTTCGCGCAGCAAGGTCTTGAAACCGTACTTGCCGAAGAAGGTCAGCAAAGTTTCCGAGTCCTCGGCGCGCGCCACCAGCGATTCGCTGATCGACATCATGTGCTCCGACAGATCACAGTCGGTCTTGACGGTGATCAGCTCGCGCCCTTTCGGCAGCCACTCCAGCGCCTTGCGCAGGTTCTCGCCGACGGCGCCGGTGATCTTGTCGGCATTGGCCATCACGCCGTCCAGGCTGTCGTACTGCGTCAGCCACTTGAGCGCCGTCTTCGGTCCGCACTTGGCCACGCCGGGCACGTTGTCGACCGTGTCGCCGATCAGGGTCAGGTAATCGATGATGCGGTTCGGCGGCACGCCGAACTTGGCCAGCACGCCGGCCTCGTCCATCTTCTCGTTGGTCATCGTGTTGATCAGCATGACTTGCGGATTGACCAGCTGCGCCAGGTCCTTGTCGCCGGTCGACACCACCACGTTCATGCCGGCCTTGGCCGCGTCGACGGAAAGGGTGCCGATGACGTCGTCGGCCTCGACGCCGTCGACCATCAGGATCGGCCAGCCCATGGCCTTGACGGCCTCGTGGATAGGCTCGATCTGCAGGCGCAGGTCGTCGGGCATCGGCGCGCGCGTGGCCTTATAGTCGGGATACATGTCGTCGCGGAAGGTCTTGCCCTTGGCATCGAACACGCAGGCGATGTAGGCGGCCGGATAATCGGCGCGCAGCCGGCGCAGCATGTTGACCATGCCATGCATGGCGCCGGTCGGGTGGCCGTCCGGGCTGCGCAGGTCGGGCAGCGCGTGGAAGGCGCGGTAAAGGTAACTGGAACCGTCAACTAACAGCAGGGTATTTTGCATAGGAACTAAAGAGATGTGAGGGCAAAAGTGCGTGATTTGCCACGAATGCCGCATTATCGCAGGTTTTGGCCGGCATCCGCCTGCCGCGCCCGCGTTTCAAGTATGACAATACCATGGCGAAATTCAGCATTTCCTGTTGGGAAAACAGACGTGCATGCGGCGGAAATCCACCGGAAATCCGCCACGACGCACAGGGAAGCGTGTCAGTTTGTTACAATGGATCATACATAAAAATTCCACGGCTTTTTACCTACTAAGGCGATCCATCATGACGCGCACCTCCCTCCTCTGGCCGGCACTCCTCCTGGCGCTCGGCGCCAACGCGTTCGCGCAGACGACGCCGAGCCAGGCGCCGCCGAAACTGGAAAAGATCGAGGAAGTGGCCGACGATCCGATCACGGTGACGGCTAAGCCGGCGCCGGAGCGCCAGATCACCGAACGCCGCGACAACAGCGGCAACGTGGTGGAAGCGACCGTCAAAAGCGGTCCCAGCACGTACACGCTGAAACCAACCCATCCGGTCGGCAGCGCCTTGCCGGGCGACGCCATGTCCGGCGCCGCGCGCGGTCCGCAGTGGACCGTGATGACCTTCGGCGGCAAGAAAAAGAAGAATCCGGACGACGAAGCGGCGGCCGACACCGACGCACCGCCACCGCCGCCACCAGCGGCGCCGGCCGCCAAGTAAACCCGGTAGTATCGCTGATAATTTATCGCTAATAACTATTAAAGACGCGCCTGCCTCGGCAGGCATCCCGGACGTCCGCCAAGGCGGGCGCCGATTCACCGAACCTCATCAAGCTTGCACATGGCAGTGTTTACCCCGGTCACCCTGGACGATGTCACCCAGTGGATCACGCAATTCCCCCTCGGCAAGCCGCTGGCCCTCAAGGGCATCGCCTCCGGCATTGAGAACAGCAATTTCTTCTTGACCACGGAGCGCGGCGAGTTTGTGCTCACGATCTTTGAAAACTTATCGTTCGAGCAACTGCCTTTCTATTTGAACCTGATGCGCCATCTGGCCGATCGCGGCGTGGCCGTGCCGGCGCCGATCGCCACCGACAAGGGCGAGCTGATCGTGCCGCTGCACGGCAAGCCGGCGTCCATCGTCACCAAGCTCGAAGGCAGCTCGCAGATGGACCCGCAACCGGCGCACTGCGCCGAAGTGGGCGCCATGCTGGCGCGCATGCACCTGGCCGGCCGCGACTACCCGCTGCACCAACCCAATCTGCGCGGCCTGGACTGGTGGAACGAGACCACGCCGCAAGTGCTGCCCTTCCTGTCGGAAAGCAACGCCCACCTGCTCAAGGCGGAGATGCACTTCCAGGAGGCGTTCGCCGGCTGCGAGACCTACCGCAAACTGCAAAGCGGCCCCGTACACGCCGACCTGTTCCGCAACAACGTCATGTTCGACGGCGAGCGCCTGACCGGTTTCTTCGACTTTTACTTCGCCGGCTGCGACACCTGGCTGTTCGATGTGGCCGTCACCGTCAACGACTGGTGCATCGCCCTCGACACTGGCGTGCTCGATACGGCCCGCGTGCGCGCGCTGCTCGACGCCTACCACGCCGTGCGCCCGTTCACCGAGGCCGAACAAACCGCCTGGCAGCCGATGCTGCGGGCGGCGGCGCTGCGCTTCTGGCTGTCGCGCCTGTATGACTATTACCTGCCGCGCGAAGCCGAAATGCTGACCCCGCACGATCCGACCCACTTTGAGCGCATCTTGCGCGAACGCATCGCCACGCTGGCGCCGAAACTTTTCTGATGAATAAATTTCCCGCGCGCGCCGGATGGCAATGGGTCAAGCAGGGCATGATGCTTTTCCGCAAGCAGCCCGGCGGCCTCATGGCGCTGTTCTTCTGCTGCATGTTCGTCTCGTTGTTCTCGATGATCGTGCCGCTGCTGGGGCAGATCGCGCCGTTCATCCTGACGCCGCTGTTCTCGGTCGCGCTGCTGGAAGGTTGCGCGCAGGTCGACCAGGGCAAGCGCGCGCTGCCGAATTTGCTGCTGAGCGGTTTCCGCAAGCCGGTGCGCAGTCCGCTGCTGGCCATGGGCGTGCTCAACCTGTTGCTGCTGGTGATCGCCCTGGGCGTGCTGTACGCGATGGCCGGCGATGCCGTCATGCAAATGGGCACGCGTCCGCCGCAGATCGACCAAAGCCAGCTGGAAGGGTTGCTGGGCGCGGTATTCACCTCGTCGACGATCTACACGGTGGGCTGGATGCTGACGTGCCTGACGGCGCCGCTGATCTACTGGCAAAAGATGAAGTTGAACAAGGCGCTGTTCTTCAGCGTGGTCGCGGTGCTGCGCGGCTGGAAGGCGTTCCTGACGGCGGCGGTGACGTTGCACCTGATGTACTTCGTCGGTTGCAAGATCGTCGTGCTGATCCTCGGCTCGTCGCAGCTGGCGGTGGCCGGCATTTTCACGCTGTTCCTGATCACCATCGTGCTCACGCACTGCACCTTGTACATCGCGTACCGGCAAATCTTCGGCCCCACCGACTTGGCTGTCCCGGCCAAGGCCGACGGCCCCGAACCCCTGCTCTAGGCGGCCCGGAACCCCGTTTTAATATGGAAACACGTAGGGCGTATTAGCGCAGCGTAATCGGCCATGCGTGCGTTTCGACGGCGCATGCATGGCCGATTACGGCGTGCCGCCCAATCCGCCCTACGTGAAACTGATTAATGAGCTAATCGCTCGAGCTTGGCGATGCTGAGATCGAGCACCTTCATGCCGTTGCTGCCGAAGTTGATCTGCGCGCGCGCGTTGGCGCCGCTGCCTTCGATATTGACAATCACCCCTTCGCCGAACTTACCGTGCGCGACAGACTCGCCGATGCGCCAGCCCGCGCCCGGCGATTTGTGCGCGATCTTTTGCGCGATCGCGTTGTCGGAACCGGCCAGCGGCACCACGTCGTCCCACGGCGTTTTCTTGTTGGCGAACCAGTGCGATTGCACCTTCGGCGAGAGCCACTTGAGCGAGTCCTCCGGCAATTCGTCGAAGAAGCGCGATTTCATGTTGTAGCGGGTCTGGCCGTGCAGCATGCGCGTCTGCGCGAAACACATGTACAGCCGCTGCCGCGCGCGCGTGATCGCGACGTACATCAAGCGCCGCTCCTCCTCCACGCCGCCATCCTCGCGCGAGGTGCTCTCGTGCGGGAACAAGCCCTCCTCCAGCCCGGTGATGAAAACGTTGTTGAACTCCAGCCCCTTGGCCGAGTGCACCGTCATCATCTGCACCGCTTCCTGGCCGGCCGTGGCCTGGTTGTCGCCCGCCTCCAGCGACGCGTGCGACAGGAAGGCCGACAGCGGCGACATCACCGTCGCCAGCGGCGCGTCGGCGTCGAGGATTTCGAAGCCGTCCTCGTTGACCACGGGCAGGCCCGACTGCTCCTGCGAGCGCGGTCCCAGATGCGCCGGCGCGCCCTGGCCGAAGCCTTCCTCCGAGACGAACTGCGTCGCGGCGCTGACCATCTGCTCCAAGTTCTCGATGCGGTCGGCGCCTTCCTTTTCGGTCTGGTAGTGCGCCAGCAGGCCGCTGGCCTCCAGCACCACGCGCACCAGCTCCGGCAACGCCATCTGCTGCGTCTCGAAGCGCGCACCTTCGATCAATTTGACGAAACCGCCCAGCGACGAGCCGGCCTTGCCCATCACATACGGCACCGCCGCGTACAGCGAGACCCGGTGCTGGTCGGCCGCCGCCTGCAACGCCTCGATCGAGCGCAGGCCGATGCCGCGCGTCGGGAAGTTGACCACGCGCAGGAAGGCCGAGTCGTTGTGCGGGTTGTCCATCAGCTGCAAATACGCGATCGCGTGCTTGACCTCGGCGCGCTGGAAGTAGCGCAGGCCGCCGTAGACGTGGTACGGAATGCCGGCCGAGAACAATGCGTGCTCGATCACGCGCGATTGCGCGTTGGACCGGTACAACACCGCGATCTCGCTACGCGAGGCGCCGTCGGCGATCAGGTTCTTGGTTTCCTCGATGATCCATTGCGCCTCGGCCAGGTCCGAGCTGGCTTCGTACACGCGCACCTGCTCGCCATGGCCGGCGTCGGTGCGCAGGTTCTTGCCCAGGCGCTTGCTGTTGTTGGCGATCAGCACGTTGGCGGCGTCCAGGATGTGGCCGTGCGAGCGGTAGTTCTGCTCCAGCTTGATCAAGTTCTTGACGTGGAACTCGCGCTCGAAGGCGCTCATGTTGCCGACGTTGGCGCCCCGGAAGGCGTAAATGCTCTGGTCGTCGTCGCCGACGGCGAACAGCGCGCCGCCGCCCTGCTCGCCATGGCCGGCCAGCAGCTTGAGCCACTTGTATTGCAGATCGTTGGTGTCCTGGAACTCGTCGACCAGGATGTGCTGGAAGCGTTGCTGGTAATGCTGGCGCAGCGGCTGGTTGCGGCTGAGCAGTTCATAGGTGCGCAGCAGCAACTCGGCGAAGTCGACCACCCCTTCGCGCTGGCACTGGTCGTCGTACAGCTGGTACAGCTCGACCTTCTTGCGCTCGTCGGCGTTGTACGGGTCGATCTTGTCGGCGCGCAGGCCCTGGTCCTTGGCGCCGTTGATGAAGTACATCACATCCTTCGGCGGGAACTTCTCGTCGTCGATGTTGTTGGCCTTGATCAGGCGCTTGATCGCCGACAGCTGGTCCTGCGAGTCGAGGATCTGGAACGTCTGCGGCAGCGCGGCGTCGCGGTGGTGCGTGCGCAGCAGCCGGTTACACAATCCGTGGAAGGTGCCGATCCACATGCCGCGTGTATTAATCGGCAACATCGCCGACAAACGCGTCGTCATTTCCTTGGCGGCCTTGTTGGTGAAGGTCACGGCCAGGATGCCCGACGGCGACACCTGCCCGGTCTGGATCAGCCAGGCGATGCGGGTCGTCAGTACGCGGGTTTTGCCGGAGCCTGCGCCCGCCAGAATCAGGGCGCTTTGGGCCGGCAGGGTCACGGCAGCGAGTTGTTCGTCGTTAAGATTGTGAAGAAGATTTTGCATGCCGTGATTATACCGGCAGCGGCCCTTCGGGGTCGGTCCATGTGGGGCCGGTCCATATCGGGCCGGCCCCGCATCCCGCCTACATCAGCCCCTTCGCCGGCACCGCCTTGCCATCGCGGATGGCGTCCTGGATCACCGCTTTGAAGTTGCGCTCGGCTTCGCGGCTGGCCTTGGCCTGCTCGCGGCCCAGCTCACCCATGCGCCGGCCCAGTTCCGCCATCGGTTTGTTGGCTTCGGCCATCTGCACGTTGAGCGCCTTCATCGGCGCCGCATTGCGATGCATGCTTGCCATTTTCGCGGCCATGTCGCGTTGCATCTGCGCCATTTCCCTTTGCAGCGGCACCATCTCGCTGCGCGTTGCAGCCTCCAGCTCACGGTATTTGCGCACGCCTTCCTGGCTCTGGTCACGGCTCAGGGTTTCGCTGGCGGCCACCATGCGCCCGGCGATGGCTTCTTGCCTGGCCGCGAGCGCTTCCATCCGACGTTCCAGCCGCTCGCGCTCGGCTGCGGCCGGGCCGCTTTCCATGTCGCTGGTCAAACGATCGATCTGCGCGGCCAGCCCGTCCATCACCTTGGAATGGACATCCATCCGCTTGCTTTGCGATTCCATCAATGCGCCGATGACGCTGACGGGCTTCCAGACCTCCCGCACCTTGGAGATGACCGCCGGGTCCTGGATCAGATAGGCTTTGCCGTCTTCGCGGTACCAGACGAAATCGCCCTTGAGATTGGAACGTAGTTCCGCGATACGGCGCACATCGTCGGATGAACCGGAGATATGAACGTGGTCGGTGCCGTTCCAAACGATGGCGTAGGCACGGTCGGCGTGTTTGTCGCCCAGGTTGACGGTGCTATTGCCAAAAGAAATCGGTGCGGCCGGTGCCGCCGGAGCGGCAGGTGGCGCTGGCACTGCGGGTATCGCCGGCAAAGCTGGCATCGCCGGGGCGGCGGGGGCTGCGGGCGCTGCTGGGGCTGCTGGGGCTGCGGGGGCTGCGGGCGCTGCTGGGGCTGCGGGCGCTGCTGGGGCTGCTGGCGCCGCCGGGGCCGCCTCGACTGCGTCGGCCGCGTCGGGAGCCTCGGGCGGTTCCGGCGGCAAAGCCGGCTCCGGCAATTCCGGCGACGCTGAAAGTTCGACCATTTCGGCGGCGGGCGCGGCGTCGGCCACCGGTGCAGCCGCTGCAACCACGCCGGCGGCCGGCATCGCCGCCGGCGCCTGCGGCGCGGCCTGCACATAAAACACGGCGCTGGCCGCGAACAGGCCGATCAACGGCACAGCCATCTTCCAGCTGACCGGTTCAACATCGGGACGCAGCAGGCGTTTAATACGAGACATGAGATTTCCTCCGTGAGCCGCGTGGGCTAGTTGTGTGGTATCGAACTGGAATTGATCCAGCTCGGACAAGGCCTTTGCCAGCATCTGCGGTTGACCGAGCATGGTGACTGCAAGGTCATCGGCGATTTGTTCTCGCTCTACACGGATACGGCGCGACAAGGCCCAAACACTAGGGTGATAGAACAGCACGATTTCCACCGCGCTTTGAATGAGGTTGACCAGATAGTCCCGGCGCTTGATGTGCGCCAGCTCGTGCGCCAGCAGCGCCTCGAGCAGATTGGGCGCCATGCCGGTGACCAGCGAGGCCGGCACCAGCACGATGGGGCGCCAGCAGCCGGCGATGATCGGGCTGTCGAGCAGGTCGGCGACGCCGAGCCGCACGTGTTGCGGAATCTCGAAACGGCGCGCCATCTCGGACAGGCGGCGCTGCCAGTAATGGTTGACGGTGTAATGGTCGCTGCGGGTGCGCTCGGCAACCCACTTGAGGCCGATGGCCAGCCGCAGCGACATCAGCGCGGCGCCGGCCAGCCACAAGCCGACGACCCACGGCAATTGCGCCCGCAGCGCGGCTTCCCAGCCGGCTAGCGCGCCGTCGTCGACCAGCTTGGCGGCGCCCGTTTGCGCGGCGTCGGCGCCGGCCGACAGGACTGGAATCAGCAAGGCGGCGCCAAGGCCGGCGCCGGAAATAGCGCCCGCAGCGGCGGCGTTTACATGCATGATGACGCTGGCCAGCGGCAGCGCAGCGCACAGCAGCAAGCCGGCGCAAGCGACCGCGTAGCGGGTCTGCGGACGCGCCTTGCGCAGCGCCAGCAGCGCCAGCGACACGCCCCAGCCGATCAGCAGCCCTTGCCAGACGAAGTGCAGCAGTGCCCAGCCGATGGCCGGCACCAGGGCGGACAGGGCGCTAGCCATGGGCGCCCGCCCGCCGCGAATTCATATGTATGCGTAACTTGTTCATGCCGCACTCCCGGTTGATGGATGTAGAATAAATTATCTAGAACGCCATGTCTAGAACTTTTTTTCTACATCCTTCCGCGGCGGCGATCGAGCCTAGTAGATCACGACGGAACGGATCGATTCGCCACTTTTCATCAGGTCGAAGCCTTCGTTGATGCGCTCGAGCGGCAAGCGATGGGTGATCAGGTCGTCGATATTGAGCTTGCCTTCCATGTACCAGTCGACGATCTTCGGCACGTCGGTGCGGCCGCGGGCGCCGCCGAAGGCCGACCCCTTCCACACGCGGCCCGTCACCAGCTGGAACGGACGAGTGGAGATCTCCTGCCCCGCCGCCGCCACGCCGATGATGATCGACTGGCCCCAGCCCTTGTGGCAGCACTCGAGCGACTGGCGCATCGTGGTGGTGTTGCCGATGCACTCGAAGCTGTAGTCGGCGCCGCCGTCGGTGATCTGGACGATGGTGTCGACCACGTTCTCCACCTCGGTCGGATTGACGAAATGGGTCATGCCGAACTTGCGCGCCATTTCCTGGCGGGCCGGATTGATGTCGACGCCGATGATCTTGTCGGCGCCGACCATTTTCGCCGCCTGGATCACGTTCAGGCCGATGCCGCCGAGGCCGAACACGACGACGTTGGCGCCCGCCTCCACCTTCGCGGTAAAGATCACGGCGCCGATACCGGTGGTGACGCCGCAG
>Ga0105244_10003155_pt1 | contig 11977 bp, 12 predicted proteins | sample KBSM44metaG_FD_80423 | JGI IMG/M metagenome (GOLD analysis project Ga0105244, IMG submission 80423) | Miscanthus rhizosphere microbial communities from Kellogg Biological Station, Michigan, USA - KBS M4-4 metaG | ecosystem: Host-associated > Plants > Roots > Rhizosphere > Soil | place...
GAGCACGGCATGATTTATGTTGATGAAGGCAGCATCATTACCTCCGCGGGTGGCGCGGCGGGTGTGGATTTGTGCCTGCATCTGATTCGCCGCGATTATGGCATCGAAGTGGCAAACCGCACCGCGCGCCGCATGGTCACGCCGCCGCTGCGTGAAGGAAATCAGGCGCAGCTGATCCAGCAACCGGTGCCGCTACGCGCGGCAAAAAATCTTTCACCGCTGCTCGATGATTTACGCAATCACCTCAACACGCCGTTAGTGATTGATCAGCTCGCCAGGCAAGCCGGCATGAGCCGCCGCACCTTTTTGCGACGCTTTCATGACGCCACGGGAACCACGCCGGGAGAGTGGATGCTAAACGTGCGGCTGGAAAAAGCCTGTGCTCTGCTGGAGAGCGGCAAACTGAGTGTGGATCAGGTTGCCGAACAGGCTGGATTTGGATCGCCGGAAGCGCTGCGTCATCACTTCCGCCAGCGACTCAATACCACGCCGACCAATTGGCGCAAGACATTCAATGAACGAGCGTCATTAGACGAAACAAGCATTATCTAGCAGGTTTGTCCGGTTTGATTTTTCGTTCGGTTTGCTCAGAGGTGCCAAAATGGTCCGTGTCATTGTGGCCATGATCGCCTGACCCTGTTATCAGTTTAAGTTGTACGACATTACCTTGCTGCCAGGCATCTGCACCCGCGGCTACAGGGCGAGCCACAATGTCTTGCCGTTGTGCTTTGATGTCTCGGGTGTTGACACCAAAACGACGATCCCGGTCTGCAAGCAGTGCCGGATCAAGTTGCCCTTCACCGGTAAAGCCCATCATCAGCGCCGGACTGCCCAGCGGCAACGTTTTATCTCTATCAGTGTGCCAGGTGTGCCAGGTTTTACCGTAGGTGTTAACGATGTTACTCATCAACGCCTTCTCTGCAACTGCTGGCAGACCGGGTGCAATTAAACTGCCGGATTTCACCTCATACTGATGACTGTGCCAGAGTTTTTTTTCATCGGGTGGCAGCGTTTTGAACAGACGCTCACTGATGATGTATTCAACGCCCATTAGCCGAGCATCTTTAGTATTTCCATCATAAATAACGGCTTGCATAACATCATCATTAAGCACAGTGACATAGTGATGCGCTTCCATCTGTCCGTTTTTGTCGCCATTGTAAAAATGAAAACCGTCAAGATATGCGCTGATGGCCTCCACGGGCGGGCGCGACTGCATCACCTGTGCTCCCGATTCTAGCGTACGCATTTTTGCAGACGTTTCCTTTCCAGGCAGGGGCGTATGCGGTGGCGTATTTGAGGCACCGCAACCGGCCAATAACAGAACGGGAAAGATAATCAGAGGTAAAGATTTCATAAAGTTTCCATCTTATAAGGAGTATGAAGAAGATAGACCAAATAGTAAATATTGGCTGAAATAACCGCGATTTTGGTTAATGGCTCGGTTTAATCAGCTTAATAAAATAAAAGAATGTAAGCGTATATTAATTTCCGCTAATTTTCGTGTTTCCTAATAATGTCCTTTCGCCGTTTGCATATCAGGTAGATGACTTCTATGCTTTCAACGAAATCATTTAATAGTGTGAAATAATTGCGATTACGATCGCCTTTTTAAGTTGTAGAGGAGGAAAGTAAATGCAATATAGAAAACTCGGACATTCCGGCCTGCTTGTTTCCAAATGCGTGTTGGGTACGGTTCCCTTTGCGGGTAAAGCTGGCTTTGAAAAAACCGGCAATGTTAATGCAGCAGAAGCCCGCCGATTTATTGATATCGCGCTGGATCACGGTGTAAATATGATCGACACAGCCGACCTGTATTCAATGGGCGGTGCCGAAGAGGTTTTAGGTGAAGCGCTGCGAGAAAAACGCGACCAAATCATCCTGGCAAGTAAAGCAAGAAGCCCGCTGGGCGACGACCCTAACGCAAGTGGAGCAAGTCGGTTCCACTTAATTAACGCCTGTGAAGCAAGCTTAAAGCGCTTAAATACCGATCACATCGATTTGTACCAAATCCACAATTGGGACGGCGTAACGTCGGTGGATGAGACGTTGCGTGCATTGGAGGATTTGGTTAAAAGCGGCAAGATTCGTTACTTTGGTACCTCGAATTATACCGCCTGGCAAATGATGAAAACGCTGGGGCGAGCTGAAGCACAGCAGTTATTTAAACCTGTGAGTCAGCAGATTTATTACACGCCGGAATCACGCGAAGCTGAATACGAGTTATTGCCGATGGCATTAGATCAGGATATTGGCACGCTGGTTTGGGGGCCGCTGGGTGAGGGTCTGTTAACCGGCGCGGTGGGACGCAATAAGAAGGCGCCGGCCTCGACGCGTCAAGGTAGCGGATGGCCAGAGCCGTATGTGCACGATATGGAGCATGCTTATAAAGTCATTGAAGTTCTGGAAGAAGTGGGTGCTGAACTGAATGCTTCCATCCCACAAATTTGTCTGGCATGGTTAGCCGACCGACCGGGCATTACGTCACTGATTGTGGGAAACAGAACTGAAGCGCACTTACGTGAGAACCTTAACGCTTTCGAGCTGCAATTAAGTGATGAGCAGCGTCAGCGTATTGAGCAGGTAACGCGTCCGGCACCTAATTACCCTTATTGGCACCGTTTTACCAGCGGCATGGATCGTATTGATCCTGCGGAACAGCCTTTTCTTAATGAATATCAGCAAACGCTCGATAGCAGAAAAGATCAGGCAATGAAATAGCGCATTAAGCGGGCCACACCAGATGGCCCGCAGAATAAAACGCGTTGGGTTTATAACAGGCCGCCATCAATAGCGGCCAATAAGAAGTTAGTTACCGCGATAGGTCGAATAACCAAACGGGCTCAGCAGCAGAGGAATATGGTAGTGCTCGCCGTTGCTTTCCATGTTGAATTCCACTGGAATTTCCGGGAAGAAGGTTTTTTGATTGTTGGTTTTATAATATTCGCCGGTTTTGAATACCACGCGATAGCTGCCTGCGGTCGCCGTTTGATCAGCTGGAAACAGCGCACTGATTCTGCCATTGCTGTCGGTTTTACCACTCGCTAATTTCACCCAGTTATTATTTTGTTTTTGATCGAGTTCGACTTCAATGCCTGCAGTTGGCGAGCCGGTCTGCAAATTCAATACATGAACGCTAAGCGGATTTTTAGTTGCCGCAGGTTGTGCCGCCACGGCTGAAATGGCTGCGGTTGAAAGTAAAGCGCCAATCAAAGCAAGTTGAGTTTTCATTAAATGTCCATTTTTTACAGGTGAATGTGGGTGAAGAATAGGGCGAAAAATATCGGAAGGATAATGGATCGAATTAAATGTGAAATTTCCTGGAAGATTGCGCACGTAATCGACAAAATCATCTTTTGCCGCAATTTCATACAGCAGTTTCAATCTGGTAACAGAGACTCACCCAGACATGAACTCCTCTACTCTGGCTTCACCATCTTCAAGTAAGCGGGCGTAACCCCCGCTTATCTAAATCAGATTGTGGGTCTGTAAACAGCATGTAAGGCGCTCAACAAAATCAGCTGTGCTTGTTTTGGCTCATTTTCATTTTTCGTTAATGTCTGGCTAATTAGTACCTACGATCATTCAGAATACACTGGCTAAGTGTGTAACATCCTGTAAGCGGAGCCGGAAATATCTTAATAAACACGCAATTTATTATTAGCCTGCAAATGTAATTTTCCTGGGAATAAGCGAAGGGTAAAGCCAGGTTAAGCGAAGCGGTAAATAAGTGGAGATTGATCAAGAAATAATCGATTGCATCGTATTATTAACAAAAATTACTCCCCTGACAGCATTGTGTCTGTATTTAAGCGAAGCGTAAATGCAGGGTCAGGAGAGTGTGGGGCAGAAGTTAAACGACGTTAATTGTGTATTCTTGTGATGCTAATGTTATTTGCGCCGGCTGATCTTCCCTCCTTTACGGCCTGCTTCAATGGCGCGTTCAGGATCGTTTTTGAAGTTGCCGCTACTCGCCTGACCACCTTTGCGCCCAGCTTCAGCCGCGCGTTCCTTATTCTCTGCGAAGTTACCTGCGCCCCCACGACGTTGCGGTTTTTTTTCTTCCTCATCGGGTAGCTTCTTAGCGTCCGTCATTGGTTCTCCTCTTTGTTAGTGCCAATGTGATGCAAAATAAATGTAGTGATGTTTTTACCAGATTCAAGCCAGGGTTAATCTTAAGACTTAATTCAACAATCTTGATTGCCTAACTATCAGTCGATTTTCATTGATGTCTTCATGAAATTACCATGAATCTTTATTATTATTTTTTTAACGCGAAGAGGGAAGCTTTCCTGCCATAAATAATAAGCGAAGCGGTAGGTGTTGTTACATTTTATCTCAGTCGCATTTCTGGGTTTCAATACTTGCGCCGCAGCGAACCGTTGCTACGTTTAATTAATCTGCTCGTTAAGTCTTAATTAACGCTTCGCTTATTTTCAATTTATTAGCCTAAATGAGCCGATATTTATCCCTTCAGGCAGCTATCAGGCGGTGCGCGATCACCAAGCCGTTCGGTAGCAGAAATTCCCACTTTCGGAGTGAATTGATGACCAAGGAATTTGTGTACCTGGACTGGCTGCGTGATGCGCATGCCATGGAGAAACATGCTGAGTCACTGCTGCAAGCCGCTGCGTTGCGTCTGGATGACTTCCCGCTGCTGCAGGCGCGCATTAAGCAATACATGCAGCAAACACGTGACCAGCAGCAGCAGGTTAAAGATGTGCTTAAACGTTACGACAGCAATTGGTCGGCAATGAAAGATGCGTTAGGACGTATGTCCGTGGTTGGGCAGGCAGCAAGCGATATGCTGCGCGATGAAGAGGGCGTGCGCATTGCGGTGAGCAGCTATGTTTTCTGCAACTACAAAGTGGCGACCTACACTGCATTGTTAGCAGCCGCACAGCAGGCGGCAGATGATAAAGGCGTAATGGTTTTTCAGCGTATCGTGCAGCATGAAATGCAGATGGCGGATTGGTTGCTTCATCAGCTCCCTGATGTCGCGAATGAAGCGATTTTGCAGCGTGCTGAAGTAGCATTTTGACGGATGACGGCGGTCGGTCAGCAGGATAGCTTTGCTGACCGCTGCTTGGTGTGCTAAATCCCAAACTATGCAGATCAGTAATCAGTTTTCTCTTAGTCAAATTGCTGCAAATGATAAAAATAAGATCAATTCTTCCATATTCTGAGGGTTAACGGAATTCTTTATTATAAAATAAGCAAAATAACCAGGCGGATAATATCATTTGTTTCGTTTTTATTAACTGAAACTGATCAATGAAATCGATTTCAAGAAATATTCATTCATGCCTGTTTTTTACCAATCACCTCAATTAACGTTCAACGCTAATGTTAATGAAATAGATGACGATAACAGCAAAGATGATGCCGATTCACTCTCGGAGCATTTTCTATTTTTAAAATAACACCGTTCTCTTCACTACTTTTCAATCAAAATCATTGAGGTTTCTAAATGGACGTAGTTCAAAGATTTTCGCGTAATGTAAAGTTGCGGACCAAACTAACAATATCCTCTGTGCTCAATATCGCGATGCTACTGTTAGTGGCATTGCTCGGATTAAACTCGCTATTTTTAGCCGAGACCGGCGTCAATGGCATGATGAAAGAGGATTACCCCACCATAGCGTTAGGTAACCAATTGATTGATGAAATCAACGTGACAGTGCAGCAGCAGGCACTGCTGATGAGCCCAATCGATACGTCGCGTCGGGCAACCATTCAGAGCAATCTTCAGGAGGCATCGAAGAAGATCACTGCAACCTATAAGCGATTAGGTGAGTTGGCAACGGATGAACAGTCACTGGCCTTTCTTAAGCGCGTTGAAGTGAAGCGAGCGGACTTCCTTAAAGAGAGAAACGCCTTCTTTGATTTAGTGAACAATGATGTGTCTAAAGCAGTGGATTTCTATTTTTCTACGCTTGCTTCAGCACAACGGAATTATATCAATGAAGTAGAAGGGTTTATTACTTTGCAAGAGCAGCAAATAAATGACTCTTATAATAACTTTATGGCCTCTTACAGCAAAACGAAAATTTCAATGCTGATTATTTTTGTTGCGGCTATTATGGTATCAGCGTTAATTGGCTGGATAATTATCCGCTCGATTACTGTGCCATTACGAAAGGTCGTTGCGTTTCTTGGCAGAGTGGCGGATGGCGATCTCAGCTCTGACTTTTATGAGCAGCGTAAAGATGAAATGGGCCAGTTAATTAATGCCATTCAGCAAATGCAGGAGAAAATGTCGCATATCGTTAGCCATATTCGTATGAGCGCTGAACAAATATCGGGTGGTGCCAGCGAAATAATGTCGGGCACCAACGATCTCGCTGCACGTACGGAAGAGCAGGCGAGTTCAGTTGAACAAACGGCGGCCTCAGTGGAAGAGTTCAGTGCCACCATCAACAATACGCGTAATAACACGCATGTTGCCGCTGATCTTTCCGCCAAGGCTGAAACCACGGTGGGGCGTAACGCCAGCATGATGGATAACGTTGCCACCAAAATGGCCGAGATCAATGATTCTGCCAGCCGTATGGCGGACATCATTAACCTGATCGATTCCATCGCCTTCCAAACCAATATTCTGGCGTTGAATGCGGCAGTTGAAGCCGCGCGTGCCGGTGAACATGGTCGCGGTTTCGCCGTTGTCGCGCAGGAAGTGCGCGCCCTGGCGCAAAAGACCGCGACTTCGTCGCATGAAATTCGTAATTTGATTGAGGAGTCTTCCACGCGTATTGCGGATGGGCGCGATATGGTGACGGACGCCAATAAGCTGATGAACGGCATGATGTCCAACGTGGCTGAGATGAAAGAGCTGCTGGTGCAGATCAATCAGGCCAGTAGCGAGCAGGCCGACGGCATCAGCCAGATCAATACCGCTATCAGCCAGATTGATATCACTACCCAGCAGAACGCGTCACTGGTGGAGCAATCGCTGGCGGCTTCGGCGATGCTCAGCGAACAGGCGGCAAATATGGTGAATAGCGTGAGCGTATTTACGCTGCGTAGAACGGCATAAGATGATGATGATCCAGAACGGCGTGTGCGTTCTGGATCATTTTTTAGATGGCCTGATATTCGCCGGTGCCTTCTGGCCACGGTGTTAACAAATCAAACCCGGTTTCGGTCACCGCAATGGTGTGTTCCCACTGCGCCGACAGCGAGCGATCTTTAGTCACCACCGTCCAGCCATCAGACAATACGCTGGTTCCCGCTTTGCCCGCATTAATCATCGGTTCAATCGTGAAGATCATGCCGGCTTGCAGCGCTAATCCTTCGCCTGGGGTGCCGTAATGCAGAATCTGAGGATCGCCGTGATACACCTCGCCAACACCGTGACCGCAATACTCGCGCACCACGGAAAAACCCGCTTTTTCCGCCACCTGTTGTATCGCCGCACCAATATCGCCCAAGGTCGCGCCCGGTTTTACCACGTTGATGCCTGCCACCATCGATTCATAGGTGATTTCCACCAGACGTTTCGCGCGTACCGATGGCTGACCGACGTAATACATGCGACTAGTATCGCCGTACCAACCGTCCTTAATGATGGCGACGTCAATGTTGACGATGTCGCCATCCTTGAGTTTTTTCTCACCCGGGATGCCGTGACATACCACGTGATTCACCGAGGTGCAGGTGGTGCGTGTATAGCCGTGATAGCCGATATTGGCCGGCACAACTTTCAATTCGTTGACGATGTATTGGTGGCAAATTGCGTCCAGCTCATCGGTGGTCACGCCCGGTTTGACGTACGGCGTGATCATCTCCAGCACTTTAGCGGCGGCGTGTCCGGCGGCACGCGCCAGTTCGATCTCTTCAGCGGTGTGCAGTTTGATGCTCATTACGCGATTCCCTGCGAGGTGAAAGAAGGATGGTCGAGCAGTTGCGCTAAATCAGCGCCGCTGTCGCGTTCGACGCACATCAATAAACGCGTCAATTCCTGATGATTGAGTGACGGATAGATCTCGGCTAGCATGCCGATTTTCATCCAGTGTTCTGCCTGCGCATTGATTGAACGGCTCATCGCCGTGCTAGCGATGCGCAGATTCTCATGCATTAACTCAGAGATTTTCACGATGCCCATGCGATAACCTGTATATGAAACGTATGCGTTATGTATATAGGCTACAATTTTAAGGTGAGATATGCAAAGGAGAAATAATGAGAGGAATAATTATCACCAGTTTGCTGCTGGTACTGACAGCCTGTTCCAGTTCGGTGGGGCGTAATTTTGATACCGCCAGTATTCAGAACATACACACAGGCCAGACAACCCGCGCAGAATTGATCGCCATGTTTGGCCCGCCTGATAAGGAATCCGCTTATCCGGATGGCCAAAGACTGATGATGTGGAACTACAGCGAAGCCCGAACGATGGATACTACGGCTGGAAAGACACTGACTGTTCAAACCAAAAATGGCCGGGTGTTTAATTATACGTTCAGTAAAAGCTGAAGGGTGAAGCCAATCCATGGCATAAAAAATCCTAAGGCGCCTTACTCAGACTTCGTTGGAGGACGACGGCTTATTTTGCCTCCCTTCCGGCCCGCTTCAACGGCTCTTTCAGGGTCGTTTCTGAAGTTGCCACCACTGGCTTTGCCTCCCGCACTACCAGCTTCTTTTGCACGTTCCGGATTGTTGGCAAAATTCCCTGCGCCGCCTCTGTAGCTCTGTTGTTTCATAGGAAGACCTCTTATCAATGTTCCATTAGATTTAAGGACTAGCTAGTCACGCTGCTATTTTAGTCCGTCACAACAGTTAAGCCAGAGATAAAAGCGCAATCGTTTTAAACAGATCAAAAAAAGTTCATGTATCTGGCTATTTAACAGTGACCTCCGTCACATTTTGAAATTCCTGTCTATACTTCTGCCTTTTGGGTTTCAATGTTTGCGCCTGATGGCGCGTTCAATATGCAGGGAACAGGAATGGACACATCGCAGCAAAATAGTGAAGACGATTCGCCGCTAAGTAACCTTACCGTCAAACAGCGAATCTTCTTTGTGGTGTTAGTGGCCACCATGGGCGCACTGGCATTTGGTTATGACACCGGTATTATCTCCGGAGCCTTGCCGTTTATGACTTTACCGCTCGATCAGGGCGGCCTCGATCTCACCCCGTTCACCGAGGGTTTAGTGACGTCATCACTGATTTTCGGTGCCGCAATGGGCGCTTTTATCAGTGGCTACGTCTCCGACCGCTTTGGTCGTCGTATTACGCTGCGTACGTTGGCGCTGATCTTTGTCGCCGGCGCAATTGGTACCGCATTAGCACCAAACCTACATGTGATGGTGGCGATGCGTTTTCTGCTTGGGATTGCCGTCGGCGGGGGTTCCTCAACCGTACCGGTGTTTATTGCAGAAATTGCGGGACCAAAGCGTCGTGCGCCATTGGTCAGCCGCAACGAGCTGATGATCGTTTCCGGACAGCTGCTGGCTTATGTTGTCAGCGCAGTGATGAGTTTTACGCTTAACGATCCGCACCTGTGGCGCTACATGCTGGCGATGGCTATGATTCCTGGCGCCTTGTTGTTCATCGGCACCTTTTTTGTCCCGGCGTCACCACACTGGATGGTGGCAGAAGGGCGCATTAAAGAAGCGAGCCGTATCCTGCACAAACTGCGTGAAACACCGCGTGAAGTGAAAAAGGAGATGGCAGAGATGCGTCAGCACGCCAAGGCGGCGCGTCAGGGGCCTTCAGCGAAAGAACTGCTGAAAGAGAAGTGGATCCTGCGGTTGCTGTTGGTGGGCGCGGGGCTGGGCATTGTTATTCAATTTACCGGCGTGAACGCCTTTATGTATTACACGCCAGTAATTCTGAAAACCACCGGCATGGGCACCAACGCGTCGATTGCGGCGACCATTGGTAACGGCATTGTGTCGGTGCTGGCTACCATGGTGGGCATCAAAGCGGTAGGACGTTTTGGACGCCGTACCATGCTGATGACCGGTTTGACGGTGGTGATCGCCATGCAGCTGGTCCTCGGCTGCGTGCTGCTGTTGATGCCACAAGACATGACGCAAAGTATCTTCGCGCTGGCGGCGATTCTGGTGTTCCTGTTCTTCATGCAGATGTGTATTTCGCCGGTTTACTGGTTGTTAATGTCGGAACTGTTCCCGATGAAAGTGCGCGGCGTGCTGACCGGCGCTGCAGTTTCATTCCAGTGGATCTGTAATGCGGCGGTGGCGTTTGCCTTCCCGCCGTTGTTGGCCGCTACCGGCAATGCGGCATTCTTTATCTTCGCGGCCATTAATGTCGGTTCGCTGATTTTCGTCATTACTATGTTGCCTGAGACTAAGGGCAAATCACTCGAGCAGATCGAAAACGAAATGCGCGAGCGGTTTAGCGAGCAAGAGCAGGATCAGCAAACCGCATAGCGATGCTTGAGAATTCCTGGTCGCCGGAGGAAGATACGCATCTTTCACCGGGCCAGGATTTCCCATGCTAATCACCGCCGAGAACACGCGCACCTTCAATACCGATATCCGACTGGCCTGCACGTTGGCCGCCGTAGCAGGCGCACTCAACACCGCGGCATTTGAAACCGTCGGCTTCTTCTCAGCGAACATGACCGGCAATGTCTCCTCTCTCTCCGACCATCTGGCAAAAGCCAATCTGCACGTTGGCCTGTTTTTTCTGCTCATCGTATTGCTGTTTATCGCCGGATCATCGGTCTCAACGCTGATCATTAATTCCGGCAGACGACGCCAGATACGCGGCATTTACGCCATCAATATCCTGATTGAAGGCATCGCTTTGCTGATGCTGGGCATGGTTGAAAGCTGGTTCCGCTTTAGCGGTTCCGGCGTGCTGCTGGTGCTGAGCCTGAGTTTTTTGATGGGATTGCAGAATGCGGTGGTGACGCGCATCTCCAACGCTCGCGTTCGTACTACGCACGTTTCCGGCACCGCGACCGATATTGGCATTGAGCTGGCGATGCTTTTTGATGTGCTGCGGCGCAAAGAATCGCCGAAAGATGCGCCGCTCTACATTGAACGGCTTAAATTGCATTTTTACACCGTTGTAGCGTTTTTGGGCGGCGGCGTGCTGGGGATTTGGTTGTTACAGTGGATGAGCTATCTGTTGCTGATGGTGATTGGCGCACTGCTCAGCGTGCTGGCACTGGCGGCACTAAAACGAATTTAATCGGTGACCGGCTTCACACTTCTCCACGGCATTCGCTAAAACTGCTTGCCACTTTTATCGCCCTGTAAGCAAGATAGCGTCCGTTAAGGATTGTTACTGTTCGGCAGGCAAAACCTGAGACGCGCCCTTTTTCAGTTGAAGAGGGCGCGTCTCAGGTTTTTTTTTGCGCGAAATTTGGGGCATGAGTTTAAGGCAGGTTCAGGAGAAAAAGTGATGCAATATCAGGAACTGGCGGATGACATCGTTAATGGTGTAGGCGGCAAAGAGAACATCATCAGCGTGATGCACTGCGCCACGCGCTTGCGCTTCAAGCTGAAAAACAGTCAAAAAGCGCAAACCGCCGCGTTAAAGGATAACCCTGGCGTGATCATGGTGGTGGAGAGCGGCGGCCAATATCAGGTGGTGATTGGTAATCAAGTGGCGGAAGTGTATCGCGAACTGACGGCACGTCACGCGCTGGATAATCAGAGCGAGGCCGCAGACACCGATGCGCCACAAGGCCTGTTTGCCCGCTTTATCGATCTGGTTTCCGGTATCTTTACCCCGTTTATCGGTGTAATGATCGCCACCGGCATCATCAAAGGGTTGCTGGCGCTGGCTTTGGTGGTGGGTGTAATGCGTGCCGATAGCGGCAGTTATAAAGTGCTGTTCGTCGCCAGCGACGGTTTGTTCTACTTCCTGCCGATTTTGCTTGGCTACAGCGCCGGTATAAAATTTGGCGGCAATCCGTTTGTCAGCATGGCCATCGCCCCTGCGCTGGTGCATCCGATGATTCTCGAGGTGCTGCAACAGCAACAGCAGGGCCATCCGCTGA
>Ga0105244_10003160_pt1 | contig 11963 bp, 10 predicted proteins | sample KBSM44metaG_FD_80423 | JGI IMG/M metagenome (GOLD analysis project Ga0105244, IMG submission 80423) | Miscanthus rhizosphere microbial communities from Kellogg Biological Station, Michigan, USA - KBS M4-4 metaG | ecosystem: Host-associated > Plants > Roots > Rhizosphere > Soil | place...
AATACCCTGATCGACATTCCTGCCATGGCCCCGCTGGTGCATGTTTCCGGTATGTTCGGCGCGGCGCGCGGGAATACCGCGTGGGTCGCACCACTGGCGTGGCATCCTGAAAACAAGAACGCCGTGATCATGTGCGATCTGGCCGGTGATATGTCGACGCTGTTAGATCTCAATCCTGATGAGATGCGTGAGCGTCTGTACAGTCGCCGCGAGGCGTTGCAGGCCGGGCAATCTCCGTTGCCGGTCAAGCTGGTGCACATCAACAAATGTCCGGTGCTGGCACCGGCCAAAACACTGTTGCCGGAAAATGCCGAACGGCTGGGTATTGACCGTCAGCGTTGTCTTGAGAATTTGCAGTTACTGCGTCAGAACCCGCAGGTGCGCGAGAAAGTGGTCACGATGTTTGCTGAAGCAGAGCCGTTTACGCCTTCCGATGACGTAGACGCCCGTCTTTACGACGGCTTTTTCAGCGATGCCGATCGCGCGGCCATGCGCATCATTGTGGAAACCCGTCCGGAGAACCTTCCCGCGCTGGATCTGACCTTTAATGATTCCCGCATCGAACCGCTGTTGTTTCGTTTCCGCGCCCGCAACTACCCTGCCACGCTGACCGATGCAGAACAGAAACGCTGGATGTTGCATCGCCAGGAGAAACTGACGGACGAGCGTGTGCAGGCGTACATTTTAGAGCTTGAATCGCTCTATAACTTGCATGAGGGGGATGTTGAGAAGATGGCGCTTCTCAAGGCGCTGTTTGAATACGGGAAGAAGCTGGTGGGTTAATTTTTGGGGATTCCCGAACAACCCCTTCCGGAATAGTGAGAATTTCGGTTTTTCAAAAGCAGTTCCCATGCGGCTTTTTGTGCCGAAACCGACGAGAGAGGAAAGTGCTTTTCCTCTCTCGACTCTCCTCGCTTTTTTCACTGCGCGCTTCGCTGGTCACAATGTTTCAGGTAGCACAGCGACAGGCTGGAAATCTTGCCGCTGCGCGGTTCCTTCTCTCGGTCTTCGAGCCACAGGTCTCGAAGCCGCTCCGTTCAGCAAGATTTCTGAACCGCCCGCACGATCTCAAATTCAAAGTCGGATTGTTTTTCATCTTTTAGAAAAGTGTATTGGCGTGATCAAAAATGGCACCGAATGAACGGTTCGAGACCCAAGGCTCGACACCTGAAATGAGGGAATCGCGAAGCGATGACATTTTACGCCACTCACTGTTGCCGGGAAATATGTCCGTCGTGCCTGCGGTAGCGCGTGTTGAAAAAAGCGGGGGGAATGCAAAGGGGGAAAGCACTTCCCCCTTTGTTCGGTTTCGGCGCGACACATTCAATAATCACCGTTCGTGAGAAACCGAAATATTCTCGATCAGATTTGAAAAGTCGCAATCACAGCAACCTCTGCAAAGTAGAGCCGCCATTGCAGCGGCCTTTCTGCAAAGAAAGTTTCCTGCCCTTTTCAAAGGGCAAAAATCACGCTTCCGGCGCAATCTCACCGCTCATCTGCGGTGGCTGCTTGCGAAACGCATTGGTGATGAACGCCAGATATCCGAGGCCAATCGCCCCCCAGACTAAGCCCAGAGTCATCGAACTCGATTCCAGATTCAGCCACAACGCACCGACGGTCAGCGCACCAATCACCGGCAGGATCAGGTAACTGATGTGATCTTTCAGCGTGCGGTTACGTTTTTCACGGATGTAGAACTGTGAAATTACCGACAGGTTCACGAAGGTGAACGCCACCAGCGCACCGAAGTTAATCAGCGCGGTCGCTGTCACCAGATCAAAGGTTATCGCAGACATCGCCACAACACCGACCAGCAATACGTTGAACGTCGGGGTACGCCATTTCGGATGCACGTAACCGAACAGTTTTTCCGGGAACACGCCATCGCGGCCCATCACGTACAGCAGACGGGAAACACCCGCATGTGCGGCCATGCCTGATGCCAGAACGGTTACACAACTGAAACACAGAATGACGGACTGGAAGAACTTACCTGCCACGTACAGCATGATTTCAGGCTGAGACGCGTCCGGATCTTTAAAGCGCGAGATGTCCGGGAAATACAGTTGCAGGAAGTAAGACACCACCACGAAGATGATGCCGCCAATCAGCGCGGTCAGGAAAATCGCTTTCGGAATGACTTTGCCCGCGTTTGGCGTTTCTTCAGACAGTGAACTGATACCGTCAAAGCCCAGGAATGAGAAGCACAGAATGGTCGCACCGGTAATCATCGGCACCACGTGCGCATTCTCACTGAAGAACGGCTTAGTGGTTGCCAGCGTACCCATCCCCTCGCCCATATAAACGCCACGGACTAACAGACCCAGGAACACCACCATGATCGCCACCTGCACCACAACGATAATGCTGTTCAGGTTCGCCACAATCTTGATGCCGCGCAGGTTGAAGGCGGTCATCATGCCGACCAGCGCCACCACAAATATCCATGACGGCACGCCAGGGAAAATGGCTTCCAGATAGATTTTCGCCAGCAGGATGTTGATCATCGGCATGAACAGGTAGTCCAGCAGTGATGACCAGCCGACCATAAAGCCGACGTGCGGGCTGATAGCTTTTTGCGCGTAAGTGTAAGCAGAACCGGCAGACGGGAAACGCTGCACCAGTTTGCCGTAGCTCACGGCAGTAAACAGAACGGCGATCAGCGCGAAGATGTACGCTGTCGCGACGTGACCATCGGTCAGGCCGGAAACAATGCCGAACGTATCGAAAATGGTCATCGGTTGCAGATAGGCAAGCCCCATCATGACAACCTGAACCAGTGTCAGGGTTTTACGCAGTTGTACACGCTGAGTGGCCGGAGCGGCAGATGCATTAGCAGACATGGTTCAGCCCTCCCTGGATTGCAGACACCGGGCGCTTAAACGCCTCTGAAAGCAACGTACAGGGAAAACTTCGGGAGTTATTACCAGTAAACGGGGGGTAGATCTTCACGTCGCTGAACGCGGAGGTGAAGGCTGTGCGAATGTGACCGCAGCTGACAGAAGCACCGGCAGGCACCGGTACAGGTTTGAAGTATTGCCCCATATTACATTTCCTCATAGTGGCGACCGTTTTTAATTTGGGATCGCACACGAACCTTGTTATCTATCCGGATCTGGGTCCGGCCTCTGTTGAATTAGTTTGGGTACTGCATATACAAAAAAAATAACCGGCGCCTTTAAGCGTCGGTTATCTGCAGTGCGGCGTATTTTGCACAAATCACGCATGAATGACAACATTCACAGGCGTTGCGTTACAAATTCTTTTCCAGTATTGAACATAATGCGCGTATTCGTTAACCGTGCTACGCGTTGCGGAGCATCCAGTCTATCTCCGTTTCCGTCACCCTTCTCTCGAACTGCAACAGTTCATCGGATTTACAGGTGTGATAGACGTGTGAGAAACGTTCGCCGAGGATTTTCTTCAGCGCAGGCTGATCGTCAAAATCATACAGCGCATCGCTCTGGCGGATAGGCAGCGGAATACCTTCCTGTTCCAGACCGTTACCGGTGACCGGTTCGGGTAACGGCAAATCGTTGTCCAGACCATACAGCATGCCCGCCAGTACGGTGGCGACCACTAAATACGGGTTAGCATCGGCACCGGCCACGCGATATTCCACGCGGTGATCGGCGGTTCCGCTGCAAGGAACACGCAGGGCAACGGTACGGTTATTGTGCCCCCACGACGCCTGCGTCGGCACATACATGCCCGGCTGGAAGCGGCGGAAGGAATTGACGTTTGGCGCCAGCACCGCCATAGAGGCCGGCATCAGTGCAATCATGCCAGCGAGCGCGCGTTTCATCAGTTCAGAATCTTCGCCACTGGCATTGGCAAACAGGTTTTTACCGTTGTCGTCGAGCACGCTGAGATGGATGTGCATCCCGCTGCCCGCATATTCATCGTAAGGTTTCGCCATAAAGGTGGCGTCCATATCGTGATTTTCCGCCACCAGACGCACCAGACGTTTGAGCATCAGGGCGTAATCACAGGCGCGCAGAATATTTTCGCTGTGGTGCAGATTGATTTCGAACTGGCCCGGTGAAGATTCCGCCACCGCGCCATCCGCAGGTAACCCCTGAATGTGCGCCAGACGATCAATGTCACTGAGCACATCCGCAAAGTGATCGAGATTATCGACGGAGTAAACCTGAGTATGCATGCTGCGTTCCTGCGTCCCCGGGGTGCAGGGTGGCTGAATATAGCCTTCCGCATCACGCTGCCTGTCGAGCAGATAGAACTCCAGCTCTACCGCTACCACCGGGAACAGGCCCCGCTGGCGCAATGTTTGCCAGATATGATTAAGCACATTGCGTGGTTCAACGTTAAAGGGAGTGCCATCTTCGTCAAGCATGGTCAGAAGCAACTGGCCGGTATGTTCAGGGTCGGAAGCCGATGGCGTTAAGGTTCCGGGAACCGGCACACAGGTGCGGTCAGGTTCGCCCAGTTCCTGGCCTAGTCCGGCTTCTTCCACAACATTACCGAGAATGTCCATGGCGAAGACCGATGCCGGGAAATAACAACCTTTTTCGAGTTTACGGAGTGCTGAGACGGGAACGCGTTTGCCGCGGAAGGAGCCATTGAGATCGGTGAGCAGGACGTCGACGTGAAGGGTTTGCGGGTGACGCTCCAGGTATTGGGATACTTCATCCTGGAACGCGCTACTTCGCTCTTCAACGTGCTTAGCGAGGGGCTCGGTCCCGCTAATCTCTTTCTTAATTTCATTCATCAGTTCAGTCGCTTGCATAGGTTTTCCGCCATTTGCTGGTTTCCGGCATATCAGGCTCCAACAGGGTGCCAGCCGGTTATCTTTACCGGGTCATCACTTTGTTCAACGCTGTGCTCTCATGGAGTGGGGATCCTCTCAGTTTTTTACTCAAAGCTCTTTTATGCTCAAACCGTTTATTGCTCAAAATAACGGCCATATCATTAACCCTAGCCTTAACATTAATTATTTGCAACATGTACATTACCGCAACATATCAGTTTGAAAAGCGACCTGAGCGCTGCTAAATTGGTCAATATAAGGTCAATATTCTGAGCAGTAATGTGCGGGGAGGCACGTACTGTCAGCCAATTCATCTACTCAACGAGGCGGTATTATGGGCAATATATTTTCCACGGCATCTGCGGGAAAAGAGACGCGCTACAGACCGGTCATTGGGGTAGTCATGTGTAAAAACATCGTTGATGAAAATCCTGCCCTGACTGTCCACGAAAAGTATCTGGACGCCATTTTCAACGCCGATGCCCTTCCCGTTTGTCTGCCACATGAACTGGCAGCGCGCGAAGGCGCGATAGACCAGATTCTGCGCGGTCTCGACGGCATCTTCCTCACCGGCAGCCCCAGCAATATTGAGCCTCATCAGTACGGTGAAGAAGGTGTCGAGGAGCAGGCCGATCCCGGCCGTGACCGCCTGAGTTTGCAGTTGATCCGCGCGACGCTGGATAAAAAAATCCCGTTGTTCGCCGCCTGTCGCGGATTGCAGGAACTGGTGGTTGCCACCGGCGGCAGTTTGCACCGTAAAGTGCAGGACGTGCCGGGCTATATGGATCACCGCGAAGACACCACCTTGCCGCACGACAATCAGTATGATCTCGTGCATCCGGTACATATCGAACCGGGCGGCTTACTTTCGGAATTATTACCCGATTATCAGCAGTTTCAGGTGAACTCCCTTCACGGTCAGGGAGCCAACCGTCTGGGTGACATACTGACCGTGGAAGCACGCGCACCGGACAATCTGGTGGAAGCCGTGAGTGTCCGCAATCATCCGTTTGCCCTTGGTGTGCAGTGGCATCCGGAATGGCACAGTCTGACCGACCCAGTGTCGCGTCAGCTGTTTAACGCTTTTATCGCTGCCTGTCGCAAGGGCCATCAGGCCCGGAGCGCACGAGAGGAATAAACGGATGAGCGAAGTCAGTCTGGCGCCTGGTCGCCGGCTTTCTGAAATTCGCCAGCAACTCGGGATGTCACAGCGCAAAGCCGCCGAGTTGTCTGGCCTGACACACAGCGCCATCAGCACCATCGAACAGGATAAAGTCAGCCCCGCCGTCAGTACGTTGCAAAAGTTATTGCGGGTTTACGGGCTGTCACTTTCGGAGTTTTTCGCCGAAGAACATAAAAGTAACGCGCCGCGTATCGTGATTAATGCGGCGGATTTAATTGAAATCGGCAGCCGCGGCGTGTCCATGCGCATGGTCCACAACGGCACGCCAAACCATACCGTTGCCATGTTGCTGGAAACCTATCAGCCCGGCAGCACCACGGGTGACAAAATCAAACATCAGGGCGAGGAAGTCGGCACCCTGTTAGAAGGAGAAATCATCTTAACCGTCAACGGTCAGAGTTACCCGCTGCGTGCGGGGCAAAGTTATGCCATTAACACCGCGAACCCTCATAGTTTCAGTAATATTTCGACGCGGATTTGCAGGATTGTCAGCGCGCATACCCCTAATACCTTCTAGTTGTCATCGGCTCCGGGCGTGGCAACGGGAACCCGAAGAAGGATGTCATCATGACTGCTCAAACAGGAAGTCCCCGCGCTGTTGGTGTGCCGCACACCGACAGCTATTACGCCGGTTCTGTCAACGACCACGCCCCGTGGCCGGAACTGACAGACAATATTGAGTGCGATGTCTGCATTGTCGGTGCCGGTTTTACCGGCATTTCTTCTGCTTTATATCTGTGTGAGGCCGGTTACGATGTGGTGGTGCTTGAGGCCGCACGGGTCGGCTGGGGCGCCAGCGGGCGTAACGGCGGGCAGGTGGTCAACTCTTACAGCCGCGATATTGATGTGATTGAAGACCGCTACGGACGGCAGACCGCTGATATGCTCGGCAGCATGATGTTTGAAGGGGCGAACATCATCCGTCAGCGCATCGATCAGTATGCCATCGACTGTGACTATCGCCCCGGCTGTATTTTTGCCGCGCTGAGTGCACGCCAGCTTTCGAAACTGCGCGACCAGCAAAAGCTGTGGAACCGTTACGGCCATACTGAACTGACCCTGCTGGATGAAACCGCCGTGCGGCGCGAAATCGCCACCGACCGTTACGTCGGCGGGCTGCTGGATAAAAATGGCGGCCACCTTCATCCGCTGAATCTGGTGCTGGGCGAAGCCGAAGCGGTGCGGCGTCATGGTGGGCGTATATTTGAAGGATCGGCAGTCACGCGCATTGACCACGGCGAACCAGCGTTAGTGCACACGGCCAAAGGTCAGGTCAGCGCCAAATATGTGATTCTGGCGGGCAACGCCTATCTGAGTCAGCAGCTTGCGCCGCGCCTCACGCGTCTCAGCATGCCGTGTGGCTCGCAGATTGTCGCCACAGAACCGCTGTCGGATGACATGGCACTCTCACTGTTGCCCAACAATTACTGCGTCGAAGACTGCAATTATCTGCTCGATTATTTCCGTCTCACCGCTGACAACCGGATGCTGTACGGCGGCGGTGTGACCTACGGCGGTAAAAATCCGCCGAATATCGATTCGGTGATCCTGCCCAAACTTAACCGCACCTTTCCGCAGCTTAAAGGCGTCAAGATTGATTACCGCTGGGGCGGCAATTTCCTGCTGACGTTATCGCGCCTGCCGCAATTTGGCCGGCTGGAAAATAACATCTATTACATGCAGGGTGACAGCGGGCATGGCGTGACGCTGACGCATCTGGCCGGGAAACTCATCACCGAAATGCTGCGCGGAGACGCCGAACGTTTTGATGCGTTCGCCCGTTTACCGCATATGCCGTTCTTCGGTGGCCGCAATTTCCAGGTGCCATTTACCATGCTGGGCGCAGCGTATTATTCCCTGCGCGACCGCCTGGGCGTGTAATCCTTTCATCCTGCAAAGCCCCGCAGTTTAACTGCGGGGAAATCCCTGTGTCAGCCTTTACCCGCCACCGGAAATTCGCTGTCAGTGCCGACTTCGGGCAACTCATTCAGATCTGGCTCGATCCCTTGCGAAATGTAATCTTTTGCCGCAATCGACTGTTCATTGCCTTGTGCGTCGCGGATAAGCACATGTTTGATCGCGCCATCTTTCATCACCTCACGGTGTACACCGGTAAATTCACTCATTGTGGTTTCCTTTTTGATGAACTGCACGTAGACATCGCTCATCTTTAAGCATAGTTTTTTATTCTTAAGTGCAACTAATAAAAATCCTAAATGACCTCAGCAACGCGCTCATTTTCCTGATAAATTAGAGGTATTGTCACTGATGACGACACCGCACGCCCCCGCACCACTCATGCCTTACAAGGAGAACGCTCTTGGACGCCAGCACGATTAATACTCTTTTCTTTATTGGCGCCCTGTTAGTCGCAGCGAGCATTTTGCTCAGTTCGTTCTCTTCTAAGCTTGGCATCCCTATTTTAGTCATTTTTCTGGCGATCGGCATGCTGGCAGGCATCGACGGAATTGGCGGCATTGCGTTTGATAATTACCCCGCCGCCTACCTGGTCAGCAACCTGGCGCTGGCGGTGATTTTGCTCGACGGCGGCATGCGTACCCGCGCCTCTTCCTTTCGTGTGGCCCTGTGGCCCGCGCTGTCGCTGGCGACGGTCGGCGTTCTGATTACCGCCGGTCTGACCGGGCTGGCCGCCGCGTGGTTATTCAATATCAACCTGATGCAGGGTTTACTGATTGGCGCGATTATCGGTTCAACCGATGCGGCAGCCGTCTTCTCGCTGATTGGCGGTAAAGGTCTGAACGAACGTGTCAGCGCCACGCTGGAAATTGAATCCGGCAGCAACGACCCGATGGCGGTATTCCTGACCATCACCCTGATCGACATGATTTCCAAAGGTGAACACGGCCTGAGCCTGATGTTTGTGGTGGATGTGGTGCGCCAGTTTGGCCTCGGCATTGTGTTTGGTGTCGGCGGCGGCTGGCTGCTGCACAAGCTGATTAATAAGATTACGCTGGCGGCCGGGCTGTATCCGCTGCTGGCGTTCAGCGGTGGTTTGCTGGTGTACGCGGCAACCATGTCACTGGAAGGCAGCGGCATTCTGGCGGTGTATCTGTGCGGCCTGATGCTCGGCAATATGCCCATCCGCAACCGTCACGGTATTTTGCAAACCTTCGACGGGCTGGCATGGCTCAGCCAGATTGGTATGTTCCTGGTGCTCGGTTTGCTGCTGACGCCCAGCGATCTGTTGCCGATTGCCATCGCGGCGCTGGCGCTGTCATTGTGGATGATCCTGCTGGCACGTCCGCTGTCGGTGTTTGTCAGCCTGATCCCGTTCAAAAACTTTACCCTGCGCGAACGCTTCTTTATCTCGTGGGTTGGCCTGCGCGGTGCGGTACCGATCATTCTGGCGGTATTCCCGATGATGGCCGGACTGCCTAATGCCACGCTGTATTTTAATGTCGCCTTCTTTATCGTGCTGGTCTCCTTGCTGCTTCAGGGGACGTCATTAGGCTTTGCGGCCAAAAAAGCCAAAGTGCTGGTGCCGCCGCAACCGACGCCGATTTCCCGCGTCGGTCTGGATATCGATGTGTATAACGACTGGGAACAGTTCGTGTATCAGCTCGGCTCCGATAAATGGTGCGTCGGCGCGGCACTGCGTGATCTGCAAATGCCGCAGGCGACACGGATTGCAGCGCTGTTCCGTGGCAAAGAGATGCTGCATCCGACCGGCAGTACGCGGCTGAAGGAAGGCGATATTCTGTGTGTCATCGGACAGGAAAAAGATTTACCGGAGCTGGGCAAGCTGTTCAGTGACAGCAATAAAGTGGTGCTTGATGATCGTTTCTTTGGTGATTTCATTCTGCAGGCCGATGCCCCGCTGGATGCGATTTCTCAGTTATATGGTCTGAATCTGGAAGACACCGTGGATCAGTCGCAAACCCTGGGACATTTCGTCATTAAGCTGCTCGGAGGCGAACCGGTGATCGGTGACCATATCGAATGGGACGGACTGACGTGGACGATTGCGGAAATGGAAGGAAATCGGGTGAGTAAAGTCGGCGTGAGGATTGTGACGCAGAAGGCTTAAATTCCGGCTCCTTCCCCTCTCACGAGGGGAAGGAAAACGTATTACTGAGCAGCCTGCGGGTCTTTGTCGTAGTCTGAACAGGACTGATAACCTTTGTTCATGACATGACCGGTGTCGTTAAAGCTGACGAAGTAGGTCTGAGCTTTACCATCACGCGGGGCGACCGCATAAGTCTGACAAGTCCCTTTGGCGTGGATCAGCGTCGCTTCCGTTGACGGTGGCCCTGCAATGGCACGAACCTGCGATTTCGTCATCCCGACTTTGACATCACTGACTACCGGTTCTTTAACGTAACTCGCCGCACGGTCATAAGTCTGACACCCTGCCAGAACCGAAACTGCTGTAGCAACCACAAGTAACATTTTCTTGTTCATAACTTCTCCTCCTGAGTATTTTTGTATTGTTAAGCATAGAAGACATAAGGGATTTAGCCAGCCGATATGACTTCTATTTATTAATTGCACCATATTTTAAGTTTTTTCTGATAACCGGAATGGAGGTTTTTAGCGCGGCCTGACATGCATTTTTATGTGTGCAAAAAGAAGATATTCAGGGCTTTTTGATCTATACATGAAAGAGGTAAGCCATTGATTGCTCGACAAGGAGCTATTACTGATGCATTTGGATCGACGCCGGTTTGTGACTTTGCTGGGTGTTATAGCCCTGATGCCGATACCCCAAACGGGCTTCGCGACTCCCTGGGAGGTTGCCATGGATACTCTGCGGATTGATAAACCCGACGGCGGTGTGCCGAATAATACGTTACCGGTGCTGATTTATCACCGCGTCATTCCGCCTGATACCGCCGATAATGCCGACTATCTCGAACACCTTTTCCGCGCCAACGGCTGGCCGCCGCAGTGGCGTTATCCTGTCTATACCTTTACGCATTTTCATTCCAACACACCTGAAGTGCTGGGTGTTTTTGCCGGTACGGCGAAGCTGCAACTGGGCGGCGAGCACGGCAATATTATTGAGGTGAAAGTCGGCGATGTGTTACTGCTTCCGGCAGGAATCGGCCATAAACAGATTTCTGCCGATGACGATTTTATGCTGGTCGGCGCGTATCCGCCGGACATCAAAGCCGATTTATGCCATGACGAATTGCCGCAACTGGCGGCTCGCACCAAAGCGGTGAACGCCGTCCCGCTGCCCGCGACGGATCCGGTGACCGGACACAGCGAAGGCAGCATGCTGGTGTGGCATCAGAAATAACCGGGTATCACGCGGCGGTCAGGGCAAACCGCGCCACGGCTTTTTCCAGACGCTGCGACTGGTCCAGCAACTGCTGGGAGGATGCCGCCGCATGATCCGCCAGTTTGCCGTTTTGCAGCGTCACATGATTAAGCGCGGTAATGCGTTCGGAGACATCGTGAACACTTTGCCCCTGATACAACGTCGCTGCCGAAATCTCACTGACTAACGTGCTCAGGCCGTTGAAGATATGAATTATCTCTTCCAGACTTTGCCCCAGCACCGTAACGGATGCCGAACCGCGATCAATTTGCTGCACGGACTCATCAATCAGCTGGTGAATGCCGCGCGTCGAATGGCTGCTCTTTTGCGCCAGCAGACCGATTTCTTTCGCCACCACCGCAAACCCGCGTCCGTGCTGCCCGGCATGCGCCGCTTCAATCGCCGCATTCAGCGCCAGAATATTGGTCTGAAACGCCACGCTGTCGATCATCGAGACAATACTGCTCATTTCTGAAGACTGGCTGACAATCTCTTTCATCGCGGTATCCACCTGTCCCATCACTTCCCCGCCGCGCGTCGCCACGCCTTTCGCCTGCTCGGCGCGTTGACTGGCCTGCAACGCATAGGCGGCGTTTTCTTTCACACGTTCATTAAGATGGGTGATGTGTTCAGTGGCAGCGCTGAGTTCTTCGCTCTGAATGGCGGCCTGTGCCGATAATTCCTCGTTACCCTTTGCCATCTGATTGATATTGATCATGATATGCGAG
>Ga0105244_10003162_pt1 | contig 11957 bp, 10 predicted proteins | sample KBSM44metaG_FD_80423 | JGI IMG/M metagenome (GOLD analysis project Ga0105244, IMG submission 80423) | Miscanthus rhizosphere microbial communities from Kellogg Biological Station, Michigan, USA - KBS M4-4 metaG | ecosystem: Host-associated > Plants > Roots > Rhizosphere > Soil | place...
CATGTTGCTGGCCGGCCTGGGCCTGATGGGCGTCGTGGCGCGCCGCCGCAAGTCCTGATCCTGCCTCCGCCCTTAAAACACCCCGCTGCGGAGGGGTGTTTTGTTATGCTCGTCCGAAAGCGGAAGCCGGCACATCGTCCAGCGCTTGCAGCACGTCCTGCAGCAGGTCGTCCGCATCTTCCAAGCCGACGTGCAGGCGCACCAGCCAGCCTTGCTGCGGCGCGCGCAGCGGCGACACCGCGACCAGGCTGTGCACCGCGCCCCAGCTGTTCCCGAGGCGGAAGTAGCGCAGCGCGGCGACGAACTTTTCGACGGCATCGAGCTCGCGGTTGTGCAGGCTGAACGACAGCAGTCCGCTGCCCAGCTTGAAGTCGCGTCGCCACAGGGCATGGCCGGGATCGGATGGCAGCGGCGGGTAGTGCAGGCTGGCCAGCGCCGGATGGCCTTCCAGCGCGTGCGCCAGTTTGAGCGCGGAAGCGAAGTGGCGCTCCAGCCGCAGTGCCAGCGTCGGCAAGCCGCGCAGCGCCAGGAAGCATTCGTCGGCGGAGACGTAGTAGCCGAGCAGTTCAGCGGTGTCGCGCAGCTGGCGGTAGCGCTCGGGATCGCGCGTGGCGACTGAGCCCATCAGCAGGTCCGAGTGGCCGCCCACGTATTTGGTCAGGGCCTGGATCGAATAATCGACGCCGTGGTCGAGCGGCCGGAAGCCGATCGGCGTGGCCCAGGTGTTGTCCATCGCCACCAGCACGCCATGGGCATGCGCGGCCTGCACGATGGCCGGCACGTCCTGCATTTCCAGCGAGTTGGAGGCCGGGCTTTCGACCCACACCAGCCGCGTGCGTTCTTCAAAGTGCTGCGCGATGGCGGCGCCGGCGTCGTTCGGGTAAGTCGAGCAGCGCACGCCCCATTTGCCGAACAGTTCGCGCGTCACGTCCAGTGTCGGGCCGTAGACCGCTTGCGGCAGCAGCACATGATCGCCGGCCGACAGTACGCAGGCGCTGACCAGCGTGATCGCGGCCAGTCCGCTCGGCACCAGCACGGCGTGGCCGCCGCCTTCGAGCTGGGCCAGTTTTTCCATCAGCGCGTAGTGGGTGGGCGTGCCGTTCTGGCCGTAGCTGTAGCCGACCCCGGCCTGCGCCTGGCGCGCCAGGAAGGAGGCCACGTCCGGGAACAAAATGGTCGACGCATGGAACACGCCTTGCGACAGCGAGGCAAAGCCGGGCGGGATCTGCTCGGGCGGCTGCAGCAATTCGGTGGCGATATCGGCCATGGCTTACTCCGCGTTGAAATCGATGGCGGCGCTGTCGATCAGCTCGATGCCGCCGAAGCTGCGCCAGGTGGCGGCGTGATGTTCGATGATGCGCGGCGCGTCGAGATGGGCGCGGTCGCGCGTGGTGTGGGCATCGGCTGCCACGATCACGGACAGGCCGCTGCTGGCGGCGTGACGCACGTTGGTGTCGATGCAGAACTCGGTGGCGTAGCCACAGATCACCACGCGCTGTATGCCTTGCTGGCGCAGGTGGTCAAGCAGGCCGGTGCCGAAGAAGGCATCGCACTGCGACTTGGCGCTGACGAAGTCGCCGGGCTGCGGCGCAATCGCTGCCGGGAATTGCCAGCTGTCGCTGCCGCGCTCCCATTCGCAGCCGGGTTCGTCGTGCTGGACGTAGATGACCGGCGTGCCGGCACTGCGCGCGGCGGCGATCAGCGCGGCGATGCGCGTCAGTATTTGCGTGGCCTGGTGAGCGGCCGGTTCGATGAATACGGCGTTTTGAAAATCAATGACGATCAGGGCGGTGCGCATGCTTACTCCTTGGTGGTGGGCTGCCATTCCCAGTTGCGCTGCATGGCGGCGCAGGCAGCGTCGGTGTCGGCGCGTTGCAGCGCGGTGATGATCTCGTCGTGGTCTGCGACCGACTGCAACGCCAGCGGCTGGTTGCCGAAAAACGCCAGTTCGATGCGCTGGATGCGCGGACGCAGGCTGCGCAGCAGGCGCGCGATTTCGGCGTTGCCGCTGCGCTCGACCAGCAGGGCGTGGAAGTCCATGTCGTGGCCGGTCGCCGCGGGGCTGTCGCTGCGCTGGATGGCGTGCGCCATGGCCTGGTTGATCTCGTTGAGGCGGGTGAAATCGGCGGGCGACAGGTGCGGCTGGGCCAGGCGCGTGGCGGTGGCTTCCAGCGCGGCCACCACCGGGTACAGCTGCAGCATTTCATCCATGTCGGCCGGCGCCACCTTGGTCCACTTGTGGAAGCTGGTCACCACCAGGCCTTCATCTTCCAGCTGGCGCAGGGCTTCGCGCACCGGTGTGCGCGACACGCCGAGGCGCTCGGCCAGATCGTGGTCGCGCAGGATTTCGTCCGGTGCCAGGGTCAGGTCGACGATCCATTGCTTGAGCGAGCGATAGACTTCCTCGCGGGCCAGCGAGCGGGGAATGGCAGGGGCGGCGTCGGGAATGGGCATGGCGGCTGTAAAGTCTCTGTAGTGTGTAGTATATTACAGATTCCGGCCCGATGCTTCCGGGCTTGGCCGCCGCTCAAGCGGCTTGCAGTTCGCTGTACAGCGCGAGATATTCCTGGCTCAGCTTGTGGCTGCGGTCGAGATGGATCATCGGCAGGTTGCGTTCGTGCGATTCGCGGATGCGGATCGAGCTCGACAGCTTGTTGTCGAACACCGGCAAGCCTTCTTCCTTGAGCTGGTCGACCATGCGTTGCGGCAGCAGCGCGCGCGGCTGGAACTGGTTGACCACGATGCCTTCGATCTGCAGGTCGGCGTTGTGATCGGCCTTGATTTCCTTGATGTTGTTGATCAGGGTGTACAGGGCCTGGCGCGAGAAATCATCGCAGTCGAACGGGATCAGGCAACTGTCGGCCGCGATCAGGGCCGACTGGCTGAAGAAGTTGTAGGCGGGCGGGGTGTCGAGATAGATCTCGTCGTATTCCTTGCCGAGCTCGCGCAGCAGGTCGCGCAGCTTGTAGATCTTGTTGCGCGATTCCAGCTTGGACTGCAGGTCGCCCAGCTCGGGGTGGGCCACGATCACGGACAGGTTTTCAAACGGTGTCGGATGCACGTAGTGGCTGGGCGCCTGGGCGAACATGCTGAAGCTGAGCACCTGTTCGAAGTAGGCGCCCAAGGTCGGCGTGGTTTCCTGTGCCGTGTCGCCCAGCAGGTAGCGGCTGGAGTTGCACTGCGGGTCCATGTCGATCAACAGCGTGCGCTTGCCGTGGCTGGCCGCGATGGCCGCCAGGTTCACCGCAATGCTCGATTTCCCCACGCCGCCTTTTTGATTGAAGATCACCCGTTTCATAGCGCGCCCATGTAATGATGACAATATGACCATTCTAGAGCAAAAGGCGGTTGTGCTGTTGGACTTTGCTGCTATGCAGCGAGAATGGCCTCCAGTTTGTCGAACGAGCCGGTCCAGCCGCCCATCATGCTGGCGCGGTGATCGAGGAATACGGCCAGTTCTTCCGCCGTGGCGTGGCCGGCTACCGACCAGCTCACCGTGACGCGGGTGCGGGTTGGCGTCTCGGCGTGGAAGGTGACGACGGTGCGCATGGTTTCCGGCCACAGCGGCGCCATCGGATGGCGGCTGATGTTCTCGTGCTCATCGCAGAATTGCTGGGTGTAGACCAGCAGGTCGGCGCGGCGGATCTGCTCGTAGTGGGCGCGGCCGTACAGGGTGAACTGCTCGTTGCCCATGCTGTACAGCGAGCGGCCGCCGGTGCGGATATCGGCGTGCAGGAAGCGCATCTCCATGCCGGTCGGCGGCAGCCAGCGCGCCAGATGCTCGGGCTGGGTCCACATGTCGAATACCACCTCTTGCGGCGCCTCGAAGCTGCGGTTGATAACGAACTGGTCCTCGTCGCGCAGGCGCTTGCCCAGGTATTCGGCCAGACGGTCCCAGGTGGAATCGCCGTTGGCGTGCTTGATGAAGGTGCGGGTCTGGGCGGCGGTTTCGGCGTCGGCCACGGTCATGGTCATGTCCATGCGGGTCTGGCCATCCACCTCGTCGAACAGCACGGTGACGCGGAACAGCGGCGGCTGCGTGTCGTTGCCGCCGTGGTCGTAGACCAGCTTGCGCAGCGGTTCGACTTCCAGGTACTTGGTGTTGTTGGGCCAGTCGGTGCCGTCCGGGCCGTGCATGGTGTAGCGCCAATGGCCGCCGACCCGCAAGTCCTTGCTGTGGGTGGTGATGCTGAAGCCGCGCGGGCCCCACCATTGCGCCACCTGGGCTGGGTCGGTCCACGCATCCCACACCGCCTGTACGGGGGCGTCGTAGAGGCGGACGATGCGGATTTCATTCGGGGCGTTGAACTCAGACATTTTCATCTCCTGTTGGCGGTTTTTTGGCGGTGACGGTTTTGAGGTAGGCATCGAGGCGGTCGAAACTTTCTTCCCAGTAGACGCGGTATTGTTCCATCCAGTTGGCGGCGTCCTTCAGGCCATCGCCGTTGAGCTTGCAGGAGCGCCATTGGGCGTTGCGGGTCTTGGTGATCAGGCCGGCCTTTTCCAGCACTTGCAGGTGCTTGGTGACGGCGGGCAGGCTCATCTCGCCCAGAAACGGCTGGGCGAGATCGGAAACATTGGCCTCGCCGCTCGACAGCCGCGCCAGCATGGCGCGGCGGGTGGGATCGGCCAGGGCGGAAAAAGTCCGGCTGAGCTGGTCTTGCATCGTATTTCACCAATCGATTAATTAACTTACTGGTTTAATATAGAGCGAAGAAATGCCCGCGTCAAGCGAAACCGCTGCGCGGGCAGTGTTCAGTAGCTCAGCGTGACCAGCGACACCGCCTGGCGCGGCAGTTGCAGCTTGATGGTTGCCTTGCCGCCGGGCGTCTTCAGCGTGCTGGTGGCGCCCAGCTGGGCCAGTTCGCTGGCCTGCTGCAGCTGCGCCACCTGCGCGGCGATCGGGTTGGCTGGCGAGCCCATGCGCAGCCAGGCGCTGTAGGAATTGCTGTGCTCCTGGTCGATGCGGAAGTGGCGCAGCTTCACCTGTTTGGCAGGGATGCCGGCAATCTGCAGTTCCACCGGTGCGCCGCTGTCGATGACGTCGTCGTCGTGGTAATTCCACACCATGACCGCGATGCTGTGGCCGTCCCTGGTGGCCAGCCCGTTGATGTCGGTGCGCGGGCCGCGCACGCCTTCGGCCTGGATGCGGGCGGCGTCGTAGGCCTGGTCGCCGCCGATCGCCACGCGCTCGCCGCGCATCATGCCGAACATGCGGAACACGTTCAGCACTGGTTTGTTGACGCCATTGGTGGCCAGGTCGCGGAAGCCTGCGTACCACGGCTGGTCTTCAAATTCGAACGACCAGTTCACCGCGCCGATCAGGTTGACCCCGCGCTTCGCGGCCAGGTCGTACTCGCGGGCGATCGAGGCTGCCGTGTAGCTCGCGTATAAGGTGCCGTTGCGGTAGGCGTTTTCCGGGTTGGTGCGCATGCCGCAGGCGGCGCAGCCTTCCGGGTCGGATTCGCCGATGATCACCGGGATGCCTTTCAGTTCCGGGTATTTCTGCACCAGCGCGAAGCCATCGTCGAGGCGCTTGAAGTGCGTGCCCATGCCCATGCGCACCACGCCGTTGACCACCGTGGGCGCGCCCTTGGCGTGGAAGGCCACAAAGTCCAGCGGCGAGCCGGTTTTGCCGGTGGCGAAATTTTTACCATGCAGGGCGTGTTGCAGGAAGTCGTCCATGAAGCGGCCGGCGCCCGCCGTGTGCGGGCCGCCCATACGCGCAGTGGGCAGCGCGCGCTTGACGGCGTCGGCCGCGTAGTCGTACATCTTGAAGTATTCGAGCTTGGTGTCGGGCGCGATCAGGTAGTGGCCGTCCGGTTCGTTCCATACTTCCCAGTACCAGCTTTCCACCTCCTGCTGGCCGTAGCGCTCGACGCTGTGGCGCACCCATTGGTAGATCAGCTCGGCCCATTTGTCGTAATCGTTGGGCGGCGTGGCCCAGCCGGTCATGATCTCCTGGTAGGGCGTGCCCGGCTGCCAGTGGTGCTGGTAGGGCTCGGGGCGCTGCGACAGCGCCTTGGGCATAAAGCCGATCTGCGCCAGCGGCTTCATCTTGCGCTGCACGTAGGTGTCGAAGATCTGGTCGACGATGGTCCAGTTGTAGACGGGCTTGCCATCCTTGTCCTCGCTGTACATGCCGGTGGAGCCCCATTTGAGGGCGTAGCTGCCGTCGCCGGAGGTCATCAGGTTGTGCGCGCGCACGTACACCGGGACCGGGCTCAGCGCGGCGATGTCGGTCAGCAGCTTCTTGCCATTGGGCGCGGTCGTGTAGTTGGGTTCGTCATAGCCGAACCAGGCCCAGATGGGTGTCATCGGCCCTTGGACCTGGTTGGCATCGACGGTCAGCTTGACGGGAACAGGGGAGGCGGCAAGGCACAGCTGCGTGCTGGCCGCCAGGCACAGCGAGGTGAGGAGTCTCTTCATTTTTATAGTGTGGTGGTGGGCGGAGTGGTCACCACGACATTAGGCCGTTATGGGATGGCGGTCTAATGAAATCTCGCGCGCGCAAGATGCTGAATCGGATATCAGCGGGCGGCAAAAAAAAAACGCCGATCACAGGGTCGGCGTTTTTTGAATCTTGGTGGCCCGGGGCGGAATCGAACCACCGACACAAGGATTTTCAATCCTCTGCTCTACCAACTGAGCTACCAGGCCAAGGGCACGCATTATAACGACCAGCTGCGCAGTTTGGCAAGGGTCTGAATCCATTTTATTGACAGCCTTATGGTCGAAGTATAAATTTGACCGCTTATGCAATCTCACCTGAACAGGATCTCTATGAAGAAGGCAGCTTGGTTGGCGGCAGGATTGGCAGTGGCGGGCGTGGCGCAGGCGGCGGAGTTGACGCCGGTGCAGCAGCAGATGCGTTCGATTTACCAGGAGCTGGTGGAGACCAATACCACCAACTCGATCGGTTCCTGCACGCTGGCCGCGCAGAAGATGGCCAGGCGCCTCAAGGCCGGCGGTTTCAAGGACAGCGAGATGCAGCTCATTATCCCGCCCGGCGGCCCGAAAAAAGGCAATCTAGTGGCGCGCCTCAAAGGTGACGGCAGCAAGAAGCCGCTGCTCCTGCTGGCCCACATCGATGTGGTGGAAGCCAACCGCGAAGACTGGGAGCGCGATCCTTTCAAGCTGGTCGAAGAAAACGGCATGTTCTATGCGCGCGGTGCATCGGACGACAAGGCGATGGCCGCTTCCTTCGTCAACAATATGATCCTGTACAAAAAAGAAAAGCTGCCGCTCAAGCGCGACATCGTGATGGCGCTGACCTGCGATGAAGAGCTGGTGCCATCGAAGTTCGACGGCGCCGAATACCTGGTCAATCACCACCGCGCGCTGATCGACGCCGAGATTGCGCTCAATGAAGGCGGCGGCGGCTTGCTGGACAAGGAAGGCAAGCCGGTACGCCATGGCATCCAGGCCGGCGAAAAAATCTACCAGAGCTTCCAGCTGGAGGTGACCAATCCGGGCGGCCATAGCTCGGCGCCGTTCAAGGACAACGCGATTTACCATCTGGCGGACGGTCTGTCGCGCCTCGGCCAGTTCTCGTTCCCTTTCAAGCTGTCGCCGGTGACGCGTGCGTTCTACGAGCGCATGTCGAAAGTGGAAAAAGGCCAGGTGGCGGAAGACATGAAGGCCATCCTGCAAGATCCGCCAGACCAGGCGGCGCTGGATCGCCTGTACGCGGTGAGCCCGGTGCACAACTCCACCGTTCGCACCACCTGCGTCGCGACCAAGGTCGATGCGGGCCACGCCGATAACGCGCTGCCGCAACGCGCGCGCGCCATCGTCAACTGCCGCATCCTGCCGGGCGAGCCGATCGCCGAGGTGCAGGCCACGCTGCAGCGCGTGGTGGCCGATGACAAGATCAAGATCACCCGCGTCGGTGAAGGTGTCGATGGCGCGATGCCGCCAATGCCTCCAGGCCTGTTGAAGGCAGTTGAAGAGATCAGCAACGATATGTGGCCGGGCGTGCCGGTGATTCCGACCATGTCGACCGGCGGCACCGATGGCCGTTTCCTGAACAATGCCGGCATCTGGACCTACGGCATCAGCGGCATGTTCCACGGCCCGGAAGGCAGCGGCGCGCATGGCTTGAATGAGCATATTCGCGTCAAGTCGCTGTACGACGGCCAGGAGTACCTGTACCGTCTTGGCAAGCGACTGGCAACGGAATAAGCCTTACTCCGGTACGACGATGCGCCAGCGCCACGGCTTGAGGAAAGCCTGGCCTTCGTCGCCGGCCAGTTTGTACTTCTGCAGCTGGCCGGTCGGGTTGACGATCACGCGCACGTTGTCCGCGCCTTGCTGGCGCTTGAAGGCGAACAGTTTGTCATTGCCCACTTCCAGCAGCTGCACCGCGCCGCCGGAGGTGCCGTTCCACAGCGCCGGGTGCTGTTTCTTCAGCGCGTTCAAACCGGCGAAAAACAATTCCAGATCGACGTTGCCCCATTCGATAGGATCTTTTTCAAAGAACGCCAGTTTCTTGTCCAGCTTTGCTTCCTGGCCGTTGTACACCAGCGGGATGCCGGGCAGGGTGTAGCTGAGCACCGCCATCGCGCCCCACGCCGGGCCATACAGTTCCTTGTCGGTGCCCGCCCAAGAGTTGATATCGTGGTTGCTGGTGAACTGCAAACGGTAGGCGTCGCGCGGGTAGGCCTTCGGCGCTGCGGTGGCGTAAGCACGCAATTCGGCGGCGCCGGCTTCGCCTTTGCCGATCTTTTTCATGATGCCGTTCAGCGACCAGTCGTAGCTGGCGTCGAAGGCTTTGTCGTGCAGCGCGGCGTCGTCGCCTTCGGCCAGCATGAAGACGGGCTTGATCTTGTCCAGCTGCGCGCGTGCCTGGTTCCAGAAGTCGGTCGGCACGAAGCCTGCCGCATCGGCGCGGAAGCCGTCCACGCCAACGTCCTTGACCCAGAACGCCATCGCCGCCGTCATGGCCGGCCACAGCTCCTTGTTGCTGTAATCGAGGCCGATGACGTCGGCCCATTCCTCGGTTTCACCGGCGCCGTTTTTAAAACTGACGGCGGCGATTTCGCCTTTGTCGTTTTTCTTGTACCAGTCCGGGTGCTGCGTGGCCCACGGGTGGTCCCACGCGGTGTGGTTGCCTACCCAGTCGAGAATCACGTGCATGCCCAGCGCGTGCGCCTGCTTCACCAGCTTGCGCACGTCGTCGATGCTGCCGAATTCCGGATTGACGGCCGTGTAGTCCTGCACCGCGTAGTAGCTGCCCAGGGCGCCCTTGCGGTTTTTCTGGCCGATGGGATGGATCGGCATCAGCCAGATGATGTCCACACCCAGCTGCTTGAGGCGCGGCAGGTCGGCCGTGAACGCGTTCAGCGTGCCGTCCTTGCTGTACTGGCGCAGGTTGACTTCATACACGTTGGAACTGCGCGACCACGACGGGTGTTTGGGTTCGGCGTGGGCGGCGGTGAACAAGGTCGCCAGGATCAGCGAGGCGGCAAGCTTTTTCATAACTCTCCTGTTTATTGTTTCAGGGTGCGTTCAAACAGCTGGTAGATGCGGCGGTATTCGTCGTACCACGCTTCCGGATGCACGAAACCGTGGCGCTCGAGCGGATACGAAGCCAGTTCCCAGTTGTCCTTTTTCAGTTCGATGAAGCGCTGGGCCATGCGCACCGAGTCTTGATAGAACACGTTGTCATCGACCATGCCGTGGGCGATCAGGATGTGGCCTTTCAGCTTGTCGGCGTATTCGATCGGCGACGATACCTTGTACGCTTGCGGGTCCAGTTCAGGCGAGTTCAGGATGTTGGCGGTGTACTCGTGGTTGTAGGTGGTCCAGTCGGTGACAGGACGCAGCGCCGCACCAGCCTTGAACTGGTCCGGTGCGCGCAGCAGCGCCATGAAGGTCATGAAGCCGCCGTAGCTGCCGCCGTAGATGCCGACATTGGCGGCGTCACCCTGCTGATTGGCCACCATCCAGTTCAGGCCATCGATGTAGTCTTCCAGTTCCGGGTGGCCCATCTGGCGATAGATGGCGGTGCGCCAGTTGCGGCCATAGCCCAGCGAAGCGCGGTAGTCCATGTCCAGCACGATGTAACCCTTCTGCACCAGCAGGTTGTGGAACATCTGCTCGCGGAAGTAGACCGGGTAGCGCTTGGTCACGTTCTGCAGGTAGCCGGCGCCGTGCACGAACATCACGACCGGATATTTTTTGCCTGCTTCCAGCGTGGCCGGGCGATACAGCTTGGCCCACACAGGATCGGCGCCGTGGGTCGATGGCACCGGCACGATTTCAGGCTGGATCCACTCGCGCGCCTTGAATTCAGCGGTGCGGGTGTCGGTCAGTTGGGTGATGGCGCCGCCGGTGCTGGCGACGGTGCCGATCTGCGTCGGCATGTAGGCGGTGGAGTAGCGCACCAGCAGCTTGCGGCCGTCCGGCGACAGCGTGAAGCTTTCGACGCCGCCCAGCGCGGTCAGTTCTTTCAGCGCGCCGTCCTTGGTGCTGGTCGAGCAGACTTCATAAGTGCCCGGCAGTTTTGGATTGCACATGAAGTAGGCGGTCTGGCCGTCGCTCGACCAGGTCACGTTGGACTCTTCCCATTTGCCCGAGGTGAGGGCGCGTGCCTTGCCGTCAGGGCCTTGCAGGTACAGGTGCGAGTAGCCGCTTTCTTCCGATTCGTACCACAGGGTGCTGTTGTCCGGCTGCCAGCCGAAGTCGTTGCCGCGGTTGTTGACCCAGGCGGTGTCGGTCAGGCGGTGCAGTGGTTTCAGTTTGGCTGCGGCCAGGTCGACGCCCGCGATCCAGCGGTCCTTGTTGTCGATCGCCTGCGCCATCACGGCCACACGCGCGCCATTGGCGCTCCAGCGGATTGATTCTTCACGGCCTTCGAAACGCACGCCGCGATTGCCTTTCAGCGCATCGAGTTTCTGCGCGGCGCGCATCTCGGCCAGCGGATCGGTCTTGATGCCCGGCAGGTCGTCCAGCGACAGGTCGGTGACTTTGCGGGTCGCGACTTCCACCAGTTTCAATTGGTGCTGCAGCGGGCCGGCTTCGCTCACGCGCTTGCGTTCATCGTCGGTTTCTTCGTAGCCCGATTCGGTAACGTAGCGCGGCATCTTGCCGACGAGGCGCTTGTCGCCATCCTTGACGGCGGTGACCACCAGCAGGTAGCGGCCGTCGGGCGACAGCGAGCTGGTTTCGATGGTGACTTTGTCGCCGAGGTAGATCGGCAGCGGCGCGCGGGTGGCGTCGGCGGCACGGTCGGCGTTGCGCTGGTCGCGCGTTTCGTCTTTCTCCTGCTTGATGCGCGCCAGCGTGGACATCAGGCGCAGTTGCATGTCGCGGCGGAAGTCGGCTTCCGGCGCAGCGTCAGGATCTTTGGCGGTGCGCAGCAGCGCAACCGGCGAGACCAGGCGCTCGCTGCGGCTCCAGCTGAACCAGTCGCTGCCCACGCGGAACTGCACGTGGTTGCCGTCGGCCGCGTACTGCGGGTCCGAGGCCGGGGTGGTGCCGCGCACGATTTGCGTCAGGGCGCCGGTTTTCAGGTCGCGCTCGAACAGGTCGCCATTGCGCAGCAGGACGGCGCGCGTGCGTTCGCGGTTGTAGACCACATTCTCGCTATCGAGATTGGCCAGCTGCTTTTCTTCTACCAGTTTCACGCCGCCGTTGACCTGCCAGGTGTCGCGCACGGCGGAACCAGTGCGTTTCTGCTTGAAGTAGATCTGGCGGCTGTCCCAGCCCCACCATGCCGCTTCCACGGGATTGCCGATCCAGTCCGGATTGGCCATTGCTTGGTCGAGGGTGATGGGGGTGGGCGCGGCATTCACGCCGGCGGCGATGGCGGCCGCTAGGAGAGGCAGTACAAAACGCATCGGTAATTTCGCTTGTAGGTTGGTAATCGGGCGCGCCGGATCGCGGCGCGTTCCAGATTCTAGCCGAACCTTGGTGAACTGTAACGGTCAAAACGGTCATGCCTGCCGCGCGGA
>Ga0105244_10003163_pt1 | contig 11956 bp, 10 predicted proteins | sample KBSM44metaG_FD_80423 | JGI IMG/M metagenome (GOLD analysis project Ga0105244, IMG submission 80423) | Miscanthus rhizosphere microbial communities from Kellogg Biological Station, Michigan, USA - KBS M4-4 metaG | ecosystem: Host-associated > Plants > Roots > Rhizosphere > Soil | place...
AGCCGGGTCGAAGCGGGCAGCGAACGCGCGCCGGCGCTGGAGGCGCTGCTGGCCAAGGGCTATGTGGTGGTCATGAGCGATTATCCGGGACTCGGCCTGCCCGGCCCCGCCTTCTATATGGCGGGCCAGCCGAACGCCCGCGCCTCGCTCGACATGCTGCGCGTGGCGCAGAAATTCAGCGAGGCCAACGCCTCGCGGCGCTATGTCATGTACGGCTGGTCGCAAGGGGGCCAGACCACGATGTGGGCGGAGAGTATCGCCGCCAGCTACGCGCCGGAGTTCACCGGCCTGGGCGCGGCACTGATGGCGCCGGCCGTGCGCATCAAGGATCTGACCTTGAATTCGATGACCAGCACGGAGAACGCCGGCTACGTGATCTCGACCCTGCCCGGCATCCAGGCCTACTTCCCGGCGCTGAAGTACCGCGATTTCCTCACGCCGGAGGCGATGGAACAGTTGCCGGTGCTGGCCAGCGGCTGTTCAGACGTGTGGAGCGCCGCCGCCGGCGTCAAGGACGCCTACGTGCCGGGCGCCCTGTCCCCCGGCACGGCCTGGTGGACGGCGATGACGGCGGTCGACAACTTCACCCCGCGCGGCTCGATGCCGTTCAAGATCTATCAGGGCGCGGCCGACACCACCACCCCGGTGTCGTTGACCAAGCGCGAGCGCGCCGCCCTGTGCGCGGCCGGATCGGCGGTCGACTACCAGGAGTTCCCTGGTTTGGACCACGGGGCGGTGGTCGGACAGGCGGCCAAGGTGCTGCCGGCCTGGTTCGAGGAGCGCTTCAGCGGACGCGCGGCCGCCAGCAACTGCGGCGCGCCATAGCCGAACCCACCGTCGCGGGACGAAAAAAGGGCCGCCATCGCTGGCGGCCCCAAGGCTGAACCCACTTGTTATTATTTTGTCTTGCGGCGGCGCGCGATGGCGCCGACCAGTGCCAGTCCGCCCAACATCATGGCGTAGGTTTCCGGCTCCGGCACCGGCGTGACGGTGCTGTCGGTGAATTCGACGCGCAGGCCGGTCGGGTTGCCGCCGTTTTGCGCCCAGTTGGTGACCACGAAGTCGAGTTTGTTGACGCCATCGATAAAGCCGCCGTTCGCGGTGAAGCTGCTCCAGCCCGTGAAGCCGGCGGCGCTGGAGACCAACTGGTTGTTCAGCAGGACCGCCACCGAGTTGTCGGCGGCGACGCGAGCGCTGAAGCCGGCCGTGTCGGCCTTGTAGCCGCTCAGGTCGAACGACAGCGAATACGTGTAGGTGCCCGCGCTCCAGGCGTCGAAACTTTGCGCCTGGTCGGCCGTCGGCGTAATCCACTTGGAGGTGCCGTCGTTGCCTATCCACGGGCTGATCGGCCACTGGTTGTTGTAGGTGATGACCGGGACGGTGTTGGCGGTGCTGGCCGAGCTGAGGGTGTAGTGGGTGTCGGCCGTGCCGCTGGCGCCGACGCCGGTGTTGACCAGACCGTTGATGTTGGCCGCCTGGACGGTCGAGAATGCGCTGATGGCGAGTACCGCCAAGATGATGGTGCGTTTCATGTATGCCTCTAAAAAAGTTGGGTGGTAACGTGGGGCATCGATGGGGACGCCGGCTTGCTCACGCTGCGACTCGAACCGTTTTTTAGGGCTTCGATGAAAATTTTGCTTTCGAGAATTATACCGAGCTTTCACGAAAAATACTCACAGGCCATTAAATTTTCTTTATGGCATGTGAGCATCTGGCAACATCAAAGCGCGGGGGAAGCGGTCAGGTATTGAAACCCTTACCCTCGCCGGCCAGCCGCACTAGCAGCGGCGCCGGCTTCCACGCCTCGCCGTGACCACCCTGCGCGTACTTGTTGATGGCGGCCAATACGTTCGGCAGTCCGACGGTATCGGCGTAGAACATCGGTCCGCCCCGGAACAGCGGGAAGCCGTAGCCGGTCAAATACACCATGTCGATGTCGGACGCGCGCAGGGCGATGCCCTCCTCCAGGATGTTGGCGGCCTCGTTCACCAGCGCGTACACCAGCCGCTCGACGATCTCCTGGTCGCCGATCTTGCGCCGGGCGATGCCGAGCTCGGCCGAATGGGCGACGATCATCGCGTCGACCTCTGCGTTCGGGTAGGCCTTGCGGTCGCCCGGCTTGTAGTCGTACCAGCCGCCGCCGGTTTTCTGGCCGTAGCGGCCCATCTCGCACAGCAGGTCGGCCGTCTTCGAATAGCTGATCTCCGGCTTCTCGACATAGCGGCGCTTGCGGATCGCCCAGCCGATGTCGTTGCCGGCCAGGTCGGCCATGCGGAACGGGCCCATGGCCCAGCCGAACTTCTCGGCGGCCTTGTCGACCTGCTCCGGCAGCGCGCCCTCCTCCAGCAGGAAGCCGGCCTGGCGGCTGTACTGCTCGATCATGCGGTTGCCGATGAAGCCGTCGCACACGCCGGAGACGACGCCGGTTTTCTTGAGTTTTTTCGACAAGGCCAGCGCCGTCGCCAGCACGTCCTTGCCGGTCTGCGCGCCGCGCACGATCTCCAGCAGCTTCATCACGTTGGCCGGACTGAAGAAGTGGGTGCCGACGACGTCCTGCGGCCGCTTGGTGAAGCCGGCGATCTGGTCCACATCCAGGGTCGAGGTATTGGTGGCCAGGATCGCGCCCGGCTTCATCACCTCGTCGAGCCTGCGGAACACCGCCTCCTTGACGCCCATTTCCTCGAACACGGCTTCGACCACGATATCGGCGTCGGCGATGTCCTCGTAAGCCAGGGTGCCGCTGACCAGGGCCATGCGCTGGTCGAACTTCTCCTGCGTCAGCTTGCCCTTCTTCATCGTGCTCTCGTAATTCTTGCGGATGGTGGCCAGACCCTTGTCCAGCGCCTCCTGCCTGGTCTCCAGCAGCTTGACGGGGATGCCGGCGTTGAGGAAGTTCATGGCGATGCCGCCGCCCATCATGCCGGCGCCGACCACGGCCGCCTGTTTGATCGCACGCGTTGGGGTGTCGGCCGGCACGTCCGGCACTTTGCTGGCGACCCGTTCGGCGAAGAAGGCGTGGCGCAGCGCCTTCGACTCGGTGGTCTGGATCAGATGCATGAAGCGTTCGCGCTCGAACTTCATGCCGTCCTCGAACTTCATCGTCACCGAGGCGGCCACCGTCTCCACGCACTCCAGCGGCGCCGGGAACGGACCGGCCATGGCCTTGACCGTGTTGCGCGAGAACTGCAGGAAGGCTTCGTGGTTCGGGTAGTCGACCTTGCGCTCGCGCACCTTCGGCAGCGGACGCACGTCGGCGATTTTCCCGGCGAAGGCAATCGCCGAGGCCAGCAGGTCGGCGTCGGCCGCGAACACCTCGTCGAACAGCGCGGTGCCGGCCAGCTTGTCGGACGCCACCGGCGTGCCGGAGACGATCATGTTGAGCGCCATCTCCAGGCCCAGCACGCGCGGCAGGCGCTGCGTGCCGCCGGCGCCCGGCAACAGGCCCAGCTTGACCTCCGGCAGCGCGATCTGCGCGCCCGGCATGGCGACCCGGTAGTGGCAGCCGAGCGAAAGCTCCAGGCCGCCGCCCATGCACACCGTGTGGATCGCCGCCACCACCGGCTTGGTCGAGCCCTCGGCGGTCGCGATCAGGGTGTGCAGGCTGGGCTCGGCAAGCGCCTTGGGCGAATTGAATTCCTTGATGTCGGCGCCGCCCGAGAACGCCTTGCCGGCGCCGGTGATGACGATCGCCTTGACCGCGTCGTCCGCCAGCGCCTGCTGGATGCCTTTGACGGCGGCGGTGCGGGTGGCCAGGCCGAGGCCGTTGACCGGCGGATTGTTGAGGGTGACGACGGCGACGGCGCCGTGGACTTGATATTCAGCGGTCATGTCTCTTCCTTATTGTTGTGTGAAACGGAACGAACCCACTATACCGTAAAAAAGAACGATCGTACCGGAAAATCGTATCGGCGGGCGCCGGCCTTTGAATGCGGCGGCCAGGCTTTTAAAAGCGGAGAAAATCCGTCCGGGCGTGGAAAATAAGGTACACCGGCCGATGCGAATTGAATGGCCCGGCTTGTTTTCCACCTTGATTAAGGGAAATAATATATGGCCGCGCCCGTGATGCAATCAGCGCACAACATTATCTACACATTATTATTATCTAAGATATAGGATTTCTTATGGACGTGCATACTCAGGCGATTCAATCGGGCGATCAGGATTTACAGGCCATTAATACCGCGCTGAACCGGGTGCAGGCGCTGATCGAATTCGATCTCGAAGGCATTATCCTGCATGCCAACGAGAATTTCCTGGCGACGGTCGGTTACACGCTGGCCGAGGTCCAGGGCCGCCACCACGCCATGTTCTGCGATCCCGAGTACGTCAAGACCGCCGAGTACAAGGACTTCTGGGCGCGCCTCGGGCGCGGCGAATACAACCGCGGCGACTTCAAGCGCGTGGGCAAAGGCGGGCGCGAAGTGTGGATCAATGCGTCCTACAACCCGATCATCGGCGCCGACGGCAAGGCCTACAAGATCATCAAGTTCGCCACCGTCATCACCGAAAGCAAGCTCAAGAACGCCGAGTACGAGAGCAAGGTCGCCGCCATGTCCAAGGCGCAGGCGGTGATCGAGTTCGACATGACCGGCCACGTGCTGTGCGCCAACGACAACTTCCTCGACGTGATGGGCTACACCATCGACGATATCCGCGGCGAGCATCACCGGATGTTCTGCGAGCCCGAATACGCCACCGGGTCGGAATATAAACGTTTCTGGCAAAAGCTCAATCGCGGGGAATTCGATTCCGGCCGTTATAAACGCATCGGTAATAATGGCAAAACAGTATGGATACAGGCGACTTATAATCCCATCCTCGATTTGAATGGCAAACCATATAAGGTGGTTAAATTCGCCAGCGATATTACCGCGCAGGTGAATCTGGAGGTCTCTGTGGCGGCCCAGGCCGCCTCCGACGGCGCCAAGATCAAGCGCCTGCTGGAATCGGTCGAGCGCGCCGCCTCCGGCGACCTGACCAACACCGTCGCCGTCGACGGCGACGAGCCGCTCGACCATCTGGCCGAGGGCATCGGCAAGATGATCGCCGACCTGCGCAAGGTGATCGGCGAGGTGGTGGCGTCGGCCAACGGCTTCGCCGACGCCTCGACCACCATCGCCGAGCGTTCCGGCGGCGTGGCCATGGGCACCCAGGCGCTGGGCGCCACCGTCGAGGAGATGAACGCCTCGATCGACGGCCTGACCAATTCGATCAACATCATCGCCGGCAACACCTCCAACGCCGACACGCTGGCCAAGGACACCCAGCACGAGGCCGAGGCCGGCGCCAAGGCGGTGGCCAAGTCGATCGAGGCGATGGACCTGATCAACCGCTCATCGGAGGACATCGGCGAGATCGTCAAGGTCATCAGCGAGATCGCCAACCAGACCAATATGCTGGCCTTCAACGCCGCCATCGAGGCCGCGCGCGCCGGCGAGCACGGCCTGGGCTTCTCGGTGGTGGCCGACGAGGTGCGCAAGCTGGCCGAGCGCTCCTCGCAGGCGACCAAGGAAATCTCCAAGCTGATCAACGAGTCGGTCAAGCGGGTCTCGGCCGGCAGCGAGATCTCGCGCCAGGCCAGCGACGCCTTCGACAAGATCGTCGCCGGCGTGGCCAAGACGACGATGGCCATCTCCGACATCTCCAAGGCCACCAACGAGCAGCTGTTGACCGCGCGCGAAGTGAGCACGGCGGTGCAATACATCGCCGAGGAGGCGGAGAAGACCGCCGCCGCCTGCGACAGCATCGCCCGCTCGACCGAGGGGCTGAACGAGCGCGCCGGGGACCTGAACAAAACCGTTTCCGGCTTCGTCGTGTAATGGAAGGCGGCGCGGGCATCCAACCGGCGACCTTGTCGGCGCTGATCGCGCTGGTGCGCGAGCACACCGGCATCGCCATGAACGACCGCAAAAGCCTGCTGCTGGAGCGGCGCTTGCGGCCGAGGATGCTCGCGCTCGACATCGCCAGCTACCAGGGCTATGTGCAGCGGGTGCGCGACGACGACGCCGAGGTGCCGCACTTTATCGACCTGGTCACCACCAACGACACGCTGTTTTTCCGCACGCCCCATGTTTGGGAGTACGTCGGGCGCGAATTCCTGCCGCGCTGGTGGCGCGAACGTCCGGGCGAGACGCTGACGGTGTGGTCGGCGGCGGCCTCCAGCGGCGAGGAGCTGTATTCGATCGCCATGCTCTGCGACCAGTTCGGGGCGAAGACGCCGGGTTTCCGCTACCAGATCCTCGGCACCGACATCTCGCACCAGATCCTGGCGCAGGCGCGCGCCGGCAAGTACGCTGGCCGCTCGGTCGAGCGGCTGCTGGCCTCGCACCCGGATTGGCTCAACAAATATTTCACGGCGCGCGCCGACGGCCTGCAGGTAGTCGACGCGCTGAAACGGCACGTCACGCTGGCCCAGCATAATTTGCTCAAGCCGTTGCGGCCGCCGGCGCCGTTCAAGCAGCAAAAGTTCGACCTCGTGTTCCTGCGCAACGTCCTGTTCTATTTCGACCAGGAACACCAACAGGCCGTGCTCCGGCAAGTCCGCCACAGTATGGCGCCCCAAGCCAGGTTAATCCTGGGCGAATCCGAATCGATCACAGGCCTCGATACCGCCTGGCAGTTCGAGCGGCCATTGATCTACACGCTCGGCAGCCTACCACCATGATTGCACTCCTCCCCACGATCGGCGACACCCTGATCCTTCCGACCTTACCGTGGGATGCCCCGGATGACCCGGCCGCTCGGCTCGCCGGGCCGTTCCAGCACGTCGGCATCGGCGAGCTGAAAATCGGCAGCCGCGGCGGGCAGTTGAAGGCCCTGCTCGGTTCCTGCGTCGGCATCGCCTTCCTGTGGAAAAAACGCGGCCGCTGCGGCCTGGCCCACTGTCTGCTGCCCGAGACGGCGGAACCGCAATGGGAACCGGGCGCGCGCTACGTCAGCCAGGCCGTGCCGTCGTTGCTGCGCCTGATGGGCGCGACCACCGCCGACTACGCCGACATCGAGGTGGTGGTGGCCGGCGGCGGCATGATGCTCGAAGCCTTCTCGTCGCGCTTCCAGATCGGCCAGCAAAACGCCGACGCCGCCCGCAAGTATCTCGACCTCTACGGCTTGAACGTGCTGGAGTGCCGCCTCGGCGGCAAGACCGGCCGCACCCTGGCGGTCGACTGCGCCACTTGTAGTTATCAGATCGACGACATCACCGTCCAGCCACCGGAACGCCGCCATGCACATGCTTGAAAAGAAAACGCCCGCCGCCGGCCCCACCGAGCTGTTCGGCTCGTTCGTGCTGGGCCCCGACGAATTCGCCCTGCCCGCGCTGTGCATCCGCGAAGTGGTCAACTTCCCCGACAAGATGACCGCGCTGCCGCTGTCGCCGCCGTTTTTGGAAGGCATGTTCACCCTGCGCGGCAGCGTCATCCCGGTGGTCAACCTGGGGCGCGTGTTCAACCCGGCCGCGCCGGCCGCCGACCCGGCGCACAAGATCGCCATCCTCGATTACGACGGCGTGCTGGTCGGCATCCTGTTCCACGCCACCGGCGAAATCCTGCGCGTGCGCCCGGAACAGCGCAGCACGCTGAGCTACGCGTCCGGCGAAAGCCACGGCGTGGTCGCCGGCACCATCCTGCTCGAGGACGGCGCGCGACTGCTGCAGGTGCTCGACCCGGCCGCGCTGGCGCGCATCGAAAACGTGCCGCAGGTGCTGGCGCTGCAAGGCGCGGGCCGCCAGGCGGCGCGCCGGCACCAGGGCGAGCGGCGCCAGTGCGTCAGCTTCCGCGTCGGCAGCTCGTCGTTCGCGCTGGAGATGGGCGCGATCCAGGAAATCATCCGCGTGCCGGAGATCCAGGCCTCGGTGCTGAACAGCGCCTTGTGCCTCGGCCGGGTCAACTTCCGTGGCAGCCCGGTGGCGGTGGTGTGCTTCCACACCTTGCTGACCCCGGGCGCCACCAGCGCCCCGCCGCCGGGCGAACGCGTGGTCCACCCGGACCAGCGGGTGGTGATCGCCCGCATCGACGACGCCACGATCGGCTTCCTGGTCGACTCGGTCGACAACATCGTCAACTTCTTCAGCGAGGAGATCATGCCGATCCCGATGCTGGGCAAGGCGCGCGCCGGCATGTTCGGCGGCTGCATCTCCAAGCCCGAGCTGGGCGACATCATCCTGCTGGAACACCGCCAGATCCTGTCGAGCGCCGAGATCGTGGCGATGCGTACCGGCCACGCCAACCTGTATCCCAAGGACGAACCGGGCGCGGGCCGGGAAGACAGCCGCGCGCGCCGTAACCAGCGCCAGGTCTACATCACCTTCGCGCTGGAGAACACCTACGCGGTCGAGATCAAGCAGGTGCGCGAGATCATCGATTATTCGGACGCGGTCACCCACGCGCCCGGCATGCCGCCGTTCATGCGCGGCATGCTCAACCTGCGCCAGCAGATGATCAGCGTGATCGACCTGCGCAGCCTGTACCAGATGGCGCCGGCGCCGCCCGGCGGAAAGGCCAAGATCCTGGTCATCGAGCGCGGCCACGAGCGCTACGGGCTGCTGGTCGACGCGGTCGAGAACATCATGACCGTCAACGACAACCGCCGCTTCACCGCGCCGAAGATGATGCGCAACAGCAGCGTCAACGACGGCCCGCGCGGCGAGATGGAGGAAGTGATCGACATCGAAGGCGAAGGCGACAGCCACAAGACGCTCAGCGTGTTCGAATGCGACCGCCTGCTGCAGCGTCTGGCGCGCGAAATGCCCGCACTGGCGGCTTGATACGGGGTCGGGTAAAGTAGCGGGTGCCGGCGACCGCCGGTGCCGCTTTTTTATCGAGGTCCACCATGTCCGCCGCTACTTCCCTTCGCGCCATCGCGCTGCTCCCGCTCGGGCTGATCGCCGCCAGCGCCTTCGCCCTCTCGCTGTCCGACCTCAGTAACAAGGACGCCACCGGCGGTTTGAAGGCGGCGCTGGAGCAAGGCTCGAGCCTGGCGGTGGCCAAGCTGGGCGCCGAGAATGGCTTTCTGAACAATGAGAAGGTCCGCATCCAGCTGCCGAAGATCCTGGAACAGGCCCGTCCGCTGCTGCAAATGACCGGCAAGGGCCAGAAACTCGAGGAGCTGGTGGTACAGATGAACCATGCCGCCGAAGCGGCCGTGCCGATGGCCAAGCCGTTGTTGATGGATGCGGTCAAGTCGATGAGCGTGACCGACGCCAAGAACATCCTCACCGGCGGCGAGACGTCGGTGACGGATTTCTTCCGCGACAAGACCTCGGCCAAGTTGGCGGTGCAGTTCCTGCCGATCGTCAAAAAGGTCACCGACCGCTCCAAGCTGTCGACCCAATACAATTCGACGATGGCGCTGGCGCCGACCATGGGCTTGGTGTCGGAAGACCAGCGGACGGTCGAGGGTTATGTGACCAAGCGCGCGCTGGATGGGCTGTACACGATGATCGCCGAGGAGGAGAAAGCGATCCGTGCCGATCCGCTGGGCGCCGGGAGCAAGTTAATCGGCAAGGTGTTTGGGGCGATCAAGCCGCAATGATCAAAGGGTAAAGAGTCGCATGCGGCATCGGTGTGGACTAGACCAAGCCAATAGCGAGGTCATATGCAAATCATCAATATTCATGATGCCAAATTAAACGGGCTTCCCCCATTGCGCTGATCGAAGGCGCGGCGTGCCTCCTCCACAGCCGGCAAATTGTCCATGGTCCAGCCATGCATCACCTTCATCGGGTGCAGCAGCGTGCGCCCTAGCGGCGTGATCGCGTACTCCACTGCGATGGGCGACACGGGAATCACGTGCCGCGTCAACAGCCCGTTGCGCTCCAGTCTGCGCAGGCATTGCGTGAGCGCCTTTTGGGTGATGCCTTCCAGACGTCGCTTGACGGCGTTGAACCGCACCGGCCCGTCCTCCAGGGTGATGAGCACCATCATCGACCATTTATCGGAAATCTGATCGAACAGCGAACGGCTCGGGCAATCGGCGGAAAAGCATTGGATAGAAGGTTCAAGCGGATCGGGCATGGGGTTTCCTTGGGGATACCTAGGCACCTCAAGGTGCCTAATTGACTCTAAGTATAATTCATATACCATGCCATTTCCAACCACAATTGAGCTAAAACAATGTTATCCATCGATACCAGCGTACTTTTCCGCCCACTCGCCATCAAATCGCTGCAACTGAAAAACCGCATCGTCATGGCCCCCATGACCCGCACCGCCTCCCCCGACGGCGTGCCAACGGAAGCGAGCGCCGCCTACTACCAGCGCCGCGCGGCCGGACAGGTGGGATTGATCCTGTCGGAAGGGACGGTCATCGACCGCCCGGCGTCCCGCAACGATCCCCGGATCCCCTTCTTCCATGGCGAGCCGGCGCTGGCCGGATGGAAAAGCGTGATTGACGCCGTGCACGGCGCCGGCGGCCGCATGGGACCACAACTTTGGCATACCGGCGCCACCCGCTCCAGCGAATGGGAACCCGAGGCGCCGGTCGAGAGCCCTTCCGGACTCGACGCACCCGGCAAGCCGCGCGGCCAGGCCATGGGCGACGGCGCCATCGCCGACACCATCGCCGCCTTCGCCAAAGCGGCGGCCGACGCCAAGCGCCTCGGCTTCGACACCGTCGAGATCCACGCCGCGCACGGCTATCTGATCGATCAATTTTTCTGGTCCGGCACCAACCTGCGCACCGACCGCTTCGGCGGCGCGACGCTCAAGGAGCGCTCCCGTTTCGCCAGGGAGATCGTCACCGAGGTGCGCAAGGCGGTCGGTCCGGACTTCCCGATCCTGATGCGTATCAGCCAATGGAAACAGCAGGACCTGGGCGTTCGCCTGGCCGCAACGCCGGCCGAGATGACGGACTGGCTGCTGCCGTTGGTCGAGGCCGGCGTAGATGTGCTGCATTGTTCGCAACGACGTTTCTGGGAGCCGGAATTCCCGGAAATCGACGGCGAAAACGGCCTCAATTGCGCGGGCTGGGCTAAAAAGCTGACTGGCGCCGTCACCATCGGCGTCGGCTCGGTCGGACTCGACGGCGACGTCCTGAACGCTTTCGCCGGCAAGGGTTCGGGGGTCATGAGCATCGACCGCCTGATCGAACGGATGGAGCGCGACGAGTTCGATCTGATCGCGGTGGGCCGCGTCCTGCTCACCGATCCCGACTGGGTGGCGAAGATCGAGGCCGGCAAGTTCGATAACCTGAAAGGTTTCGACCCGGCCTCGCTCGCCGCGCTCGTTTAACCGGAGCCGACAGCGTACGACGGGGAACAGTCTGACATTCGTACACAGCCTGTTCACTAAGCGGAACCGCCGGCTATGACGGAAAGGCGGACAGGCTAGACTGCCCCCGCCCTTCGGTCGGGCACGCTGCTGCAGATATCACCGCCTCGCATGGGTTTACCGGTGCGCTACAATCGCACAGAACATTCGTGTGTAATGACGTGCGTTGCATGCGTTGTGCAAATTTCTCCAAGGACCTCCCATGCTCGAACATGCCGATTATAGCCCCGAAGACTGCCGCGCCCTCAGCGAGATCCTTGCACGCGTGGGCGACCGCTGGACTATGCTTGTCATCGGGCATCTGAGTAACGGACCACTGCGCTTCAACGATCTGCGCCGCGCCGCCGACGGCATCACCCAACGCATGCTCACGTTGACACTGCGCGCGCTCGAGCGCGATGGCTTGGTCAAGCGCACCCAATATCCAACAGTTCCACCAGCCGTCGACTACGCGCTCACTGATCGCGGACTCTCTCTGCTAGGCCCGCTGTTCTCATTGGGCGAATGGGCGCGCGCGCATCGCTTGCCAATTGAAGCGTCACGCGTGAACTTCGATCGTGCTTTGGCCGACGCAGCGGCGGCGGCGCCGCCGCCAGGAATCCACCTTATTGCCACGAAGATGCGCTGACGTTGCACCAAGTATCACGCGTGTGCCTCCTTGTCGCGGTTTTTCCGGTTCCTATAATGGTCCG
>Ga0105244_10003165_pt1 | contig 11955 bp, 11 predicted proteins | sample KBSM44metaG_FD_80423 | JGI IMG/M metagenome (GOLD analysis project Ga0105244, IMG submission 80423) | Miscanthus rhizosphere microbial communities from Kellogg Biological Station, Michigan, USA - KBS M4-4 metaG | ecosystem: Host-associated > Plants > Roots > Rhizosphere > Soil | place...
CCCACCAGGATGAAGATGTCCTGGCCCGTTTCGCCGCCGTCGATCAGCGACGGCACGGCGGCGCTGAAGACCGCGATCAGCATGGCCAGGGTGCCCAGGGTGCGGCGGCGGCCGTAACGGTCGGCCACCAGGCCCGAAATAATGATGCCGATCGTCATCAATACCACGCCGACCATCTGCACCTGCAGGAAGCCGGACACCGAGCGCGGCGAATACAGGCTGATCCAGGACAGCGGGAACACCGTCACCAGGTGGAACAGCGCGTAGCTGGCCAGCGCGGCGAGCGCGCCGATCAGGACGTTGCGGCCCTGTTTGCTCAGCAGCTCGACCACACTGACCGGCTCCAGCTGGCGCTCGTCGAGCAGGTGCGAGTATTCATGGGTGGTCACCAGGCGCAGGCGGGCGAACAGCGCCACCACGTTGATGGCGAAGGCCACATAGAACGGATAGCGCCAGCCCCAGTCCAGGAAGTCCAGCGAGCTCAAGGTGGCCATCATGTAGGCGAACAGGCCGGCGGCGATGAGGAAACCGATCGGCGCTCCCAGCTGGCCCAGCATCGCGTACCAGCCGCGCTTGTGTTCCGGCGCGTTCAGCGCCAGCAGCGACGGCAGGCCGTCCCACGAACCGCCCTGGGCGATGCCCTGGCCGATGCGCAGCAGCGACAGGATGACGATCGAGGTCGTGCCCAGCGACGCGTAGTCGGGCAGGAAGGCGATGCCGGCGGTGGACACGCCCATCACCATCAGCGCGAGCATCAGCTTGGCTTCCCTGGTGAACCGGTGTTGTACTGCCATAAACGCCACAGTGCCGAGCGGCCGGGCGATAAATGCTAGCGAGAAAATCGCGAAAGCGTATAGTGTCCCGTCTAGGCGGCTCTCGTACGGGAAGAACACCGACGGGAACACCAGGGCCGAGGCGATGGCGTAGACAAAGAAGTCGAAATATTCGGAGGCGCGGCCGATGACCACGCCGATGGCGATCTCGCCTGGTGAAATATCCCCATCCCGGGCATTGATGTTCCGTGCGCCTTGGCTGGTTTGATGCTCTGGGACGACGCCCGTTAATGTAGTCGTGTTGGCCATGGTCTCGTCTCGTCTCGTATGTAAATTAATACGTTAATTTTTATTACGATCATGTCCCTGGGCCACTAGGACAAAGTGTCCAATGGCAAGAACATTCCGTAATAGGTACAGTAGCATGTTATCCATAATCTGTGACGTAAATTACCGCATGATTCCTCCTATCGCTCGTCGTGGGCTATTCCTCGCACCGTTGTTGTGGCTTGCCGGCTGCAATACGGTCGTGTTGAACCCGTCCGGAGATATCGCCGCTCAGCAGGGAAACCTTGTCATTGTTTCCACATTGCTGATGCTGTTGATTATCGTACCCGTTATGATTTTGATCTGTCTGTTCGCTTGGCGCTATAGGAAGGCAAATACTTCCGCCAAGTACGAACCGAACTGGGATCACTCGACCAAGCTCGAATTGCTGATCTGGGGCGCGCCGCTCTTGATCATCATCGTCTTGGGCGCGATCACCTGGATCTACACCCACTTGCTGGACCCGTACCGTCCGCTGAGCCGCATCGACCAGCACCGTCCGATCGCCGCCGGCGTCAAGCCGCTGGAGATCCAGGTCGTGTCGATGGACTGGAAATGGATGTTCATCTATCCGGAGCAGGGCATCGCCACCGTCAACGAGCTGGTGACCCCGATCGACGTGCCGGTGCGCTTCAAGATGACGTCCTCGACGGTGATGAACGCGTTCTACATCCCCGCGCTGGCCGGCATGGTCTATACGATGCCCGGCATGGAAACGCAGCTGAACGCGGTGATGAACAAGGTGGGCGTGTACGACGGCTTCTCGTCGAACTACAGCGGCGCCGGTTTCTCGCAAATGCGCTTCAAGTACCACGGCGTGAGCCAGGGCGACTTCGACGCCTGGGTCGCCAAGACCAAGGCCGGCGGCGCGCTGACCCGTGCCGAGTTCGTGACGCTCGACAAGCCGACCATCAAGCACCCGATCATGCACTTCGGTACCGTCGACAAGGGTCTGTACGACCTCGTGCTGAACCGTTGCGTCGTTGAAGGTTCGGTCTGCATGAACACCCTGATGCACCAGGACGCCACACGCATCAAGGCGGCGGCCGCAGTCAAAGCGCTGGACAAAGACGTCTGTGAGACCGACGTTGCCGCCACCGCCCAACCTATCCGTAAAGAATGACCATGTCCGAACACACCTTGACACCCAACCACCCGATCCTGGGTCGCCTGTCGTGGGAATCGATCCCGCTGCATGAGCCCATCCTGATCGGCACCTTCGCCATGGTGGCGCTGGGAGGCCTGGCCTTCCTCGCCGTCATGTTCAAATTCCGCCTGTGGGGCCCGCTGTGGAAGAACTGGATCACCAGTATCGACCACAAGAAGATCGGCATCATGTACATGATCCTGGGCATCATCATGCTGCTGCGCGGCTTCGCCGACGCGCTGATGATGCGCGCCCAGCAAGCGATGGCCTTCGGCGACAACGCCGGCTTCCTGCCGCCGCACCACTACGACCAGGTCTTCACGGCCCACGGCACGATCATGATTTTCTTCGTGGCCATGCCGCTGGTGACCGGCCTGATGAACTACGTGGTGCCGCTGCAGATTGGCGCGCGTGACGTCTCGTTCCCGTTCCTGAACAACTTCTCGTTCTGGATGACCACCTTCGGCGCGATGCTGACGATGGTGTCGCTGTTCGTCGGCGAATTCGCCAAGACCGGCTGGCTGGCGTTCCCGCCGCTGTCGGGCATCATGGCTAGTCCGGACGTGGGGGTTGACTACTATATCTGGTCATTGCAGATCGCCGGGGTGGGGACGACCCTGTCCGGCGTCAACCTGATCGCCACCATCGTCAAGATGCGCGCGCCGGGCATGGACCTGATGAAGATGCCTGTCTTCACCTGGACCGCGCTGTGCACCAACGCCCTGATCGTGGCCACCTTCCCGATCCTGACCGTCACCCTGGCGATGTTGTCGCTCGACCGCATGGTCGGCACCAACTTCTTCACCAACGACCTCGGCGGCAACCCGATGTTGTACGTCAACCTGATCTGGATCTGGGGCCACCCCGAGGTGTACATCCTGATCCTGCCGGTGTTCGGCGTGTTCTCGGAAATCGTCTCGACCTTCAGCGCCAAGCGCCTGTTCGGCTACACCTCGATGGTGTACGCCACCGTCGTGATCACCATCCTGTCGTACCTGGTATGGCTGCACCACTTCTTCACCATGGGTTCCGGCGCCAGCGTCAACTCGTTCTTCGGCATCACGACGATGATCATCTCGATCCCGACCGGCGCGAAGATCTTCAACTGGCTGTTCACGATGTACAAGGGCCGCATCACCTTCGACGTGCCGATGCTGTGGACCGTGGGCTTCATGCTGACCTTCGTCATCGGCGGCATGACCGGCGTGATGCTGGCCGTTCCTCCGGCCGACTTCGTGCTGCACAACTCGCTGTTCCTGATCGCCCACTTCCACAACGTCATCATCGGCGGCGTGGTGTTCGGCCTGTTCGCCGGCATGAACTACTGGTTCCCGAAAGCGTTCGGCTTCAAGCTGGATGAATTCTGGGGCAAGGTCTGCTTCTGGTGCTGGCTGGTCGGCTTCTGGGTCGCCTTCACGCCGCTGTACGTGATGGGCTTCATGGGCGTCACCCGCCGCATGAACCACTTCGAAGATCCGTCGCTGCAAATCTGGTTCGTCATCGCCGCCATCGGCGCGCTGATCATCGCCGGCGGTATCGGCGCGTTCCTGATGCAGATCTATGTCAGCTGGCGCGACCGCGAAAAGCTGCGCGACGTCACCGGCGACCCATGGGGCGGCCGTACGCTGGAGTGGGCGACCTCGTCGCCACCGCCGGACTACAACTTCGCGTTCACCCCGGTGGTGCACGACAGCGACAGCTGGGCCGACATGAAGGCGCACAACTACAAGCGTCCGACCAAGGGCTTCGTCGACATCCACATGCCGAAGAACACGGCCGCCGGCTTCATCATCTCGGCGCTGTCGTTCGTGATGGGCTTCGCCCTGGTCTGGCAGATGTGGGCGCTGGCGATCGTCGGCTTCGTCGCCATGATGGCCGCCATCATCACGCACACCTTTAACTACAAGCGCGATTTCTACATCAAGGCGGAAGAAGTCATCCGTACCGAAGAAGCGCACACTCGTTTGCTGGAAAGCCATGTCTGATATAACCGCTAACGCCGCCCTGAGCGACGACCCAAGCGCGCGCTACTACGTAGCCGACCACCACCCGGAGAACGGCACCTTGCTGGGCTTCTGGCTCTACCTGATGAGCGACTGCCTGCTGTTCGCCGGCCTGTTCGCCGCCTACGCCGTGCTCGGCCGCAATTACGCGGGCGGCCCGTCGGGCGCCGAGCTGTTCGAGCTGGGCACGATCGCCCTGAACACGGCGTTCCTGCTGCTGTCGTCGATCACCTATGGCTTCGCCATGATCGCCGCCCAGCGCAAGAACCTGAAGTTCGCCCTGATCTGGCTGGGCATCACGGGCCTGTTCGGCCTGGCGTTCCTGTTCCTGGAGATCGAAGAGTTCATGCACCTGATACACATCGGTGCCGGTCCGCAGCGCAGCGCGTTCCTGACCTCGTTCTTCGCGCTGGTCGGCACCCACGGTCTGCACGTGACCTTCGGTACGATCTGGCTGGTCACCTTGATGTTCCAGCTGAAGAAGCACGGTCTGACGGTCGAGAACAATCGCCGCATGATGTGCCTGTCGATGTTCTGGCACTTCCTGGACGTGATCTGGATCGGTGTCTTTACCTTTGTTTACCTGATGGGAGTTCTGCCATGAGCGCGCCACACAACCACGGTCATGACGATCACGGCCACGGCGCGGAAGGCGCCCACGGCAGCCTGAAGGATTACGCCATCGGCTTCGTGCTGTCGGTCATCCTGACGGCGATCCCGTTCTGGCTGGTGATGGCCAAGGTGTTCGACAAGTCCAGCACCACGGCCGCCGTGGTTCTGGCCTTCGCCGCGGTCCAGGTGGTCGTCCACATGGTCTACTTCCTGCACATGAACGGCAAGAACGAAGGCGGCTGGTCGCTGCTGGCGCTGTTGTTCACGGCGGTGCTGCTGCTGATCGTATTGGCGGGCTCGATCTGGGTCATGTACCACATGAACCTGAACATGATGCCTTCGATGGGTTCGGATGTGCACAGCATGCACGACATGAAATGACGACTGGCGCATCGCGCCAACGTTCCCGCGCCCTGCGCGTCATCCTGGCCCTCGTGGCCGGGGTGATGTTCGCAGGGTTTTTTGCTTTGGGAACGTGGCAAATATTCAGGTTGCAATGGAAGCTGGCGCTGATCGGGCGCGTGGAGCAACGCGTGCACGCCGCGCCGGCGCCGGCGCCCGGCATCGGCGACTGGCCGAAGTTGAACGCCGAGGACGACGAGTATCGCCGAGTGCGCGTCAGCGGCGCCTACCTGCCGGCGTCGACCACGTGGACCTTGGCGTCGCTCGAGCGCGGCATCGGCTACTGGGTGCTGACGCCGCTGTGCACGCCGGACGGCGGCATCGTCATGGTCAACCGGGGCTTCGTGCCGGCCGGGACCGGCGGCTGGAGTCCGCGCCCGGCGCCGGCCCCCGCCACGGCCAACGCCTGCGCGGCGGTGGCTGGCGGCCCGGCGGTGACGGTCACCGGCCTGCTGCGCGTCAGCGAAAAGACCAGTTCGCTGCGCGCCAACGATCCGGCGCGCAACTACTGGTACACGCGCGACCTGCAGGCGATCGCCAAGGCGCGCGGTTTGCCGGCGGTGGCGCCATACTTCGTCGACGCCGACGCCGCCTCCGCGCAGGTCGACCTGCCGGGCGAAAGCGTGCGTCCGGTTGGCGGCCTGACGGTGATCTCCTTCGTCAACAACCACTTGGTTTATGCTATCACCTGGTTCGCGCTGGCGCTGATGGTGGCGGCCGCGACCTGGTGGGTCGCACGCGACGCCCGAAAATCACGTAAATAACGTAAATAACGGGGAATACAATACGGGAAACACAGAAATTGGCGACAAAATACCCCAACCCCTTCGACCGTGGCCGTCCCAACGCTCCAGTAATCGAACCCTTGGCCGCCGTGAAAGCGTCGGCCAACACCATCACGCACGCGGCCGGGCACAAGAACATGCAACAGCTGATCCAGCTGCGCTGGATCGCCGTGATCGGCCAGATCACCACCATCGCCGCCGCCTCGCAGTTGCTCGACGTGCAACTGCCGATGCCGGCCATGCTCAACGTGCTGGCCTGCCTGATCGCCTTCAACATCGCCAGCACCCTGCGTTGGCAGGAAAACCAGTTCGTTTCCAACAACGAGCTGCTGCTGGCGCTGACGGTGGACGTCGCCAGCCTGACGGCGCAGCTGTACCTGAGCGGCGGCGCCACCAACCCCTTCGTGTTCCTCTACCTGCTGCACGTGATCCTGGGCGCGGTGCTGCTGGAGGCATGGTCGACCTGGACCATCGTCGCCGTCACCGGCGCCTGCATCGCCTGGCTGGCGCTATTCTCCGAACCGCTGCGCCTGCCGCAGGACCACGAGCGCGGCATCCTCAGCCTGTACGTACAGGGCATGCTGGTGTGCTTCATCCTCGACGCGGCGCTGCTGGTGGTCTTCATCAGCCGCATCACGCGCAACATGCGCACCACCGCCGCCAGGCTGGCGGCCTTGCACCAGCGCGCGGCCGAGGAGGAGCACATTATCCGCATGGGCCTGCTGGCCTCGGGCGCGGCGCACGAACTGGGCACGCCGCTGGCCACCCTGGCCGTGATCCTCGGCGACTGGAAACACATGCCTGAGTTCAAGGGCAATCCGGTGCTGCTGGAGGAAATCGCCGAAATGCAGACACAACTCAAGCGTTGCAAGTCCATCGTCAGCGGCATCCTGCTGTCGGCCGGCGAGACGCGCGGCGAATCGTCGGCGGCGACCACCATCAACACCTTCCTCGCCGAAGTGGTGGCGGAGTGGCGCATCGGCCGTCCGGTGGTGGCGTTCGAGTTCGAAAACCGCATCGCTCCGGACCTGCCGGTGGTGTCCGATTCAACGCTGAAGCAAATGATCTGCAATGTGCTGGATAATGCGCTGGAGGCCTCGCCGCAGTGGCTGCGCATGGAGGCGACCCGCGAGGACGACGCGCTGGTGCTGCAGGTGACCGACGCCGGTCCAGGATTCGCGGAAGCGATGCTGGCGCAATTCGGCAAACCGTATAATTCCAGTAAGGGAAGGCCGGGCGGAGGGCTCGGGCTGTTCCTGGTGGTGAACGTGGCGCGCACCCTGGGCGGCGCCGTCACCGCCAGCAATCTGGAGCAGGGTGGGGCGATGGTGCGGTTGACGCTGCCGTTGTCGGCCATCGAAATCAAATCGGAACAAGCACATAATGACTACTGAAGAACGTTTGCTGTTGCTGGTCGAAGACGACGCCGCTTTCGCACGCACTTTGAGCCGTTCGTTCGAGCGGCGCGGCTACAGGGTGCTGCTGGCCGAGAACGTCGACGAGACCAGCGCGGTCCTGGTGGACCATTCGCCCGGCTACGCCGTGGTGGATCTGAAGCTGAAGGGCAACTCGTCCGGCCTGGCCTGCGTGCAGATGCTGCACCAGCATGATCCGGAGATGCTGATCGTGGTGCTGACCGGCTTCGCCAGCATCAACACGGCGGTCGAGGCGATCAAGCTGGGCGCCTGCCAGTATCTGGCCAAGCCGTCCAACACCGACGATATCGAGGCGGCGTTCGAGCACGTCGCCGGCGCGGCCGAACTGGAGCTGACCAACCGGTCGACGTCGATCAAGACGTTGGAATGGGAGCATATCCACACGGTGCTGGCCGAAACCGACTTCAATATCTCGGAGGCGGCCCGCCGGCTCGGCATGCACCGGCGCACGCTGGCGCGCAAGCTGGAAAAGCAGCGGGTTAAATAATGACACAAGCTTCCTTTCCCGGCTTCGAACCGGAACCGGCACTGACGGACCGGATATTTTTCGCGGTGATGCCGGATCGCGCGGCGATTGCCGGGATCAATCTGCTGACGGCGGAGTTGAAGGCCCGTCACGGCATGCGCGGCCGGCCGATCGTCGACGCCAAGCTGCACGCGACCTTGTGCAACCTGGGCGACTTTCCGGGCATGCCCGCCAGTCTGATCGCGCGCGCCGGGCAGGCTGCGGCCTCCGTGGCCGCCGCCACGCCGGAGTTCGACGTCGCCTTCGACACCGCCCAGACCTTTGTGAATCGTTCCCGCAACCGGCCGTTCGTTCTGACTGGCGGCGATGGCGTGACAGGCCTGATGGCCCTCTACAAAAATCTGGCGCAAGCGCTGCTGAAGGTCGGCATCGCCGGCAATCCGCCCAACTACACGCCGCATATCACACTGCTGTACGACGACGTCACAGCCGCCCCGGAACCCGTTCCTGCGATACAGTGGGCCGTGCGCGAACTGGTGCTGCTGCACAGCCGGATCGGCCAGAACCAGCCGAGCTACACGACGTTGGGGCGCTGGCCGCTCGCTGGCTAAAATCACCAGCCTTTTCGCGTCGCGAGCCTTCATCGGTTGCGAAAGGTTGTCTTTGGTGACAGACTGGAACAAATGAGCTGTAAAGGCGCATAGTCAAATCGGAAACTGATGCTAGTTGAAGTCTAGTTGGAGGTGCGAGGTGAAATGACCATGCTGATCAGACGCTGTGCCGTGCTGTTTGTCGAGCCCCGCGAGGAGCTCGATATCGATTGGTCGTCGCTGTTCGCCGGCGAGAGCGCGCTGGGCGCGACGGTGCGCTGGATTGCGCTCGCACCCCACTTGGGCGCCGAGATCGAGATCGGCACCGACGAGATGCTGGCCTTGGGCAGTATCAGCCTGACCTTGTGGCAGGAGCGCGCCGCCTGCGAACAGAAGTCGTCGGCCGACGTCATCGCGCGTTTGCTTCAACATGGTCTGCTGCTCAGCGATGCGCCCGAAGGCGCGGCCATGCGCGAACGCGACGAGGTGCTGCGCTCGCAGCATTGGCGGCCGTTGTCGGCCACCGCGCATATGTTCAGCCGCTGGGGCGATATGCGGGTCGACAAGGGGATGCAGTTTCCCAGCTTTGAGGAGTTGGTCGAATCGTATGGGACGCCGCCGGGACCGGCCGTCGAACGCGGCGCCGCCACCGATGCGCTGATGTTGCCGGTTCCGGAGCCCGCTGGCTTGGACGAGACACTGTTCAGGCGCTATACCGGCCGTAACTTCGATCCTGTCGCCACCTTGCCGTTGGCAACCGCGTCGCGGTTGCTGCAACGCGCCTTCGGTTCGCAGGGCGAGCGTGAGATGGCGCCGGATGCCTTTGTGCTGAAGAAGCTCAGTCCCTCCGCCGGCGGCCTGCATCCGACCGAGGCCTATGTGCTGGCGCAGCGCGTGGACGGCGTGGCGCCCGGACTGTATCACTACCACCCGGTGCGGCATGCGCTGGAGCCGCTGGTGGCGATGGATACGACGCGGACGGCGGAGCTGGCGATGCGCATGGTGGCCGATCAGGATTGGTTTGTCGATGCGCCGATGATGGTGGTGTTGGCGGCGCGGGTGGAACGCAATTTTTGGAAGTATCGCAATCACGCCAAGGCTTACCGGGCGCTGTTGCTGGACGCTGGGCATCTGTCGCAGACGTTTTATTTGCTGGCGACGGAGGCGGGGATGCCGGCCTTTGTGACGGCGGCCGTCAATGAGGTCGATATCGAGCGGGCGTTGGGACTTGATCCGTTGAAGGATATGGTGGTGGCGGTTTGTGGCTGCGGCGCGGCGTCGGGGGCGCAGGATACCGTGGAGATGCGGTATGAGCCTTGACCGTCGGTGGGGCCGTCGATGGCGCGTGCATGGCCGATTACGCTTCGCTAATCCGCCCTACGTGTTTTAGATGTGTTTTGGATCTGGCTGACTACTCCTATTTTGACTATGAAAACTTTATTTTTGCTGCCTATCGTTTTGTTCGCTGGTTGCGCGTTTGCCGACGTGCTGCCAGCCACCTTCACCAAGCAGGCCAGCGGTGTCGCCGGCCGGTTGCGCGGCGTGAGCGCAGTCGATGACAGTGTGGCCTGGGCCAGCGGCGCGGGCAACGCCGTGCTGCGCACCGCCGATGGCGGCGCCACCTGGCGCAGTCTGGCTCCGCCGGTCGACGCGCAGGCCACGCCGCTCGACTTCCGCGATATCGACGCCATCGACGCCCGCACCGCCTACCTGCTGAGCATCGGGCCGTCGACCGCTTCGCGCATCTTCAAGACCACCGACGCCGGGGCCACCTGGACGCAGCAGTATGTCAATCCGGACGAGAAAGGCTTCCTCGATGCGATGACGTTTTGGGATGCCGACAACGGCCTGGTGATCGGCGATTCGATCGACGGCCGCCTGCAGATCCTGCGCACCGGCGACGGCGGCGCGACGTGGAACAAGATCCCGGCCGCGGCGCTGCCGGCCGCGTTGCCGAACGAAGGCGCTTTTTCCGCCAGCGGTTCCAACATCGCCATGGCCGGCCGCGACCACGCCTGGATCGCCACCGGCAGCCGGGTGCTGCATACCGGCGACCGTGGCAAAACCTGGAGCGTCGTCCAGGCGCCGCTCGATAGCGGCGAATCGGCCGGCATCTTCTCCATCACCTTCCGCGATGCGCTGCACGGCGTGATCGTCGGCGGCGACTACAAGCGGGAGGGCGCGGCCGTCAACAACGTCGCCGTCACCAGCGATGGCGGCAAGACATGGTCGCTGGTGCGCGAAAAGGGATTGTCCGGTTACCGCTCGGCGGTGAAATACCTTCCCGGCGGTGGCAAGTCGCTGGTGGCGGTCGGCCCGTCAGGCGCCGACGTGTCGCGGGATGATGGCAAGACGTGGACGCCGTTGGCCTATCCGGCGTCGGTCGCCGGGTTCGACGCGATCAGCTTTGCCGCCGGCCGCAAGACGGCTTGGGCCAGCGGCAATAAAGGGGAGCTCGCGCGGGTCAACTTTGATTAGGGCGCGGACGGCGTTCAGCGCTGGCCCGACAGGAAGAACGGAATCGCGCCGGCGGCGTTTTCCAGCTTGCCCTTGATCGCGTGGCGATTGGCGGCGATGACTTCCTTGGATGGCAGGCTGCGCAGGGCCGGAATCTGGGCGGCGTCGATGCGCATGCCCAAGCCGCCGAGCGCGATTTGCGGATCGCTCAGGAAGCTCTGGCGGAAGCTGTCGTCGCCGGAGAGTTTGGACAGCAGCAGGTCTAGATCTTGTGGGGAATGCGAGGCCATGTGATCACCTTTCATGTGAAGGACAGGTTGATGCGTATCAATACGCAAGTCCATGCTAGGACAAAGCCTGACCTACCTCAAGAAATTTCAACATAGCAGCATGCTAGTGAGTGTGTCCGGTGTGGGTCACGGGGGCGGGTGCCGCCGATGAATGTTTGGCGATCTCGTCGCGCGCGCTGCGCATGACAATCTCGAACGCGTCCTCGAAATCGCTTAATAACCGTGGCAATGCGGCTTGCCGCTCTCTGAGATGCTCCTCCAGCGCCGTCGCCGTCTTAAAAAGATCGGGCGCGGAAATGTTTCCAGCCGCGCCACGGATTTTGTGCACAAGTTCGGCCGCCTGCGCCAGATCGCCGGCGTCGATTGCATCATGAATGTGTTGCAAAGTGGTGCCGAAATCCTGGGCGAACAGGCTCAAGAGCCGCGTCAGCAGCGCGCTGTGGCCGCCCAGGCGTTCCAGCGCGGCGTCCATGTCGATGCCGGGACGCGCGGCCGGCGGCGCCGCCGGCGCCAGGGCCGCGCCGCGCGGCGCCTCCTGTTCGTCCACCGGCGCGCGTCCGGCATCGTGCTCCACCCAGGTGGCCAGCACCGCGTACAGCGTGTCGGGATCGATAGGCTTGGTGACGTAGTCGTTCATGTCCATGCTCAGGCAGCGCTCGCGGTAGCC
>Ga0105244_10003166_pt1 | contig 11951 bp, 5 predicted proteins | sample KBSM44metaG_FD_80423 | JGI IMG/M metagenome (GOLD analysis project Ga0105244, IMG submission 80423) | Miscanthus rhizosphere microbial communities from Kellogg Biological Station, Michigan, USA - KBS M4-4 metaG | ecosystem: Host-associated > Plants > Roots > Rhizosphere > Soil | place: Michigan...
TGCCGCCGCGACCGCGAGCGCCGCCGCTGGCACTGCTGCTTCCGCCGCGCCGGCCATCATCATTGCCGCAGCCATCGCCATCTGCATCATCTGGATCATTGCAGACGCCTTGCGCTGGCATCGCCGCATCGCGCAACAATGGCCGTCGTGGCTGGACGCCGCCATCCCGCAACTGGAAGACAGCAGCACCTTGCTGGCCGCAGACGCCAGAACGCCAATCGCCAAACTCCAGCAACAACGCCTGCAGGCCCGCCTCGCCGACGTCCTCACCGACGCCGACTACCGGGCCATCGCCCGCACACGCAGCAAACTCGCCATCCTGCCGCTCGCTCTCAGCCTGTTGGCCGCCGGTGCTGCATGGGCCTATCACGGCCGCATCGCCTTGGCGCCAACGCCGCCACAAACCGCGCAGGCGAACAAACCCATCGTCGACGGCGAAGTCCACCTGCGCGTCACACCGCCAGCCTACACCGGCGTCGCCCCATTCGAAACCGGCCCCCGCGACATCGTGGTCCCCCAATTCTCCGAAATCCGCTGGTGCGTCAACAACCCGAGCGGCGCGCAGCCAGCGGTGGAGCTGGGCGACGGCCAAACCCTCGCCATCGACAAAGACTGCGCCAAGCTCCGCGTTGAAGACTCGCTGTTCTGGCGCGTGCGCGGCGCGGCATCCACCCGCTACAACATCCGCGTAACGCCAGACCAGGCCCCGGAAGTGACCATCGTCGAGCCGACCGAGTTAATCCACCTGCTATCCAAAGACGCCAAGGCGGTACAGATCTCGGTCGCAGCGAAAGACGATTACGCCATCACCCGCGCCAGCCTGCACATGACCCTTGCACGCGGCAGCGGTGAAAACATCCGCTTCAGCGACAAGGAAGTCCCGCTGCCGCAATCGAACGATCCCAAATCGCGCAACTGGAAAAAGCAATGGACCCTGGCGGAACTCGGCATGGAGCCCGGCGACGAACTCTACTTCTTCGTGCGCGCCACCGACAACGCCCCAAGCCCGCACACTGCGCAATCGCCAACTTACACCTTGCGCTTACCCGGCCCCGACGCCGAGAGCCTCGACTCCACCGCGCTGCCCACCGTGACCAAGCCGGAAAACCTGCGCAGCCAGCGCCAGATCATTCTCGACACCGAACAGCTGGTGGCCGACCTCAAAGCGCATCCCGACATGCCACAAACCACTCTGCGCAACCGCAGTGAAATCATCGCCTCCGACCAGGCCAAGCTGCGCCTGCGCTACGGCCAATTCCTCGGCGAGGAATCCAGCCTGTTCGGCGAAGACGAGCACGGAGAACACGAAGAGCACCATGACGCCGGTGGCGCACGGCCCGGCAGCGAACTCTCCGTGATGAAAGCCTTCGGCCACGCCCACGACCAGGAAGACAACGCCACCATCTTCGACCCGCAGACCAAAGCGATCCTGAAACGCGCATTGGCCGCAATGTGGGATGCAGAGAAATTCCTGCGCGCCATCGCGCCCAAGACCGCGCTGCCGCCTGAGTACAAAGCGCTGGACGCCATCAAGGAACTGCAGGCCGCAGAACGCGTCTACCTGCACCGCACCGCCTTCGTGCCGCCGGCGCTGAAAGAAGAGAAGCGCATGAGCGGTGACATGGTCGGCGCCATGAGCTACAAGCGCGCGCAAGGCGCGGCCAGCGACAACGTGCCCGCCGAAGTGCGCGACCTGATACAAGCGCTATCGCAAGACGGAATGCTGCCCGCCTTGTGGAGCAAGGCCGTACGCGACGCCATCGCCGCACGGATCAAGGATCAGGAACAGAAACTGAGCGCGCAGCGCGCGGTGCAGGATGTGCAGGACGGCTGCGTTCCATGCCGCGCCGAGTTGCGCGCCTGGCTGCGCGGCACGCTGGCCGATGCACCGGTGCTGCTGCAGGCGCGTCCATCGGCGGATACGCCGTTCCGCCAGGCGTGGAGCGGCAAGGAGCAGGCGAAATGATATCGACCGATCTGGCGTCACTGGCCTCGGCGGCTTCCGCGACCTCGATGGCGCAACTGGCGCCGCCGCTGGCGGCCGTCGCTGCTGGCGCGGTGAGTGCCGCTCTTTATGGCCGCAAAAAACAATGGCTGAACGCCGCCCTTGCCGGCGTGGCTGGCGCAGCGCTGGCAACAGCGCTGGCCGATATCCGTCTGCCCGCCGCTGCTGCCAGCGCTGCGCCGCTGGCGGTCAGCACGGAAGCAGGGCGTATCAGTGATGCCGACCGCATGGCCATTCCTGCCGCCGCCTCCATCGCCTTGCGAGGCGATGGTGTGCGCGAAGCCGAGTGGCGCGATCTGCCAGCACGCCCGCTGCAATGGAAGCCTGCCGCTGCTGATCTGCTGTGGCTGGACTTCCCACGTTCCGTCTCGCTTGGCCGCATCTTCACCCTGTCGGTACGTCGCCCGCCGATGCAGACGGGTTGGCGCTTGCAGCTGCTGGCCGAGAACAAGCAGGTGCTGGCCGATTCCGGCGTGTCGACTGCCGCGCAGCTGGCGGTGCAGTGGCTGCCGCCCGTGGCGGAGGTGATGGTGCTGCAAGCGCGCCTTCTCGACGCGAACGGCAAGACCATCACCCAAGGCCCGATTCCGCTGCAGGTGACGGAGCCTGTCCCTTTGCAAATCGTCGGCCGCTTCGATGCGCCATCGTTCGACGCGCGTGCCTTGAACCAGCTGCTGTCGGATGGCAGCGCAATCCTCGACTGGCAGGTCGCGCTGGGCAAGGCCATCACGCGCAGCGAGACGGCGCGCGCGCCTTTATCCGCACCGAATGCGATGTTTGTCGATGCGGCTTATGTCGAGCACTTGAGCCCATCGGCGCGCGCCGCGCTGCTGGCGCAGACCGGGGAGGGCGTGCCGCTGGTGATCCTCGGCGGGAACGCCGCCGACGGCGGTATGTGGCAGCGCGATTTTGGTTTGTTGCTGCATCCGCAATCGCCAACCACGGAGAAGGAAGATGTGCGGCAGTTTGGCGTCTCATTGTCCATGCCGCCGGCTGGCTTGAATCCTGCCGATAACGCGGCCGAGCCGTGGTCTGTGCTGGCGCGCGATAGCAAGAAGCAGCCGTGGATGTGGCAGCGCGGTGCAGGCAAGGGCCGCGTGGTGTGGATCGGCGTGGCGGATTGGCACAAGCATGCGATCAGCGAGCCGCAGCTGCTGGCCTTGTGGTGGCAGTCGGCGCTGGATCGCATTGCGCTGGATAGCGCGCAGAAAACCGTTTGGCAGGTGAATGATCCGATGCCCGTGCCTGGATTGCGCAGCGAGGTGTGCGCGCAAGGCGTGAAGGCGGGGACGGTGCTGGCGGCGGAGGGCTACGCACCGATGCAGTTGGCTGCGCGCGCCGACAAGGCCGATGGCGTCTGTGCGGCGTTCTGGCCGCAGAAGGCGGGATGGTTGAAGTTTAGTGCCGACGGGATGGCGGCGACGGGCATGGAGTATGTCTACGCGGCGAACGACTGGCCGGCGTGGCAGCGCGCGCTGCGTCGCGAAGCGACGGCGCTTTATGCGGCGCGGTCGGGCGTGGCAGGCGCCGTGGGCACAGCCGATGCGGCGGGACGTGTGGCCGGCGCGGGCGCGGCGGGGCGCAGCGCCAGGGCGGCGGATGTGAAAACGGAGCAGCCGTTGCCGGTCGCTCCGTTTGGTGTGTTGTTCGCGTTGTGCATGCTGGCCCTCTGGTATCGAGAACAAAGCGCCCAAAAAAGCCCTGCACCCGAGGTGCAGGGCTAAAGCCGGCCCAGACTTCGGGCCGGCGTCCTTGGAAGGACTTAGAACTTGTAGTTCACGCCAAACAGCACGGTGCGGCCGTACTTCGCATACTCCAGCTGGCGGTCCTTGCTGTTGGCGTAGGTTTCATACGCCTCGTTGGTCAGGTTGTTCACCTGCAGCAGTACGCCCAGACCTTTGTACGCGCCTTCGTTGAAGGTGTAGCCGATCTGGAAGTCGACCGGGTGGTCGCCCACCACGTAGCGCAGCTGGCGGTCGCCGGCGAAGTTGCCGATCTCGCCCACGTAGTCCGAACGCTTGCGGGTGCTCACGCGGGTCGAGAAGCCAGCCTTCTCGTAGTACAGCGTCAGATTGGTGACGTTGCGCGACAGGCCGGGCAGCGGGATCTTGCCGATGGTCGAGTTGACTTCCTTGATATCGATATGGCTCTCGGTGTACGAGGTCGAAGCCAGCACGCCGAAACCATCCAGCGACGACGACAGCATTTCAAACGGCACCGACACCGACAACTCCGCGCCTTTCAGGACACCGCCATTGCCGTTGTAGGCGGTGGTGTACTGGCCCTTGTTGGTGATGGCGATGGTGTTCTGCGTGTATTGCGAGAAGTCGCGGGTGTCCGAGAAGGTGTAGATGTAGGTGTCGAGCTTTTTGTAGAAGCCCGCCAGCGACACGTAGCCTTTCTTGGCGAAGTATTTCTCCCACGAGATATCGATCGCCTTGGCCTTCCATGGATCCAGCTTGGTGTTGCCGCCGCTGCCGCTCGGCAGGCGGGTGCCGGTATCGACGGTGAAGTTGAAGCCTGCATTCAGCTGATCCACGCGTGGACGGGCGATCTGCTTGGCCAGCGACACGCGCACGGTGTTGTCGTTCGGCAGGCCGAAGGCCAGGTTCAGGCTAGGCAGCACGTCGTTGTAGGTCTTGCCGTCGCTGATCGGGTGCGCAACGCCGCCGTTGTCCGCGTACAGCGATTCCGACGACTGGTCGGTGTGCACCAGTTGCGCGCCGAAGTTACCGCGCAGCGTGACGTCGCCCATGGTCGAATCGATGTTGGCGCGGGCGAAGCCGGTGGTGATTTTCTCGGTCACGTCCCATGCGCGGCTGATGGTGCCGGCGTTGTTGGCCAGGCTGTAGTTGATCGGATCGAAGTACTTGGCGATCACGCCCGGCACGTTCCACGACGGGACGATGCCCGAACCGGCGAAGCCCAGATCCACTGGCGTGTACAGCAGGTCGCTGGAGATGGTTGGATTCCCCTTGGCGAACAGCTGGCCCGAAGGCTGGCGCTTGGTCTTGGTGCGGTTGCTGTGGTTGATGCCGACGTCGACGTTATTCAGGTAGCTGTCCAGCGCATCCGGCACCGGCAGCGTGGCCACCAGCTTGAAGCTCTTCAGCGTGTCCTTCAGGTGCGGCGAGTAGGTGCTGCCGTAGCCGTAGATCGAGTTACCGGTCAACAGTTTGGTGGCGTCGCTGTAATCGAGCTTGCCGGCGATGGTGGCGAAGTTACCGGTCTTCCAGCCGACCGTCATCAGCGGGTCGTTGAAAGCGCCGCCGGTAGCGCTTTGCAGCTGCAGGTTGTTTTCGAGGTAGGTCTCGTCACGCTTGGCCTGCGAGTAGTTGGCGTCGGCCAGCAGCGACCAGTTGCCGAAGTTGAAGCGGTTGGCCCAGCCGACGGTGCGGATCTCGTCCTTGCGGTTGTTGTACTGGCCGCGCACCAGCGGGTAGGCGCCGGTGGCGGTGCCGCCCAGCAGGGTGCCGTTGACGATGTTGGTGGTCTGGTAGTTAAAGCCGGCCGGGTTGTTGCTGCCGTTGTAGCCGCCCAGGTTCACTTCGAACTGGTTGTTGGTGTCGACCTGCTTGAATTCGGAGGCGAAGACGTCGACGGTGCTGGTCCACATTTTCGATGGGCGGAATTCCAGCACGCCGATCAAGCCAGTGCGTTTCAGCACGCCGCTCTTGGCCAGCGATTTCACGCCGGCGGTGATGAAGGTGCCGGCCGGGACGCCGGAGACGGCGCTCTGCGAGAACGGCTCGTAGGTGCCGGTTTCGTTATCGAGGATAGGCGATTCCAGGTGGGCGATGCCCAGCGCCAGGCCGACCGTGCGGTTCGCAAACTGGTCGATGTAAGTGGCGCTGACGCGGTGGCCGGTGTCCTTGGCGTTGGCGATCTTGCCCATCGAGTTTTTCTCGCCGCGCACGTTGAGCGAGATATTGCGGCCGCTGAAGTTCAGCGGGCGCACGGTCTGCATGTCGATGGTGCCGGACAGGCCCTGGCCGACCAGGCCTGCGTCCGGGGTCTTGTAGACGGTCACGCCGCTCAGCAGCTCGGATGGGTACTGGTCGAATTCGACGCTGCGGTTGTCGCCGGTGCTGACCTGTTCGCGGCCGTTCAGCAGCGTGGTGGCGAAGTCCGGCGACAGGCCGCGGATCGAGATCACTTGCGCGCGGCCGGCCACGCGCTGGCCGGCCAGGCCAGGCAGGCGGGCGATCGATTCGGCGATCGACACGTCCGGCAGTTTGCCGATGTCTTCGGCGGAGATGGATTCAACGATGGAGGTCGCGTCTTTCTTGACCGAGATGGCGTCTTCGATGCCGCGGCGGATGCCGGCCACCACCACGGTGGTTGGTTGTGCTTCGGCGGCTTGCGGTGCGTCGGCCGCTTCGACGGCGACTGCGTAGGCTGGGGCGGACAGGGCGGAAATCAGCACCGCGCAAGCGGCTGCGACAGGGCTGAGCGGGAGCGCGGCACGCAGGCCGCGCTCTGGGGTGTTGAGCTGCATTGTAGTCTCCGTAATAGTCGAATGGGGCGTTCTTGTGACGCTTGAACTCGATCTTGTATTAAAACTAGAATGCTAGTCAAACAAAGTTTGCTGAAAACTCACCGATGAGCCGGTTTTTTCGCCCTGTTTTCCCTCTGAGTGTTGATCTGGTTGTATTTATACTACATCGTTGTTATCGTTGATGTAGCTGAACTACATAATCTGGCGTAGGCAGTGTGCAGTCGTCCGAAGTTTGCGGCGGCAGCGTGGTGCGGGCAAACGGCACCACGCCCGCCCAGGCTGGCCAGCTGAGGTCTTCCTCGTCGTCGTCCGGGCCGCCACTGCGCATCTTGCACGCGGCTTCGGCCAGCGAAATGCGTAGCACGGTGGTGGCCGCGTACTCTTTATCCGAACCGGGACGGATCTCGGCCTGGCGGCCGGGGACCAGCTTTTCCATGAACGCTTCCATCGCGTGCCGCGCGGCCGCGCCTTCCACGACTTCGAAGCTGCCGTAGACCATCGCCGAGCGGTAGTTCATCGAATGATTGAACGCCGACCGCGCCAGCACCAGCCCATCCAGATGGGTGATGGTCACGCAGCACTCGCTCTCGACCAGGCGCTTGACCATGCGGCTGCCGTTGGAGCCGTGGATGTACAGATGGTCGCCTTCGCGCCAGCAGGCGGTGGGGATGCAGTGCGCGCCTTTGCCGTCGGTGAAGGCGATGTGGCACAGGTAGGCGTCGTCGATGATGGCGTGCAGGGTGGCGGTGTCGTAATGCGCGTTGCTGGCGACACGGCGGATGCGGGTGCGGTCGGATGGTGGCAGATTCTGTGGCTGGTTCATGGTTCCCTTTCTTAAAACGCCAATATAATGAGATGCTGGCTCTAGAAATAGATCCACAGATCGCTAATTTTATGGAGCCATAAAATGGACTTTTCCCTGCTGGTCAACGGCTATGAGGAACAGCACCGCCACCGCAACTGGCCGCGCCAGCGCATGCTGCATGAATGCCTGCGTGCGGCGATACGCAACGGCACGCTGGCAGCAGGGACCCGACTCGCCGCCTCACGCGCGTTGGCCGAGGAGTTGGGCGTGGCGCGCAATACGGTGCTGTATGCATACGAACAGCTGGCCAGTGAAGGGCTGGTGACGAGCGACCGGCGCGGCACCGTGGTGGCGTCCGTGGCGCCCGAGCCTGGGACGGCTGGCGCGGGCGCCGGGCGGGCCGCGCGTAGCGTCCGCGGCGCCGGCAGTGGCGACGGCGCTGGCGTGCGTGACGTGGCGCCGCCGTCTGTCGGCTTGTCGCAGCGCGTGCGCCATTTGCGAGCGGTGCCGGGGCCGGCCGACCGCATGGGCGCTTTCGTGCCCGGCGTGCCGGCGCTGGAGCAGTTCCCGATGGCGCTGTGGCGCCGCTTGCTGGAGCGCGCGCTGCGCAGCATGACAGTGGTGCAGCTGAACTACGGCGACACCGCCGGCGAACCGCTGCTGCGCGCCGCCATCGCTGACCATCTGCGCGCCTCGCGCGGCGTGGTGTGCGAAGCGTCGCAGGTGTTCATCACCGACGGCACGCAGAGCAGCCTGGATCTCTGCATGCGCGCGCTGGCCGACGAGGGCGACGCCATCTGGATCGAGAATCCCGGCTACGGCGGCGCCATGGCCGCCGCGCGCGCCGCCGGCCTTGCGGTGCACGGCATCGACGTTGACGACGACGGCATGGCGCCGCAAGCGGAGGACTGGCTGCTGCGGCCACCGCGCCTGATCTACACCACGCCGTCGCACCAATACCCGGTTGGCAGCGTGCTGAGTCTGCGCCGCCGCCTCGCACTGATCGAAGCCGCGCGTGCGGCCGGTGCGCTCATCATCGAGGACGACTACGACAGCGAATTCCGCCACGACGGCGCCCCGCTGCACGCCATGCAAGGCCTGGCCCCGGACGCGCCGGTGCTCTACCTCGGCACCTTCAGCAAGACCATGTTCCCCTCGCTGCGCATTGGCTTTGTGGTGGTGCCGGCGGCGCTGGCCGAGCCGTTTGCGCAGATGCGCGAACAGTCCGCGCCGCGCGGCCGCGTGGCCGAGCAGCTGGCGCTGGCGGAGTTCCTGCGCAGCGGCCAGTTCCTGGTGCACCTGCGCCGCATGCGCAGGCTCTATCGCCAACGCCGCGATGCCTTGGTCGCGGCGCTGGAACAGCATCTGGGATCGGTCGCCACGGTGCACGGCGGCTCGGCCGGCATGCATCTGTCATTGCGCTTCAAGGACGCGCGCATCGACGATGTGGCGGTTGTGGAGCAGGCGCAGGAACACGGCATCGCGGTGAATGCACTGAGCACGCACGCGACAAGAGGGGATTCGGAATGGAGGGGATTGATGCTCGGCTATGCACAAGTGCCAGCCGAACAGATGGAAGGACTGGTCAAACAGTTGGCCGCGTTGATCCACCTTGCGGCGTATGCGGCCAACCGTTCCGGCTCAATTAAAACGCCGTATCAGCACGGACGTACATCGAGCGGCCGTTCACGCCGATAGGGCAGGTTTCCCAGCAGCGGGTGAAGCCCAGTTTCGGGAAATCGCCGCCATTGGTCCACTTGTTTGGCAGCTGGTCGAACACGTTGTTGACGCCCACGCTCAGGAAGGTGCGCTTGCTGAAGCCATAACGTACCGACGCATCCACCAGCCAGCGTGCATCCCACTTCTGCAGAGGGCTGAAGTTTTCAGCATACACTTCGCCGAAGTAGTTGGCGCGGGTGTTCAGGTTCCATGCGCCGGCGGTGTAGTCAGCAGCGACTACGTGGTGCTTGCGCGGCTGGCCGCGTTCGATCAGGGTCACTTGCGACTGGTCGAACAGTTTTTCACCGCTCAGCACCGACGACGTCGAGTGGCGCTTGGTCACTTCGGTTTTGTTGAAGCCCAGTTGGCCAGACAGCACCAGCTTCGATGCATCGAACTTGGTGGTGTGTTCCGCCACGATATCCAGGCCACGGGTGCGGGTGTCGACCGCGTTGGTGAAGAACTGCGCCTGGCCTACGCCCAGCGGCTTCAGGACGTTGGCGATCGGGCCACCGCCGGCTTCCGGTGCGATCTCGCTCGAGAACACGATGCGGTCCTTGATCTTGATCTGGTACGCATCAGCGGTCAGCGACACGTTCGACGCTGGACGCAGCACGATACCGCCGCTGAAGCTGGTCGAGGTTTCTTCCTTCAGCGGCTTGATGCCGAAGGCCTGCGTCACAGCGCTGCCCTGACGCGCGGTCAGGGTCTCGGTCAGCACGCCGTTATTCAGGTTGGTCGACACGGAGCTGTAGAACTCCTGCTGCACGCTCGGTGCGCGGAAGCCGGTCGACGCGCTGGCGCGGAAGCCGACTTCCTTGCTTGGGTCGAAGCGGGCACTCAGCTTGCCGGTGACGGTGTCGCCGAAGTCCGAGTATTTTTCGTAGCGCACCGCGCCGCCCAGGGTCAGCTCTTTCACCGGCTTGGTTTCGGCGTCGAGGAACAGGGCGATGTTGTGGCGGCCCGAATCCACGGCGGTGCCCGGGGTGTAGCCCGGGAAGCCTTGCGTGCCCGCTGCAGCGGTGGCGCCGCTCGGGGTCTTGATCACGATGGCCGGGTTGTTGGTGCGGCCGTACTGATAGGAGATCGGATCGCCGGCGATGATCTGGTAGTTATCCTGGCGGTACTCGAAGCCGGTGGCCAGCGAGACGTCGAGATCACCGACTTTGACCGGGCCCTTGATGTCGGCGTTGAAGGTCAGCTGGTTGAATTTCAGCGTGCCGGTATCAGCGTCGCGTGCCGATTCGGCGTAGATGCCGCCGCCTGGTTTAGGCTCGTACCAGTACGATACGTTCAAGGTGTTCGATTCGTGGAAGGCCAGTTCGCTCTGACCGTAGTTAATGCTGACGTCAGCCTTCCAGTCGCCCGCCAGATCGCGGCGGTAGCCGAAGGCGAACGAAGCGTCCTTGATATCGGTGCCGATCGCCGGCAGGAAGCCGTTCGGGTAGACCGCAGGCACGGTACGGTCGTCGCCGGCCGAACGGAAGAAGCCAAACGAATCGCTCTTGCGCTGCGAGACGCCGCCGAAGGCGTAGAACTCGCTGCTCTTATCGATCGGCAGCGCGCCGTTCCACCACAGGTAGGCGTCCTTGGTGTTGCTGTCGCCGATGTGCTGGGTCACGCGTGGCGGGTTAGTGCGCAGCGAGTCAGGGCCGGCGCGGTTGGTTTCGCCGCGCTTGCGCCATTCGGCGGTCAGGTTGAGGAAGCCGCCGTTCTCGCCCAGCGCGAAGCCGTGGTTGACGCTGGCGGAGTAGTTATCGCCGTCGCCTTCCGAGGTGGTGCCCACCTGGCCGCTCAGCGCGGTCTCGCCTACGTTCGACTTGAGCACGATGTTGATCACGCCTGCAATCGCGTCCGAGCCGTATTGGGCTGCGGCGCCGTCGCGCAGGACTTCAATGTGGTGAATCGCCGCCAGCGGAATGGCGTTGATGTCGGTACCGGCCGAACCGCGGCCAATGGTTTGCTGCACGTTGACCAGCGCCTGCTGGTGGCGGCGCTTGCCGTTGATCAGTACCAGCACCTGGTCAGGACCCAGCGAACGCAGGGTGGCAGGACGGATCGAGTCGGTGCCGTCGCTGATGAAGGTGGTGGAGAAGTTGAACGACGGGTCCAGCGTTTGCAGCAGCTTGCCCAGTTCCAGCGGGCCGGCGGTCTGCAGGTCTTTCAGGCCGATCAGGCCCACCGGCGAGGAGGTGTCCAGCGCGGTCTTGGCGACCGAGCGCGAACCCAGAACCACGACGGTTTGTTCATCGGCCTTGGCGCTGCCGTCGGTAGACGATTGCGCGAAGGCGGTTTGCGCAGCCAACAGCAGGATAGCGCTGGCCAGCAAGGTGCGTTTGAATTGTGGTGCTCTTTGCATTGTCTTTTCTCTCTTGGTATTTAAAGACGGCCAGCGGGGTAGGGCCGTTGATAAAAATACTAAGGGTTGCGCGCGAAGAGCGACAACGCGGTGTGCACTACAATGTTGCAGAATGTGCACAATTGCCAATATTCCGTGCACTGTAACGCAATGTATCGTAAAGTTACCGGCGGCCCGGAACGATCCTGGTGCAAAGTCGCACAAAAGTGTCGCATCGACGCATCGGTATGATGCGGGCGCATATCGATATGCGAAAAATGCGTCGATGGTTACTGGTGGTCGCGCATCCAGTTTTTCAGGCCGTTGACCCAGTTTTTGGCCGGCAGATTCAGCGTTTTCCTGATCTCGGCCGCGCGCTCATACAGCTCGCTGAAGTCCATCGACGGCGCATTTTTAAACGCGATGACGACGATGTTCGCATCGTGCACTTCCGGCAGCCAGACCACCGCGTCGAACACCAATCCCATCGTCTGCAGATTCTTGTCGTAGTTGGTGAAGTCGTCGCCGAAGACGTTGGTGGTCATCATGCCGCCGTCGCGCAGCACGTCGGCGCAGCCCTGGTAAA
>Ga0105244_10003172_pt1 | contig 11942 bp, 5 predicted proteins | sample KBSM44metaG_FD_80423 | JGI IMG/M metagenome (GOLD analysis project Ga0105244, IMG submission 80423) | Miscanthus rhizosphere microbial communities from Kellogg Biological Station, Michigan, USA - KBS M4-4 metaG | ecosystem: Host-associated > Plants > Roots > Rhizosphere > Soil | place: Michigan...
GGCGACCTGGGCGTGGACGTGGTGCTCGAGTGCACCGGCTTCTTCACCACCAAAGAGAAAGCTTCGGCTCACCTGAAGGGCGGCGCCAAGAAAGTCATCATCTCGGCACCAGGCGGCAAGGACGTGGACGCGACCATCGTGTACGGCGTCAACCAGCACGTGCTGAAAGCCACCGACACCGTGATCTCGAACGCATCGTGCACCACCAACTGCCTGGCACCGCTGGTCAAGCCGCTGAACGACGCCATCGGCGTGGAAACCGGCCTGATGACCACCGTACACGCTTACACCAACGACCAGGTGCTGTCGGACGTGATGCACGAAGACCTGCGCCGTGCCCGTTCGGCCACCATGAGCATGATCCCGACCAAGACCGGCGCTGCCGCCGCGGTTGGCCTGGTGCTGCCTGAGCTGAACGGCAAGCTGGACGGCTTCGCCATCCGCGTGCCGACCATCAACGTGTCGCTGGTCGACCTGTCGTTCATCGCCAAGCGCGATACCACCGTTGATGAAGTCAACGCGCTGATGAAGGCCGCTGCTGAAGGCGCGCTGAAAGAAGTGCTGACCTACCAGACCGAACCGCTGGTCTCGGTGGACTTCAACCACAACCCGGCGTCGTCGAACTTCGATTCGACCCTGACCAAAGTGTCGGGCCGTCTGGTGAAAGTATCGTCGTGGTACGACAACGAGTGGGGCTTCTCGAACCGCATGCTGGACACCACCGTGGCACTGATGAACGCCAAGTAATCCAAGGTGTCTTCAAACAAAACCCTCCCGGCGCAAGCCGAGGAGGGTTTTTTATTATATGATGAATTATCAATAAGATAATTTTAATCTATGCGCCCTACGTATCTCGCGAGTGTCTTGCTGGCTGGCGCGTTGTCGGCCAACGCTGCAGGACGACTTAATACACCAGCCGAGGTAAGGAAAGTTCTTGGAAACAATTTATCCTTTAGCATCGTCGGTGCGCCGGGCGCACAACAAGTTCTTTTGATCGGCACCATCGACGAAGCGATGAGCAAGGGTTTCCAAGATACGTTGGCGGCAGATCCAGGCATCCATACTGTGATGGTGGATTCCTATGGCGGCAATATCGATAGCGCCATGGATATCGCGACATTGATCCGGCAGCGCAAGCTGCGGCTGGTGGTCGATGGCCGCTGCCTGTCGGCCTGCGCCAACTATCTGTTTCCCGCCGCTATCCGCAAAGCCGTGCTGCCCGGATCGGTGGTGGCGATACACGGCCTGAGTACACTCTACTACGAAGATGGCAAGGCCAAATGGGCGACTGAATCACAGGCCAGGGACTTGTTCCGTTCCGCTTCACGAAGCTCGGACCGGCAGGCTTTTCAGCAGCGCATGCAACGGCAGGGCGCGTTTTATTACGACATAGGCTTGCGGCCGGACGCGCACGCGAGCTTTGCACGCTATCTGGCGCATCGCAAGGCATTGTTTGGCAGCGACATGATCGACGGAGCGCAGCGGGCGTTCGATTGTCCTCCTGTGCAGATGTGGGCGCTGGACCGTCAACAGTGGCAAGACATGGGCGTTCAGGGGATTGAATCATACTGGTATCCGGCAGGCGCGGAACAGCAGCGACAACTGCTGCGCAATCTGGGTATGCCGGCCGACTATTTCTATTACGGTTCGGCCGCCGGCATCGAGCAGCTATGCCAGCCATCACTGCTGGCGCGCATCAAGCACTGGGTCGCCAGCCGGGCAGCCATGAAAAAAGCCCGCCGGGAGTGAACCCGGCGGGCCTTCAGGCTGCTGCCTCGCTCAGATTACAGCGTCACACGCATGCCCAGGTAGTAGCGGCGACCGATGGCATCATAGGTCGATGCGTCGGTCTCGGTACCGGTGGTGCTGCCTGGCAGGCCGGTGATGATCGGTGGCGCCTTGGCATCAAACGCGTTGTTGATACCGAAGTACAGCTGCCACGCTTTCTTCACGTCATAGGTGAACTGGAAGTCGTTGTAGGTACGCGAACCCACGCCCACCGAACCAGGCGCAATGCTCAGGCTCTTCAGGAATTGGTCATCCAGCGCCACCGGACCGGTGTAGCTTGCGGTCCAGGTCACGCCCAGATTGCCCCACTTGTACGCGGTGTTCAGCACAGCCTTGTTGCGTGGCGCGTTGACGTTGGCGGAGGTGACTTCGCCGACGTCGTTGTTACGCTCGGCATCCGGGGTGGCCTTGTTCCACAGCTCGCGCAGGTAGGTGTACGACAGCTGGGTGCTCAGGCGGCCGGGACCGACTTTGTCTGCCCACGATACGGTCAGGTCGACACCTTCGGTGCCGGTGCCGCCGCTGTTGGTCACCGCGGTATCGCTGTACTGGATCGAACCGGCGCTCAGGTTACCCGTTTGCGCAGGACGGCGGGTGATGAATTTGCAGAAGTTCTGGTTGTTCTGGTTGTAGCACTGGTCCAGAGCATACTGGCGGTCGGTCGACACGATCGCGTCCGAGATCTTGATGTTGAAGTAGTCCGCCGTGAAGGTGAACTTGCTCAGCATCGGGATCGTACGCGGGGTAACGACAATACCAATGGTAGTCGAACGGCCTTTTTCTGCTTTCAGGTCGCGGTTGCCGCTGTTGTAGCCGCTGATGCCCTGCTGGTCAGCCTGCGTCAGCGTGAACACGCCGCCGTGCGCTGCCATGTTGGCCGCTACGCCCGGTGCTGCCTTGCAGTTGATGGCCAGCGGGCTGGTTTGCGACGAGGACACGCCTTCGCACGGGTCAACCAGGCCCGATGGGAAGTCCTGGCTCGGAGCAGTGTACAGCTCGTTGATGTTAGGCGCGCGGGTCGACTGGGCGCGGGTGCCACGCACCTTGAAGTTCGAGCTCAGCGCCCATTCGCCGCCGGCGTTCCAGCTGTTGGTGCTGCCAACGGTCGAGTAGTCGCCGTGGCGGAAGGTGCCGAGGAAGGTCAGTTCCTTGACGAACGGCTTGTCCTTCAGCAGCGGTACGCGGGTTTCAACGAACGCTTCACGCACGGTGAAGTTACCGAAGGTCGGCGGGATCGCGTTGCCGGCGTTCAGGCCAGCCTGGGTCAGCGGGTCTGGAATCGCGGACGAATCCTCGCTGCGCCACTCGAAGCCGGCAGCCAGGCCAACTTTACCGGCAGGCAGTTCCCACAGTTCGCCGTTGACCGACGCGCCGGCCAGTTTCTGGGTCACGGCAGTTTGCAGCGAGCCAGGTGCGGTCACGTATTTCAGTGCGGTCGGCGAAATGCTGTTGTAGCCAAAGATGTTGATCGGCACGCAGCCTTCGGCCACGGCATTGGCGTCGCGGCAGACGGCGCCGCCGTTGCCGTCGGGGATGGCGTCCAGTGCATAGCGCAGGTTGGGAATGTTGACCTGGCCGGTCGAGCTCTGCGCTTCCTTGGTTTTGCCGTAGGAAATATAGGTCTCGTAGTTCCACTCTTTGGTGAATGGCAGGGTGCCTTTCAAACCGGTGGCCAGGCGGAAGGTGTCGCGGTCGGCGTCGGCGTGGCGTGGGCCAAACTCGGACAGGCGGCGGGTGAAGAAGTAGTCAGGAATACCGTCGCCGTCGTTGTCGCTGATGCGGTCCCACAGGTATTGCGGCACCAGCGGGTTTTTCACCAGCTTGCCGCCGATGATGGCGCCAGCCGGCACCTGGCCACCGGTACCCTGGTACACGGAATCCGAACCCAGCGGGAATGGCTCGATGTTGGTCGAGGTTTTGCTTTGCGCGTAAGTGCCTTCGAAGAACGCGCTGTGGTTCTCGTTCAGGGCACGGGTGCCGTTCAGCGAGAACAGGTAGCGCTCGGTCGGCACGGCGATGGTGCGCAGTTCCGAGCGGTTGTAGCCGGTGGCGCCTACGCCTGCCTTGCCGTTGGTGCTCCAAGGAATGACGTTGCCGTTCTTGTCGTAAGTGAAGTCTTCTGCATCGGCGTAGAAGTGGCCTTGTGGCGCATAGCCCGAGTAGTTCGGCGTGCGCGGCACGAAGGCCAGTTCCGGGTGGCCCTGGCTGATCGACGAGGTCTGGTCCAGCGCCGAGGCGGAGCGGTCGCGCGAGTACACGGCGCCCTGCTTGGAGTAGCCGAAGTGACCCATCAGGTTGCTGGTGCCATCGGCGCTGCTGGTGCCGAAGGTCAGGGCGAGTTTTTTCTTGAAGTCGTCGTGCTTGTCGCTGCGGCCGGTTTGCGCATCGACCAGCACGCCTTCGAAGTTTTTCTTCAGGATAATGTTGACCACACCGGCCACGGCGTCCGAGCCGTAGGTTGCGGAGGCGCCACCGGTCAGCAGTTCGACGCGTTCGATGAAGTCGGTTGGAATGGTGTTCAGGTCGACTGCGCTGCTGCCCGGCACGCCGGACACGAAGCGGCGGCCGTTGACCAGCACCAGGGTGCGGGCGTCGCCCAGGTTACGCAGGTTGACGGTCGAGACGCCACCACCGGAGGTCAGGAAGTTGGAGTTGGTACGGCTCAAGCTTGGCGTACCCATGGTTGGGTTTTTCAGCAGCAAATCTTGCAGATTGACCGCACCGGAGGCGGCGATATCGGCCGAACTCAGAATCTGCAGCGGCGATGGCGATTCGGCGCCAGGGGAGGCGATCCGCGAGCCGGTAATTTGGACTTTCTGGACGGCGTCTGGCAGGGTGGCTTCTTGTGCGAATGCTACGTGGGCGCTCATCGCCATGCCGGCTACGCAGATCGTGCGCACGGAACGGGACAAAACTGTTTCCTTCATCATTGCGGAACTCCTTAGGTGTATTTAAACAACTCTTCCGTTAGTTTTTTGTTAAATTTCTTGGTTTAACTGATCAACTTTACCGATGTCGTAGTCATCTTGTAAACGTAAAAGGCCGTAAAAATTCCAACCTTCGCAAAAAAGCAACAGTAATGCTTATGTAACGAAATGTTTCAATCGGGCATGGCGAATAAAACCAGTTTCATGGTCCGTTTAATTAATTTATCCGTCCGCGCGCTCAATATAATCCGATCAGGACTCGACCATTTCAGTAACATGATCGGGCGGTTAAATATCCATCCGGGCTTGCCTTTGGTTTTGCGCGCTCCGCCATTTATTTAATTAATGGATTGCCTTCATTATGTTTTAAAGTGATTAAAGGCTTGTCGCATTTAAAGATTATTCCCGGCGCGGCGCCCGCAATAAAAAATCCCTCCGTCGCAAGACGGGAGGGATTTTTTGGGGTACGTCAGATTAACGGAACTTGTATTCCGCAGTCACGCGCACCATGCGGCCGGTAACGTCAGCGGTGTCTTGCGGAATCACTTGGCCGCCGCCGCTGTTGAAGGCGCGCAGGTCCACCGGTGGACGACGGTTGGTGACGTTACGCAGGTACATCGACAGCGTCAGGTTCTTGATGCCGCTGTAGCTGATGTTGTAGTCCAGGCGTTCAAACGCTTTGACCTGGCATTCGTCGACACTCCACTTTTTGGCTTTGCAACCAGCCTGGGTGTAGGTGTCGTCGAAGTAGTCGGTGTTCAGCGAGGTTTTGCTGTTGTACACCAGGCGCAGGCCGTTGATGAAATCGCCGGTCTGCAGGCTGGCGGTCAGGTTGGCCACGGTTTTCGAGTAGCCATAGCGGCCTGCCAGGTTGTCGCCGTAGTCGTTCAGCGTTGAGCTGAAGTTCTTCAGGTCCAGCAGGTAGGTCGCGTTCAGGCCCAGGTCCAGGCGGCCGTAGCGGGTGTTGATGCGCGAGCTGCCACCGAAGTCGAAGCCGCTGGTCTTGGTGCGCGACACGTTCTCGAACTTGCCGGTGGTCGAGATCAGCGAACCGTCCGTCACGCCGTACTGCGCCCGCTCTGCGGCGGTGAAGGTCTTGTCGGCCGACAGCGGTGCGCGAGTGATCACGCCCGGTGCCTGGTCGGCTTCGGCAGCCAGCAGGTCGTCGGTGCTCTTCAGGCCGATCTCATCCTTGCGTTCGATGCGCCAGTAGTCCAGCGACAGGTTGGTGCCCTTGACTGGTTCCAGCACGAAGCCCACGGTGGCGCTGTGGGTGATTTCCGGCTTCAGGTTCGGGTTGTTGCGCACGGTGCTGAACACGCCCTTGGAGCACTCGTTGCCTTCGACGGTGTCGGCCCGGGCCAGCAGCAGCGCCTGATTAGGATCGCTTGATGGCAGGGCGTTGGCCTGCTTGCGCAGGTCGGCCGACAAGGATTGCGCCTGGTCGCAACGTTTTGGATCGACCACACCGTTGTCGAACGCGAACTTGCTCGACTGTGCGCTTTCGGTCAGGTTAGGCGCACGGAAGCCGCCTTCGAAGGTACCGCGCAGCAGCAGGGCAGGGGTGACTTCCCAGCGTGCCGCCACTTTCGGCGAAACGTGGGTTTTGAAGCCTGGGAATTTGTCGACGCGGGCGGCGCCGATCAGTTCCAGCTTCTCGGTCACTGGCACGTTAACCTCGGTGAACACCGCTTCGGTGGTGCGGCTGGCGTCGGCGGTGGCCGCGCCGTAGCCGACGATGTCGCCGGCCAGCAGGTTGGCGGTCGGGGTGATCTTGAACTTCTCGTGACGGACTTCGCCGCCTACCGCCAGGCCGATGGCGCGGTCGCCGATCTTGCCGACTTCGCCGCTGATCTTGCCGTCGACGAAGTACTGAGTGATCTTGCCGTCATAGCCTTGTTCCGGGAACAGCTGGCGCAGGACCTCGTCCGAGTTCTTCTGGCCCAGCTTGTAGCCGTGGTTGAAGAAATTCGGATCGGCCGCGGTGTACTCGCAGTAGCCAGGGAAGTTGGCTTCGCAGGTCGGGTCGCCGGCCAGGGTCTTGGTGTAGTCGCCGATCACGGCCTTGAAGCCGCTGTTGCTGATCGAACCGTAGCTGCGCGACTTGGTTTTGCTGCCCATGATGCCGACTGCGCTATCCCAGTCCCACTTGCCGTTCAGGCTGCCGCGCAGGCCGGTCAGCAGGCGATACTGGTCGGTGTCGTTCGGGTTGCCCACTGGCGCATCGGCGTAGCGGTAGCGCAGTTCCAGCGGTTCGCCGGTGGTGTTGAGCGGCGAGTCCGGCGACAGGAAGCGGTAGCCAAAGGTATTGCCGTTGCCGGTGCTTGGATCGCCCCAGTTGGTGTCGGCATTGGTCGAACCGTAAGTGCCGGCGGCCGAGATGTAGTTGGTCTTGGTCTTGGAGTACAGCAGTTCGGTGTAGCTCTCGGTGCCGTTGCCCAGGTTCAGTTTGCCCGATACCAGCGCGTTGACGCGCTCAGCTTTCGGAATGGCTTCAAAACGAGCGAAGCGGTCATACACGCACAGGCCGGCGGCATTGAGCGTGGTGCAGCCCGGAACCGGACCCTGGCCGATGAAGTTGCCCGGGTAGGAGTAGGTCGACGGCGCGCCGCGGTTGCCGAACATGGCGCCGCTCTTCGGCGCCACGGCCGAGAATTTCTGGCCATAGGCCGGGTTGATGTCATCGATCACATCGCGCCAGATCACGCTGTCGCGCTTGAACACTTCAATGTTGGCCAGCACGTTGTAGCCGTCTTTGTTGAAGTCACCAAAGCCGGCGGTGATGCTGGCGGTCTTGGTTTTGAACTGTTCGTTGGCGACCGATTGTTCCCAGTTGCCGCGCGCCTGCACGCCCTGGAAGTCGTTGCGGGTGATGATGTTGATCACACCGGCCACAGCGTCGGAACCGTAGATGGCCGAACCGCCGTTGCGCAGCACTTCAACGCGGTCGATGGCGTCCAGCGGCAGCGCGTCCAGGTTGGTGAACACTTCGTTGTAGTCGGCCAGCGCGTAAGGCGCGACGCGGCGCGAGTTCAACAGGATCAGGGTCGACTGCTTGCCCAGGTTGCGCAGCGAAGCCGACGAGGCGCCGCTGGCGAAGGAATTGGAACCGCCGATGTCCGACAGCGAGCTGGTCGAAGAGGTCAGGGTGTCGATCACATCGCGCACCGAGTTCACGCCGAGGCGGGTGATGTCTTCACGGCGCAGGATTTGCACCGGGGTCGCGGTTTCCGCATCGATGCGTTTGATGTTGGAGCCGGTAATAACGACTTTTTCAATAGGCTTGGTGCTGTCTTCTTGCGCCAGTACCACTTGTGACGATGCCAGGGTCAAGGCGACGGCAATCACGCTGGTTTTTAAAGCGATCTTGTTCATTCAAACTCCTGAAGGGTGTATTTTTAGTTTGTGCCACTGCGTACATGGGTGTTGTGTGCAATGGCCTGATTAGTATAGTTAGCAAAATACGAATTTTCAGCAGAATGGATGTAAATACAACAGTGGTGTGTAACGCAATGTTGCTTCAGCAAGTATAAAAAAAACCGGGACAGGTCCCGGTCTTTCGTTTTTATTTGTAGGCCCCGGAGCCTATCAGGAAGTCGTCGACCTTCTCGACATAGCCGGATTTGGATTCGACCGCCTTGGTGACGGGATTCGGCCATTTAAAATCAACCCAGCCGCTGCCCTTGGTTTTTGCGACCTCGACCATTTCCTTGATCAGCAGCTTGCCTTCATTGTCTTTCAGGCCGATCAGCGGTTTGCCCACCATTTTGGGGTTATTGCCGTGTGCCAGCGCCACGCCGTTGAAATCATAAACATAGACGTATAAATCGCGGTCGTGGAAGGTGGTGTTGCCGGGATCGGAAAACGCGGCAAAGGCTTTTTCCTTGCCTTCCGCTTTCACCAGGGCCACGGCTTTTTTCACCATCGCCACGGCTTCTTCCTTGCTGCCTTTTTCGGCTGCCACTGCGGCGCTGCCGCACAGCGCCAGGCTGCACAGGGCGGCCGCCAACAATGTCTTCATGTGAGATCTCCTGTGGTTGGGTTATTCATAGTAGCGCAGCGCGGCATGAAGTACAGGGGTGGCGTTGCTAATTGGCAACGGTTTCACCGAACAGGCTGGTCCACAAGGCGCGCACCGCGACCGCTTCGGCGCTGACCAGTGCCGGGTCAATGCGCGCCAGGTCCTGGCCTTGCAGGCGCAGCTGGTGTTGCAGCTTGCGGTACTTGCGGTAGGCATCGGCCACGCTGGCGGCCAGGCCGCTGTCGATCAGGCCCAGGTCGGCGCACATGTGGAGCAGGGCGATGTTGCCGAAATTGGCAGTCAGCTGCGGATAGGCCGCCGCATGCTGCAGCACCAGGAACTGCACGATGAACTCGATGTCGATCATGCCGCCCGGGTCTTGCTTGAGATCGAACAGGGCGCTGTGGTTGGGCTTGGCATCGACCATGCGTTTGCGCATGGCGATCACTTCCTGCTTGAGCGGGCCGTCGGCCGGGCGCTCCTTGCGCAGCACAGCTTCGCGGATTTGCTCGAAGCGCTGGCCGATGGCCAGGTCGCCGGCACAGTAGCGGGCGCGGGTCAGGGCCTGGTGCTCCCATACCCACGCCGAGGCGGCCTGGTATTTCTCGAACGAGCTGACGCTCGACACCAGCATGCCGCTGGCGCCATCCGGCCGCAGCGCGGTGTCGATGTCGAACAGAATGCCGGCCGAGGTGTGCGAGGTCATCCAGGTGATGAAGCGCTGCGCCAGCTTGGCGTACTGGGCTGGCGCGTCCTGGTCGGGATCGTCGTACAGGAAGATCACGTCAAGGTCGGACACATAGCCGAGTTCCTTGCCGCCCAGCTTGCCGTAGGCGATCACGGTGAACAGCGGCACCTCGCGGTGGCGCGTGGCCACCGTCTGCCATACCGCCTTGATGGTGGCGGCGACGATGGTGTCGGCCAGCGCCGACAGGTAGTCGGCCAGCTTTTCCACGGTCAGGTCGCCGGCCAGGTCTTGCGCCAGCAGGTGGAACAGCTGGGCGTGGTGGATTTCGCGCAGGATGTCCATCTGGCGTTCGGTGTCGCCGGGGTAGGCGGCCAGCTGGGTGTCGATATCCGCCGCCAGCGCTACCGGGTCGAACACGGCGTTGCGCACGCGATCGTCCAGCAGCTCGTCGAGCAGGATCGGGTGCTGGCTCAGGAACAGCGCCGCCCAGCCGCTGGCGTGCACCATGCGTATCACGCGCGCCAGCGTGTGCGGGTATTCGGTCAGCAGCGACAGATAAGCCGAACGGCGCGCGATGGCTTCGAGGAAGTCCAGCAGCCGGCCCAGTGTGGCCAGCTGGTTGCCGCCGCTCGATTCCTGCGCCGCCTGCACGATCAGCGGCAGCGCGGTGTTGATCAGCCCTTGCAGCCGGTTGCGGCTGGCTTCCGGCAGCGATTGCAGGCGCGGCGCCTGCCAGGTGGCGATCAGGCGCTGGGTGGCCGCTTCCGCGTCCTCGAAACCGAGCGCGGTGAAGCGCGCCACCATGGCTTCGCGGTTGTCGGGATCGGCGCACTCGTTGCTCGACTGGAGCTCGATATCGTTCTCGCTGCTTTCGGTCTTATCGGAGAACATTTCATCGAACTGGCCGGCGACGAACTGGCGGTGCGCCTCCAGCTGCGACAGCAGCGTGGCCACGTCGGGCAAGCCCATCATCTCGGCCACGGTCTGGCGGTCGGCATCGTTGGCCGGCAGGGTGTGGGTCTGGGCGTCGTCCAGGTATTGCAGGCGGTGTTCCAGATTACGCAGGAAGGTGTAGGAGGCCAGCAGCTGGTAGACGATGGCGTGGCTCAGCAAGCCCTTCTCGGCGATGATGCGCAAGGTGGTGCGGGTCGAGCGGTCGCGCAGGGCGGCGTCGCGGCCGCCGCGGATCAGCTGGAACACCTGCGCCAGGAATTCGATCTCGCGGATGCCGCCGCGTCCCAGCTTGACGTTGTTGCTGCGGTCCGGATGCAGCCGCTCCTGGCGGTTCACCTCGGCGCGAATTTGCGCATGCATATTACGGATGGCGTCAATCACGCCAAAGTCCAGGTAGCGGCGGAAGCAGAACGGCCGGACAATGCCTTCCAGCGCGGCGATATCCTCGGCGCGCCCGGTGACAGCGCGCGCCTTTACCCAGGCGTAGCGCTCCCACTCTCGTCCTTGCACGATCAGGTAGTTTTCCACCATGCCCATGCTGGCCGCCAGCGGACCGGAATTGCCGTTCGGGCGCAGCGCCATGTCGACGCGGAAGGTGTAGCCATCCTCGGTAATCTCGGCCAGCGCCGCGATCAGCTTCTTGCCGAGGCGGACGAAGAATTCATGGTTGGACAGGCTGCGCTGGCCTTGGCTGGTATCGGCCGCAGTCTCGCCATCCTCGGGGTAGACGAAAATCAGGTCGATGTCGGATGAGACATTGAGCTCGCCGCCGCCCTGCTTGCCCATCGCCAGCACCATCATGTGCTGCGGCTGGCCGGAATCGTGGCCGATCGGCTCGCCGTGCGCGGCCACCAGCTCGGCGTGCAGCTCGGCCATGTGCTGCTGGATCGCAAAGTCGGCGAAGCGGGTCATGGTTTCCACCACCTCGGCCAAGTTGGCCTTGCCCTCCAGGTCGCGCCGGATCAGGGTGCAGACCAGCAGATTGCGCAGGCGGCGCATGGCGCGCACCAGCGGCAGGCCGCCTTCTGCTTCTTTTTGTAAATATTCATCCAGATTAATCTGGGCAAGCGATAATTGCGCCAGTTGATCGGCCTTGGCGGCGCGGTCGGGCGCGGCGGACAGCCAGCGCTGGTAGAAACGGGAAACGGACGGTGAACTCATAGGGATAAGGTAGAATTGCTCCGGAAACCGAGTGTAGCGAACTTATTTGAAGTATGGCCTGATTTATTAGCGTATCGATGCAAAAACCAGAAGAGGAGACCGTGACAGCCGAAGGCCCGTTGGCCGCGCGCTGGCATCGGCTTCGTGCCGCCTACCGGATTTGCAACCTTGCCACCCACCATGTACTCGGCTTCACCGTGAAGCTGGTGCTGCTGTTGTACTTTGCCTTCACCATCCTGTTCCTGACGCTGCGCTATGCGGTGCTGCCAAACATCGACCATTACAAGGGTGATATCGAGCGCGCCGCTACCCAGGCGGTCGGCAACCGGGTCACCATCTCGCGCGTGTATGCCTCGTGGAACGGCTTCCGCCCCAATCTGTTCCTCGGCGACGTGGTGCTGCA
>Ga0105244_10003178_pt1 | contig 11926 bp, 14 predicted proteins | sample KBSM44metaG_FD_80423 | JGI IMG/M metagenome (GOLD analysis project Ga0105244, IMG submission 80423) | Miscanthus rhizosphere microbial communities from Kellogg Biological Station, Michigan, USA - KBS M4-4 metaG | ecosystem: Host-associated > Plants > Roots > Rhizosphere > Soil | place...
AATCCATTGCAGAATTTTGTTAGAAAAAGGTAACGAATCTGCCAGATAGAACCAGACTCATTCGGATGCAACGAGGCGGCGGCATGCATCAATGTTCTTTTGAGCACAACTTCCGCTACTCGCTCATAGATGCTGTCAGCGGCTAATTGCTAATAGCAAACATTAGCACTATTGGTGGTTTTAAAAGATATGCTGTAGAGATCTTTGTTGATAGCTCCACCGCTTTGACTTGTCGTTAGGCTATGATAAATCATTACATTTTGCTTAAGGGAGCATACATGGACATCACCATCTGCAAACGGTGCAAGTTTCACTTCGCGCAATTGGTTGTAAAGCGAGGGATTTTTTTCTTCCCCAAAATCCCTCAAAAACTCTTCCCCAAAACCTGGGCGAAAATTAAGTGTAGGCGAAGCGGCAGAGCTATCATTCCGAACATTCTTAAACTGCCAAAATGATCCACTGATTACTCCGATCATTGTTGTATTTGTCGGTCATTTCTTGCGAAGCATGACCCAGCAGTAACTGCGTATTAATTCCCTGCTTCCGGTATAAACGCTCGGCCAGCGATCGCTGTTCGTGAAATGACGGTGGCGTTTTCCCTGCTTCAATTTTTAATCCCGCCAATTCTCTTGCCTCAGCAAATTCTCTGCTCAGAGCTCCACAACCAACTTTCTCGTCAGCTTTTTCAAGCAGCATATTGGGGAACCTTTAAAATAATATGGAATAGAATTGTGTAAGCCGCTAAGAAAATAAATGCAAGGGAGCGCTATGCGATCTCAAACTGTCAAAAAAAAGCATCAGCTCAAAATCACTATGTAAATTAAATTTATCCATCATTAGTCGTTTATGCGCACTGACTGTTTTGACATTAATACCCATGGAAAGTGCAATTTTTGAGATGTCTTGACCATGAAGCATTTGTTTCGCAATTAAAATTTGTCGTGGTGTAAGTTTCAAGTATTTGCATTGATGACATTTTTTACTTTTTTTTCCTTTAGAAAAGGTGGGGCGCTCATCCCAAGCAGAATTGATTTTTTCCCTGCATTCATTTAGTGAATCCGTACGGTTAATAAAGACAATGTTCTGGATGCATGTGGGTAATGGGTGAATTAATTTTCCACGATCTTTTTCATATAAACCAATGAGCAATCCTGACTTTCTTCGATATTTTAATTTTGGATGGCAAGAATACTCTTCGCCTGCAGAAAAGCTCTGAACAATAATGTCTGCATCATTGATATTGAATCTTGTTAACTTCTCAAAGTTGAGGGTTTTGTTCTTTTCATTAAGAAAGAACTCTCTTAAGAAAGATTCCATTCCTTTTCGATAAAAAGTATTGGAGTCGTCTATCGCAATATTTAGCATGGATACCCTGTAAAATGAGGCTGATTTTGGAAATTATTCGTTCTGGTTAAGCACAACGCTAGCGAGACAATCAGATGAACAGGCACCATGGACAATATATCCAGGTGCCATAATGCATATGGTTTTTTAGTTATACGTGAACGTCACATTTACAATGGAAGCAATTGTCCCGGTCGTTACGCTTCCTTTAGACCACACGCGGCTTTGTAAAGGGAAGACCGCCGTGTTATCAGCGGCACGTGGAATGGTCAAAGTTTGCGTGTTGCCCAAGGGTTTATGCACGGCATCACTACTTTGTAATTCTACCGCCACATTATTCGCCGTGCCGGTGTTGGTATAGAGACGGGTAGCATCCAATGTGTCAGCTGCACCGCTGAATGTGGCAATGACGTTGTTGGTACTGACCGGACAGTTTTTCATGTTAATTGTAAACGGAACCCAATCACTGAATGACCCTGCTGTTGCTAAGTCAGCCGCCTGTAAAGTCTGCCCAAGGTCAACGTAGATACTGCCGGGGCTATCGAGTACGCAGGGGGATGCCACCACTTTTCCAGAGATATTAATAGTCACATCTGCTGCATTAACCATGCCAGTTACGGTGAGTGTTGTGATGGCAACTAACAAGCTAATACGTAAGTTTTTATTCATCATTGCGATCCTGATTTAAATAAAGGTATTTATCTATGGGGTGAGTTTAAAAATAATTTAGCAAAAATTAGTTATAAACAATCGTGGCGTAAACAATAGAGTTCACGTCACCTGCAATCACAGGCTGGGCAAAAGCATAATATCTGGCCGTAAATGTGGGTGAAATAGTGCCATTCACCACACCTAAATTCATATACCTGCCGCTCCCCACAGGGATAGCACTGTTATTATTTAAAATTTGAATGCCAATAGTACTACCCGTGACGGCATCTGTATTTCTGAATACAGCGTTTGTGGTATCAACGACATCCCCGGTAAACAGCAAAGAAATATTGGCAGGCCCATTACAGTTAACGTTGAGATTAAATGTTTTATCTCCAGCGGTTGCACCCACGGTTGCCAGGTTATCGTTTAATACTGTATTTAATGGAACCGGAATAACCGATGTCGCTGAACAGGTATTGGTCACAGGATTCACGGGGATTGGTACTCCTGTGCGGATTATCAACGCGGCGGCATCAGGTGTTCCACTCATGTCGGTTAATTGCACCCTTAAATAATCCATCGGTGGTAAAGAGCCCACTCCGACCGGCCCCGTTTTCACAAACTCAATAGTGGCTGTTCCGCTCCCCATAGCGGTTATTTGGGAAGCTGAGGAATTATATACCGTCGGCCAATAATCACCGTTGTACCAGCCAATAATTCTTCCTCGATATGAAACACCCGGCAGTCCAGTGGGATAGAGAATCCCATTCGGTGTTCCCGATCCAAATTGAGATATCTTAAACCCAGCTCCTGAACCGACGAGCTGGCAACCCATTTGCCCAGGCCAGCTTAATTGCATAGTCGCTAATACCGACCCGACTGGAATTGTGGGGTCAATACTTAAACTAGCCGGAGGTGTTACGTCATATATTACCGGGCAAGCTGCTTGCACAAAACCCGTACCTAATGCAATCAGGCATGAAGCCATTAATAGTACTTTGCGAAATACAGAATAGATAACTCGTGGCCAATCGCCTGTATTCAGGCGTGGGGAATCAATATTTATATTCATTAATTAATCTCTTAAATAGATGCGATATATTTAGCTGAAGAGGTTAGTGGCACTGACCATTAATCGTTTGTACCCCTGCATTTGCAAGCGTAGTTTGGCCAAGCTGATAATTGACCTGGCATTGCTCTTGGGTACCACTTCCCCATTTCACTAATAATCGACCATTGTCAGCAAGGCCCGTCAGATAGACCTGACCTGCATCCCCAACAATAAAGCCATCTTCGCTCTTCTGTGTCTTGTCGGTAACTATTGCACCGAATGGAACAGGTGCTCCACCCACACGTAAAATAGTCATTAAGGCGCGTTGGCCAACGCTTGCATTGAAGCTTGCACGGACTACTGCTCCGCGTGTCGGTACCACACTCTGGTTGTTCAGTGTCAAATCGACATTTTCGGGTAACGATTGGGTATTCAGTTGTACTGCATTTTTACGATACGGGCTGGTGTAGGGCACAATGGCATATCCCCGCCAGTCAGTTTTCACACCTGGCTGGTTATCGACACCGACACCACTAGCGCCAGGTGCCGACACTAATGCAACGGTTTCGCCCATCGTCTGGCCAAAAGTCACGCCATTTTCATGCGCAATAATTCCACCTTGCACACCATAATTCAAACGTTCGTTATTCTGGTCGTAGGCGTAACCGCCCGTCACTTCGCCGTAGGTGCCGCGATAATCCGCATTCAAATTTCCGGTATAACCTGCCCCCTGGCTGCCTAAGCCTTGCTGGATACTCCAACTCAGGTTGTTCCCCTCTAGCGCCGCACCGTTGAGACCAACACTATTGGTCGTGTTGCCATGTTTACTGGTGTTCAGGTTATAACTGGCATAGGTGTTCGACATAAGCATGTTCAAAGGCACGCTAATGTTGAAACTGAATACCTGATCCCGGTCGTAAATACGCCCGTAGCCCGTGCCATTATTACTGCTGGCCGTGGAGTTCTCGTTATAGCTATAATTCAGGCTGTAACTCACCCCATTCCACGAGTTGTTATAACCGGCACCAATCGATCGCATAGTACGATTACTGTTCCAGTAATCTTCACTGACCCAACTGGCGGATAACGTCCCCAGACTGTGAGTCAGATCCTGGCTAATAGTCAGTTCACTGCGATTGCGTCGGCGTTCAATCAGCAACGGACTATTACTGTCGCGCCAGGTATCCATCACTTCTTGCAGACTGTAATAGCCATCCGTTGAGTAGCGATAACCAGCGATGGCGAAGTTGGTACCCGTTTGTACAAAGTTTTTGCTGTAACGCACCCGCCAGGATTGACCATGACTTTCTGCCTGATCCTGCAAAGTGGCCCACGCCTGCGTCACGTCGGTTGACAGCGCCCCGAAATCGCCTAGGTTTTTACCTATGCCCAACGCCATTGATTTGTAGTGGTCGGCGAACTGTCCGCCACCGTAAACGGTAAAACCTGCGGGCAGACCGTAGATTGTTGTCCCTTGGACGAACGGTGTTTTATCCACGCTGTTATCGTATGAACGATACTGACCGCCGGTAATGCTGTACTTAAATCGCCCTTCACGTTGCAAAACAGGCAGTGAGGCAAACGGCACAACCAATATTTGTTCGCTACCATCAGCCTCTTTGATAGTGACGTATAAATCACCCGAGCCACCTGTCGGGTACATATCGGTAATTTCAAAGGCACCCGGCGCTACGTAGCTTTGATAAATGACATAGCCGTTCTGGCGAATAATGACCTGTGCATTGGTACGGGCAATCCCGCGCACCACGGGCGCATAGCCTTTCATGCTGTCAGGGATCATATCGTCGTCAGAGGCGAGTTGCGCCCCACGGAACGGCACACTTTCGAATACGTCTGACGGCGAGTTACTGTCTCCCAGCGTCAGTTGGCTTTTCAGTGAAGTCACGCTGCGTGAAGCATAGGTATATAACGTGTCCCACTTATCCTGGCCGTTACTGTCACGACTCCAGGTAGTGTAATTACGCAACCGCCACGGGCCTATATTCAAGCCGGGCCGCAAGTTGGCGTATTGCGTGTCGTTGCTTGACCCCTTCCCAATATGGGCAAAGTTATTCGCACCGCTCAGACTGTAGTTCAGCAATAATGCCGTAATCCCGTTGTCCCACAGAGTTTCTGGAACATAACCGCGGGCGTTTTGTGAAAGTGCCGCCTGCGGAATACTCAGCAAGAGTTGTTGCCCGCTAAAGCGAAATTCCGCGCTAGCCTGTGGAATGGCACTCAACCTGGCACATGGCGAATTTTTATCACCAAGCATGGGAAATAAATCTGTTTTCACTCCCATGGCTTCGAGTGCATCCACACTCAAACAAGGCTGGAGACGCTCTTTACCCACTGCATCTTTTTGAATTTTGAATTCAACGTTACGTGTGTCTTGTATTTCGTTATTAAGATAAATATCGACATGATAAATACCCGGAGCCTGCCCTGCGCCCCCTTCAAATACAGAAAGATCCGTAGCGGCCTGTTGTGAAGGATCGACTTCCAGCAGCGCCGGGTTAAATACATCACGGGCCTGCACGGTAAAGGTCATTCCCCCCAAAAACAATAACTGTGCCGCAATTAAAGACGCCAGACGGCTGATGCGTAATGCAGGTTGTTTATTCACCCGATTTTTATAGTTATTCATCTCTTTAATTCCGTGTACTGCCATTAAGTGAAAAAGGTTTTCCATATCTGTCTGGTTATATCTGCGTTCCGCTTACATCGATCCTTTGTGTTCCGGGCCGATAGCGCCGTAGTCACTGATAATTTTCCAGCTCACAGCGCCGCTATTAACACCAGCAGGCAATTTGAAATTTGTGCTACTTCCCGGTGCAATAAACGTCACATCTTTTAACGACTTACCCCCAACGCTCACTTCCATAAAATTCATATAAAATGGCGTTGAGTTAGTTACCTGAAGGTTGTCGCCAATGCGTTTCCACTTCAGTTGTTCGGTAACATCTTCCGGAGTCCCTTTCAGCCCCAGCGGTCGGTAAATCAGTTTGATTCGAGTCTTTACCGCAATTTGTAAGGTGTTTTGGTTGGCTTTCACTTCCCCGGAAGGAATGGCCTTGATGTTCATCCAGTAGAGAGATTCCTGATGTGAAGGCAAATTGCCGCCAGCGCGAACCACTCGCAACACGTTGTTTTGGCCACCATCAAGACGGAACAACGGCGGTGTAACGATAAAGGGGGCTTTCTCAGCACCACCCGCCGTCGTTTCTACCCAGGTCTGAATCAGGTAAGGCACGTTGTCCGGGTTACTGACGCTCAGTGAAGACTCCTTCTTGCTCCCGTCGTAAATAAGACGCGTACCACCTACCACTACCCCCGCCTGAGCAAAGGCCGTGGTAAAGAAAAGCGATACCAGCAGCGAACCGGTGAAAAATTTCATGATGTATTCTCAAAGCAGTTAAAAAAGCCGGTAACAACGTCACCGGCAAGGAATGACTAAGTGTGTAATCCTCTAAAAATCAGGATTTAGTTGTAAGTCACGCTGAAGTTAGCGGAGGAGTTTGCCGGGCCTGCGGTTACCGTGTCGGACACTGAGATATAACGTGCGGTGAAGTTCAGTTCATTCTCAACGCTACCGGATTGCAGGGCGTAAGCAGTGGAGTCCTGGAACAATGGCAGGACATCTGCTACGTCAGAAATCTGGATACCCACGCCTGTTGCAACGCCTGAGTCCTGAGTCAGTTTCAGTACGCTGTTGTCGCCGTTAAACGCGGTACCATCAAATTTGATTTTTGCTGTGCTTACAGTCGCTGGGCAGTTAGTCAGTTTCAGAGTGAAGCCTGTTGCTGCAGAGGTATCACCTGACGCCGCAAATTCAGATTTGGCCACACTGCCTAAATTCACAATTAGAGGAGAAGATGGGGTATTTACCACATCACAACCGGTATCAATGATTTCACCCTGGAAATTAACCTGACCACCTGTTGCGAACGCAGAGGCAGAAGATATAATTGCAGCAGCAGTGAAAGCCAAAGTGATTAAATTCTTTTTCATTTCAAAATTCCTTATTAGTTTTATTTGCTACGAATAAAGGAGTTCAATCCCAAACATATAAAATTGGAATTCATCTTTATTCTTTATGTAGACTTCCGACGGATGGAGGATAAAAACAAAAGAAATATCACCATGAAATCAACTTGTAATAAAGTAATTCATTGTGTATCTACTCTGGTTTTTACTGAAGTAATATTCCAATATTTAAAAAATAGTTTCAAGATGTTCAGTGTCTACTTTTAGACCCTGAAAGCCTTCATAAAGCATGAGATTTCTATTCATAATTTCCCTTCAGAAATTATTTTTTGCCATAGAATTCTCATGAAGGAAATATAAACGTGAGTTCACCACAAAACACAACAACATCAAATAGATACGAATCAGTCTTAATGAAGCCATATACAGATATCAATAAAATAATAACAATATTGCAACCAAACTCTAGCAATATAGTTACCATTGGTAGACAAAAAATAAACCTACCAGAAGCGGAAGGGAAACAAATTTATTTACTTCATGAGGGGAGTATCGCCTTAAATCGTTGCAATGATGGGATGATTATTAGTTCCGAACGCGCGCCTTTCATCTTTGGGTTATGTAATCAAATAACATACGCTGGAAATGTTTTCATGCGCACTCAGGAAACCAGCAAAATAAGTTCCCTGCCGCTCAATAAAGCGAATGAAATCATCACTAGGAACGACCTGTGGGAGAGCGCATGCCATATCATGATGTATATCGCGGCTCGCGTTTTTACCAACTATTCGCAATTATCTCAGGCATCATCTTACGAGATCATTCGACACCAACTTTTTGAGTTAATGAATGAATCAACAAACGTGAGAAATAGTGTCTCGGCAGCCAGTTACATTAAAGAACGCACTTTTTTATCGCGAAGTGGAATTATGAGAATTCTGGCGGAATTGAAGGCAGGCGGCTTCATCGACATTGATAAAGGGCTGCTTAAGAAAGTTAACCAACTTCCCACACGCTATTGAAATCTATTGCATCAGAACGAACGACTTTCTTGTACCAGAAACCGCAGTGCCTGAGCGACTCAATGCATTGAACTAAAGAGATGTGCTATATTTTTTACATGTTTACAGGCATGTATGTGTAGCCACAATGAAAGATAAAAGAACTATTATTCAAGAGTTTTTGAATGTTCCCTCACCTTATGCAGGAGAGTTATTGCATGAGCTTTCTGAAGGGGTGAGTTTTAAGACATATCCGCCGAGAATACGTTTTAATGCCGAGCTGAATGGGCATCATCGATGTTATCTACTGCGTTCTGGTGCCGTTAATATCTGCGCTGACCCTAACGACAGAGTGGTCGGTATTCAATCTGCACCTGCCATATTGGGTTTTCTTACCTTGCTTTCGAATGCGGTGGACTTCAGAATTTACACCATATTAGAAAGCGAGATAGCCATCCTTCCTAAAGAGAAGGCATTTAACATCATTGCCAGAAAAAACTTGTGGGAAATGTACGCCAGACACGTAGAGTTAGTTGCTAATAGGTTGTATTTTCAAAATATGTTTATTTCCGCCCCCACATCATATGAAATTTTACGCAATCTGCTAATCGATTTTATTAATCAGCCCGAAAGCATCCGAAGCACGATAACCATAGAGCGTTATGTTTGCGAAAAATCACAACTTTCCCGTAGTGGCGTTTTAAAAATACTGGCCAAACTCAGAGAGGGAAACCATATCGTTGTAGAGAAGGGGATTTTGATAAAAATTAATGGATTGCCTAAAGAGATTTAACTAAAGATTAAGTTGGTATTGCCAAGTTATGTGAACACTCTTTGTCATCTTGGATTAACGGAGGCATAGATACTGCATGAAAAACGGTGTAGTGCTGATCGAGTACAAGCTGGGCAGCCTCAAGTCGGAACTCGGGGCTAAAATTGCGTCTGTTACGTCCGGTCATAATGTCACCTGTTTTGACTATGAGGTGATGATATCACCTCTATTCAGGTGGCCAGATTTAGTATTCCACTTCAATATACGTTGCGTGGATAGCATGGTTATTTCCTCAGGGGTATGATTGTAGGCTATCAATCACTATTGCCAATTAAGCTTGCCTTGTCTAACTGCTTCCATAATGGCTTTACCCGAACTTTCGTATTCCGGTAGCGACAGAACAACCCATTTCCCTTCACAGAAGCCAAGTACACAATAGCGACCGCCAGTAGTACCTTTGATAGCAAAAGTTCTTATGTCAGCCGACGGAGCAGGAAGCTTTTCACCTGGGCGGGGGAAATAAATCCTCACCCCGCCAATGATCATGTTGTCCATAGATGCTACTCGCTAACGAGCCAGAACTCTGCTTCTTCAAACATTTCCTCGACCAAACGATTTATCTTTTCTTTCTCAGTCTTCGTGCAGTCGCTGTTAACGGCATTAGCTTGCATCGGTTTAACCCGAACATCAGCAGCAGGGAATATCCCATGCACACGCTTTGTCAGTTCGGCAAGTATGAGGTCTTTGGCACCCGGTAAACCTTCCACATTGCGTTTGTCATAAACGAGTTCAACGTACATTGCGAACTTCTCCTTTAGTCTACAAATCTGATGGACGGATGCTCAATGCCAGCATCGATGTAATCGACAGCTTTCTTTAGTTCATGCAGAAGATTTTCGGCCTGTCGACGCGATAGGCATATATTTTGATCTGGGAAATCTACAGTCGGCCACATCGGAACGCCGGCCATAGTATCGGTGAAGCGGGCATGCAGAATCACATGCTCCGTCAAGGCGCAGTAGCTGATTATGAAATCAGTTAGTTCAGGCATGGATCCTGCGTTAGATACTCTTTCGACGCCCATAGCGATAACTCTCTATTTAACTGGTTATGCATACAGTAATATTGTTAAGGGAATAGGTCAATATACTCGTAATACTGCCATTAAAATAAATTTAACTGTTTGAAAGATAAGGCGTGAAATTTGAGCGGTAGTTATGAAAATATGCGCTATCTACATGATTTTTATATAAATAGCGCACGATTTAAAATCCCTCGGCGTTCGCGCTGTGCGGGTTCAAGTCCCGCCCCGGGCACCATGGGAATAAAAGCTATAAAATCAATGATAAAGCAGTGTCGTGAAAACCACCTTCGGGTGGTTTTTTATTGCCTGAAATTCACCGCCAGAAATTAGCTGTTTCTCCTGTAGTGTCCCTTCTAAACTTGCCGCCGCTTACCCTGTGAAGCACATACATGCTCCAGATTGCGTCGCGTGATTTTGGGCTTTGTATTGCTGAACATCACTTTCTTTATCAAAATGCGAACCAGATCCCCGCTTTCAATCAAACACCAGACGGCAGAGCATTGAATAAAAAGCGGATAGTCTGTTAATAACCCGCAAATAAAATATAACGGTGAGCATTCGTATCCATAACTGAATATTTGATAGCAGAACAATGCTGACCCGCCCTGGATCATTTTGTTGACTGGCTCAGGTCGATACCTGCATTACGCAGCATTTTAAGGATTTCATATAACAGATCACTACGCGTTGAGCCGACCATTCGCGGGCTGAGGACATAACCGGTCACGCTGAGCACAATGCCATTCGGCCCCAACTCCTTAAAACTCACCGAGGGTGCAGGGGTTTCAAGAATCGATTCGTGCTGACGATAAGCATCCAGCAGCAAAGTGCGCACCTGCTCGGGATCGATATTGAGCGGGAAGGTGAGGGCAATCGTCGCGACACCCTGCGCATTGCCCATCGTGGCGTTACGCACATTCTGCGAGATAAGCTGCGAGTTAGGCACAATCACTGTGGATTTATCACTGAGCTGAATCTCAGTAGCGCGGACGTTAATACGACGAATATCTCCTTCAACGCCACTGATGCTTATCAAATCACCGACTTTAACCGGGCGTTCAGTCAACAGGATCAGGCCGGAGATAAAGTTCTTCACAATCTCTTGCAAGCCAAAACCAATACCGACCGACAGGGCGCTAACAATCCACGCCAGTTTGTTCCACTCGATGCCGAGCATCGAAAAGGTCAGCATGATGATCAGCACATAGCCAATGTTGGCGAAGAGTGTTACCAGTGAGGCGCGCATCCCACGATCGAGCTTAGTTTTTGGAAGAAAATCTTTATCCAGCCAGCGACGAGTAGAACTTAATACATATAACCCGACGACCGTGCACAGCAGGGCATTCATTACACGGGAAGGGATGATATTCGATCCTTCCAGTCCTTTTCCGCCCCAAATCTCGGCAATTTTATTGAGTAACTCCAGAGGCGTGGTGCTACCGAAGGCGCCATTGATTAATGCGACCGTTGCCAGCAGCAGCAGGATTGTTTTGCCTAAACCGGTGAACAGTGTGTCAGCCAGCGAAAGATGCCGGTCGTTAACGCTCAGGGAACTTTTGAGCATCTTCCCGCAATAGGTGGTCGGCGAAAACACGATATCGCAGAGATCCACCACGAAGTGAGCCAGCAGATACCAGCAACTGATGACAAGCCCAATCCATAGCAACTCAAAGCTGATAAACCGTGCCAGTGGAATATAGCCAATCAGCAAACTAAGCAGAATCACGACTGCCGTAAGGCACATGGCGAGATGAACGAGCCCTGCAATCGTTGAGCGCACCTCAGATTCTTCGCCTTCATCGCGCATCTTGCGGCGGATGCGGTTGACCCGTAGCGGCGCGACCAGCGCGATGATCGCGACCACTAAGGCCAGCAGGCCATTACCCAGCAGCGTCAGGTCGATGCTCGCACCCACCAGGGCATTCAATTGTTCGAAGCTGCCGAAGAGAAAGATTGCGATGGCCAGGATGACGGGAAAAGGAGCCAGTATTTTGACAACGGGATCGGCAATGCCGGGTAAACGCCAGGAGGGC
>Ga0105244_10003179_pt1 | contig 11925 bp, 10 predicted proteins | sample KBSM44metaG_FD_80423 | JGI IMG/M metagenome (GOLD analysis project Ga0105244, IMG submission 80423) | Miscanthus rhizosphere microbial communities from Kellogg Biological Station, Michigan, USA - KBS M4-4 metaG | ecosystem: Host-associated > Plants > Roots > Rhizosphere > Soil | place...
CCCTGCCCTACAGCATAGCGGCCTTTCTCTTCAAGCAAACCTTGCTCACCCGTGATTTGATAAACCGCGATATGGTGCGATTTCTGGCCTGCAGCAATCAGATATTTACCTGAGTGATCAACGTTGAAGCCACGCGGTTGGCTCTCAGTCGGCTGGTAGCCTTCCACTGCCAGAACGCTGCCATCTTCAGAAACACTAAATACCGTGATAATGCTGGCGGTGCGGTCGCAAGTGTAGAGATGCCGACCATCAGGCGTGATATGGATATCAGCCGCCCAACGGGTATCAGAGAAACCTGGAGGCATGATATCCAGCGTCTGCACGCACTCAATTTTTCCCAGGGTATTTTTCAGTTCCCACACATCCACAGAACCGTTCAGTTCGTTAACGCAATAACCGTATTGCTGATTCGGGTGGAACGCCATATGACGTGGCCCAGCACCTTCAACGGTGGTCACTTCTGCCGGGGTTTGCGCGACCAGATGGCCGTCGTCAGACAGAGTAAACTGGCAGATGCGATCTTGCTTCAATGCAGGAACCCACAAGGTGCGGTTGTCCGGGGAAATATTGGCGGAGTGGCAACCTTCTAAACCTTCCACCACATCGACAACCTCGCCAGGCAGACCGTCGTTAGCCAGGCTCACCACACTGACGCTGCCCGCATTGTAAGATGCGCTGAACAGGAAACGGCCTTGATGGTCGGTCGAAATGTGCGTTGGGCTGCCCGGAATTGACGTGACACCGGCTTCGGTAAGCATGCCGTCATCTGGCGCAATGCGGAAAGCAATCACACGAAACTCGGGGCGCACTCCCACGTACAGATAACGTTTGTCAGGGCTTATCACCATCGGCTGAACCTGTCCTGGCACGTCCACTACCTGAACCAGCGTAAGCTCGCCACCAGAATTAAGTTGCCAAACGTGGATTTGCTGGCTTTCCGGGCTGGCGGTATAAACAGTTTGTTTCATGAATTATCTCTCCTCCCAACGTCTTGAGTAATAGTCACAAGGGTAGTGCGTTTTGCCGCTTCGTGTTGTCATTTTGAACAACGCCGCAAGCGGTGTAACATCGGCACAGGCCTTATGATTCTGAATTTGACTGGAACCCTAAATGACTTATCGCGTAATCGCCCTTGATCTTGACGGCACGTTACTCACGCCGCAAAAAACCATTCTTCCTGAATCACTGACAGCTTTACAACGTGCGCGTGACGCTGGCGTGAAAGTTGTCATTGTGACGGGCCGCCATCACGTTGCCATCCATCCTTTTTATCAGGCACTGGCTCTGGAAACACCTGCAATTTGCTGTAACGGTACTTACTTGTATGATTATCATGCAAAAAAGGTGCTTTCATCCGATCCTTTGCAGCCTCAACAAGCTAACCAGTTGATTGACCTACTGGATACCCATAACGTTCATGGGTTGATGTATGTCGATGATGCGATGCTGTATCAGGAACCGACAGGTCATGTTTTGCGTACCGAGAACTGGGCTAAATCCTTGCCAGAATCTCAGCGCCCGGTGTTCCGCCATGTGAATTCTCTGCGTGAAGCCGCACATGAAGTGGATGCTATCTGGAAGTTTGCGCTGACTGATGAAGACACTGTGAAATTGCAAAACTTCACACAGGTTGTGGAGCAAGAACTAGGTCTGTCGTGTGAGTGGTCATGGCATGATCAGGTTGATGTAGCACAACGCGGCAACAGCAAAGGCAATCGCTTAGCGCAATGGGTTGCATCTCAAGGTTTATCAATGAGCCAGGTCATTGCCTTTGGCGATAATTTTAACGATTTGAGTATGCTGGAAACTGCCGGACTCGGTGTGGCAATGGGCAATGCCGATGAGGCAATTAAAACCCGTGCCGATTTGGTGATTGGCACCAATCTGGAAACCGGTATCGCCGAGACGATTTATAAGCATTTGTTGTAATGAATTTTACTGGCGGGCAGCGAAACACGCCCGCCAGTAATTCACGCGGTTATCGAAACACTCTTAATTTGCGCATACAACCATTGCCCCGGTTTTATCATTAGCTCGTCCCGCGCCCACGGGCTAATCCGCGCCCACAACGTTCTCGACCCGACTTCCAGTTGCACTTCCACCTGCCCTTCATCGTCATAACATTGCGCGACTTTCGCCCGCAACACGTTACGGATGCTGCTGTTGACTGGCGGCTGAAGAATCAATGAAACATCTGAGGCCTGGATGCGAATGCGTAACGACGCTTGCAACGGTTTATCCAGTTTATTGACCCACAAATGCTGATCGCCCAGCGCCAGTGCAGTCATCGCGTAATGCGGATGATGTTCCAGTACGGTCACTTTGAGCACGCTACTTTGCTGCTCTTTCGGTAACCACGGGTGCATCACGCTACTGCCCCACACTTCTTCCAGATTGCCAAAGGCTTTCACTTTACCCGCATCCAGCACCAGCACTTTATCTGCCAGGTGGAGAATTTCCTCCAGCGAGTGGCTGACGTAAAGCATCGGGATGTTAATTTCTCGCGCCAGCCGCTGCAAATATGGCAGCAATTCACGCTTACGCGGAATATCCAGCGAGGCGAGCGGCTCATCAAGCAACAACAGTTCTGGAGATGTCAGCAAGGCACGGCCAATCGCCACACGCTGTTTTTCACCGCCCGAAAGGCTCCACGGGAAGCGCTCAAGCAACGGTTCAATACCGAGTAACGCGACCATTTTGTCGAACTGCCCTGCGGCGGATCTGTGCATACCGTATTTCAGGTTGCCACGCACGCGGTAATGCGGGAACAGGCGTGCGTCCTGGAATACATAACCAATACGACGTTTTTCCGGGGCCAGAAAATGCTTCTTTTCTGCGTCGCTCAACACCCGATCATTAAGCACGATCCGGCCTTGTTGCGGATGTGTCAGACCACTAATCGCATTAATCAGCGAGGTTTTCCCGGCACCTGAAACGCCAAATACTGCCGTAATGCCCATGCCGGGTAAGGTTTCGTTTATCTCAAGACGATGTTCGCCCAGCGTCTGAACAAAATTGAGTTCCAGCATCAGACTGCCCCTATCCGCTTACGGCTCTGTCGTGCCAGCCATTCCGCCACCAGCAAAGACACCAGCGCTAATACAATCGAAATCACGCACAAACGTGCTGCCGCATTTTCGCCGCCAGGGGTTTGAATCAGGGTGTACATCGCCGAAGGAATAGTGCGGGTTTCGCCGGGAATATTTGAAACGAAGGTAATAGTTGCGCCGAATTCGCCAAGTGAACGGGCAAACGCCAGCACCGTTCCGGCAATAATGCCCGGTAGGGTCAACGGTAGCGTGATGGTGCAAAATACCCGCCAGCGCCCGGCTCCCAATGTGCGAGCAGCCTGTTCGAGTTTCATATCTACGCCTTCCAGCGCCAGGCGAATCGCTCGTACCATCAGCGGGAAGGACATCACCGCGGCAGCCAGTACCGCTCCGCGCCAACTGAAAGCAAAAGTGATACCAAAAACATCGTAAATCCAGGCGCCAATCACGCCACGTCGCCCCATTGCAATCAGCAATAAGTAACCGACCACCACGGGCGGGAGCACTAAGGGAAGATGGATAATGCTGTCGAGCAGGGCTTTGCCAGGGAACCGGCAACGCACCAGCACCCAGGCAAAGAAGATCCCAAAAGGAAGACTAAACAACACCGCAAGGGTTGAGACTTTCAGGCTCAGCAGTACCGCCTGCCATTCGGGATCGGTCAATATCATTATTTGGTCGTAAATCCGTAACGTTGGAAGATAGCAGCCGCTTCCGGTCCTTTCAGATAAGTATAAAACGCACTTACCGTTGGGTTGTCGTGGCCTTTCACAATGGCAATCGGGTATTCCACTTTTTTGTGGGAATCTTCAGGGAATGTACCCACCACTTTCACACCTTTACTGGCTACGGCATCGGAACCATACACGATACCTATCGGTGCTTCGTCACGTTCAACCAATGCCAGGGCGCCGCGGACATCTTCTGCCGGAGCTAATTGTGGTGATAGCGTATCCCAGGCACCTAATTTTTGCAGCGCTTCTTTGGCATAAATGCCTGCCGGAACGTGGTCTGGATCACCCACAGCAAGGCGGCCACCTTTCAGCAACGCAGCCCAGTCAGTTTTAGCATTAATCGCAACATCGCCAATATTGCTGGCTTTAGGTGCCACCACTACCAGACTGTTGCCGAGCAGTGTTTCACGGGAATCGGCTTTAATCGTATCTTTGCCGACCACGTAATCCATCCATTTCTGGTCGGCAGAAATGAATAAATCAGCAGGTGCGCCAGCTTCAATTTGGCGCGCCAGCGTTGAAGATGAAGCGAAAGAAGAGGCAATTTCGACCGTCTTCCCTTTCTGATATTGGGTCGCAATATCCTGCATCGCGTTAGTTAACGATGCGGCAGCAAAAACGGTAATTTTGTTGTTATCGGCGAATGCTTGCGCGGCCATTGTGACGCTCAGTGCCGCGCCGAATGCCAGACGTACCCACTGCTTAGCCATGTTTTACTCCATTGAGTTTCGTTATGTAGCGAACAATATAACGATGCTAAGAAGGAATTTACAGAACTTATCGGCAAGAAAGCCGGAAACTTGATCCAAATCCTGGTTGCCTGTTACATGAGCATGAAGCCAGACAAGTTTCATTCAATACCAATATGGCACCTGAATTATATTCAGATAATATATAAATCAATGCTAAATATATTTTTAAATTACCATTAAATTTATTTTTAGATATTAGAGCTAAAAATAAAAAAAACAAAAAAATGCCACATAACATTATGTTTATATTGATATATCATAAATATCTTTAATTATTACATGACCAACAATAATGTCTTCGCATAAAATTCCTCTCCAGCAAAATGTGTTACAGGCGTCCCTTGAACGTATTCACTGGACATTCACTAACTTCGACCGCATTTGCATCTCATTTTCCGGCGGAAAAGATTCCACGTTAATGTTTCATTTAACCGCTATGGTCGCACGCCAACTCAAGCGGAAAATCAGCATTCTGTTTGTCGACTGGGAAGCACAATTTAGCCACACCATTTCGGTTATCGAAAAGATGCGTGAACAGTACAAAGATGTAGTCGATGACTTTTACTGGGTTGCCCTTCCCCTTACTACGCCGAATTCAGTTTCACAATTTCAACCAGAATGGACGTGCTGGCAGGAGGGCGTTTCCTGGGTTCGCCAACCCCCATCAGATGCCATTACTGATGGTAACTTTTTCCCCTTTTATAAGTATGCAATGAGCTTTGAAGCCTTTGTCGGTGCATTTTCTGAATGGTTTTCCGCATCAAACCCAGCGGCTGTGATGATTGGTATTCGTGCGGATGAGTCCTATCACCGCTTCCTGAGCATCGCCTCAAACAAAAAATTACGTTATGCCGACGACAAGCCCTGGACGACCGCCACCGCAAAGGGACACGCTTATAATGTTTATCCCATCTATGATTGGAAAACTGCCGATATCTGGACGTGGTTTTCCCAGACAAATGAAACCTGCAACACACTGTATTCTCTGATGTATCAGGCTGGGGTTCCCATGCGCCATATGCGAATTTGCGAACCATTTGGCATGGATCAGCGGCAAGGTTTATGGCTTTACCACGTACTCGAGCCGGAAAAATGGGCGTTGATGTGCACACGCGTCAGCGGGGCAAATAGCGGCTGTTTATACGCCTCAGAAAAAGGGGATTTCTACGCCCGTCGGCAGATTAATAAACCAGAACACCTCACCTGGCGTGAGTACGCCATGGCGCTGCTCGACAGTATTCCCGACACCACCGCCGAGCATTATCGCAATAAAATAGCAGTTTACTTGCGCTGGTATCAGACACGAGGCTTCCCCGACGATATTCCTGATACCCAAGAAAAAGATACCGGAAGCAAGGATATGCCCTCATGGCGGCGTATCTGCAAAGTGTTATTAAACAACGATTACTGGTGCCGAACACTTTCATTCAGCCCTAATAAATCAAGTAGTTACAAACGTTACATCCAACGTATTCAGGAGAAACGTCAGATATGGAAAATAATATGACAGTTGAAGAAATTACCGCTTCATTACGCACTCTTCTAACTGCAATGCCGGAAGCTCAGCGCATCGCGTCGATCAATCAAGTGAAAGTCGCATTGCATGAATGTAGCCCTTTCAAAAATGAGCCAGTTGATTGCGTTATCTGGATGAAAACACAAGAAATAAAAGCGAATGATTACAACCCGAATAACGTGGCACCTGCGGAGAAAGCGCTGTTAAATACCTCGCTGATACAGGACGGGTTTACTCACCCGATTGTCGCGACATGCGATGAGAGTACCGATCAATTCATTATCATTGATGGTTTTCATCGTTTTGAAATCAGCAGCAAAGCCGGTGAATTGAACAAACGACTCAAGGGGTATGTGCCAGTTGTTCTGATGCCTCAGGTAAATAATGACAAGAACCGCCGCATGGCAGCCACTATTCGTCATAACCGTGCTCGCGGGCGTCATCAAATTAATGCGATGGCTGAAATCGTGCGCGAGTTGTCACAACTGGGTTGGGATGACTCGAAAATCAGTATTGAGTTGGGAATGGATACGGACGAAGTGTTGCGACTCAAGCAGGTTTGCGGCCTGTTCGAACTGTTTAGCCATCGCCAGTTCTCACAAGCCTGGACGGTAAAATAACCGCGTTTAAAGTAGAAAGATTGTCGCAAGCCCAAGGAAAATAAAGAAGCCTCCGGTGTCGGTGATAGCGGTAATCAACACACTCGAACCGACTGCCGGATCTTTTCCCAACCGCATCATAATCATCGGGATCAGCACGCCCATCAGCGATGCCACCAATAAATTGAGCACCATCGCCAGCGTCATCACGCCGCCTAACGCGAGGTCGTCGTAGAGTAGCCAGGTGACACAACCCATCACGCCACCCCAGATGATACCGTTGAACAGCGCAACGCCCAGTTCACGCAGCACCAGGAACGAAAAGTTACCCGGCTGAATATGTTGTAGCGCTAATGCGCGCACAATCATGGTGATAGTCTGGTTTCCGGTATTCCCGCCGATACCCGCGACAATCGGCATTAGTGATGCCAGTGCCACCAGTTGCGAGATAGTATGTTCAAACAGGCCGATAACGCGTGAAGCAACAAACGCGGTGCACAAGTTAATCGCAAGCCACGCCCAACGTGCTTTGACTGCTTTGCTGACTGGAGCAAAAACATCTTCTTCAGCACTCAAGCCACCCATGCGGCGCAAATCGTTATCGGTTTCTTCATAAACCACATCAACGATTTCATCGATGGTCAAACGGCCAATCAGTTTACCGCTGCTGTCGATAACTGCCGCACTGATTAAGTCATCACGTTCGAAGGTTCGCGCCGCAGCCTCATCATCATCCTCGGGGGCAAAACAGGTGGGGTTATCGTCCATCACGTTAAGCACCAACGTTTGCGGCGCGTGCAGCAAAATGGTGGTTAGCCCCAATTCCCCGAGCAGCGTTTTATCACGCGTGGTAACAAAAACTTTATCGGTGTTTTGCGGCACTTTTCCGCGTAGGCGTAGAAAGCGTTGCACCACCGCCAGCGTGACATCAGCACGCACGGTGATCACTTCGAAATCCATGATCGCGCCAACACTGTGTTTTTCGTAGTGCAGGACTTGCCTGACGCGAGCCCGTTCCTCTTGCGGCAGAGTGGCCAGCAAGCGCCCCATCAGATCACGAGGCAAATATTGTGCAAGATAGATTTGGTCGTCGATATCCAGTGGGCGAATAATATTCAATAAAGCTTTATCGCTCATGCCTTCGATCAAGTCGTCCCAGACGGTTTCGGAGGCTTCGATCAGTACTTTTCCGCGTTCATCATCTTTGACCAGGCTCCACAACGCATGGCGCTCTTCGCTGGGAAGTGCTTCCAGTACGTCGGCCAGATCGGCGGCGGGCAGTCTTGCTACCAGCTTGACGATTTCGGCAATATCTTGCTCTGGGGTATGGGCATCTGGCTGCGGAAACTTGCCGAGAATACCGGTGGCAACCGCTTTGTTGGTTAACAGAATCTGGAGGATTCGCGCTCGATCTTGCGCACGCTGTTTAGTGCTGTACTTGTTAGTGCTGAGCTTACGAGTGACAGACATCTGGCGGTTTTCCCTAATTGCGACGTGCTAAGTTATAGTCCTTTCAGGCGCATAAAACAAAAAACCAGCCGATTAAGGCTGGTTTTATTGATCAAATCTCGGTTCGGGCGACCGCATCTCGCGAAGCATGCTCGCGTTCATGTCCGGTTAATTCACTGAGTTGCCCCTGGCGCATTTCCAGCAACCGATCGGCATGAACAAAGTAGTGATCGTCATGGCTTATGGCAAAAATGGTTTTCCCCATTTGCTGCATTAGCGGCAACAGCACCTGATAAAACTCACGGCGGAAATGCGGATCCTGGTCGGCGGCCCATTCATCCAGCAAAATGATATCGCGTTCTTCTGCCAGCGCCAGCAGCAACGCGACACGTTTGCGCTGCCCTTTCGAGAGTTTCAGATTCAGGATGGTGCCGTTTTCCAGCTCGAGCTTTTCACTCATTTTCAGGCGATCAAGCCAGCTTGAAACTAATGCTGAGTTGGCTTGCTTACCCTGCGGGCCAAGCAGACGGTCAAACAGCCAGACATCGGTAAACACCGCAGAAAACAGTTTGCGGTAGTCGTCCTGATTACTGGCATCAATCTTTTTGCCATCCAGATAGATTGCGCCGGACACCGGCTGATAAAGCCCGGTCAGCAGCATTGCCAGCGTCGATTTCCCGCTACCGTTTCCGCCAATCAGGAACAGCAGTTCGCCACGTTTAATGGTGAGATTGAGCGGCCCAACGCAGAAGGTGTTATCGGCATACTGGAACACAACATCACGCATCTCAAGGGTTTGCCAGTCTGCCGGTTCTTTGCTGCGCGGAAATTTAGCATCGTATGGCGCAAGCTTGAATTGGTTCAGTTTGTTGAACGCTACCTGCGCGGTCAGTAACGTAGGTAAAGCACCAATCGCCGACAACATTGGCGTGCGCAGAAACAGCAGAGTAAGAGAAAAAGTGGCCGCAATATTGGTGTCAGACCAGCCAAGGCTATTTGCCATCCAGAACACCAGGCCAATGACACCGAGCATCATAATGTTCGACCAGTTTACCGCGCTTAAATGGAAGGTATCCGCGCGAATAATATGGCGACGGTAGTCGCTGGCATGAGGAATATAGGTATCCTCAAAGACGCGTTCTGCACGTTCACGGTTTAACGCCAACTCCTTGCGGCCTTCGATAACGGTCTGGTAATCGTTGTACAACTGGTCTTCAATTTCACGCAGTTGCGCCAAATGTTTGTAAACCCGCGCCACCAGCACATAGCCGCCATAGACGGTTATCGCGACCCAAATAGCGGTGACCCCGAGCATTTTTGGCGACAGCCACGCCAGATAAGCGGCGGAACCCAGTGTCAAAATAATGCCTTGTACCAGCTCAGGTAAGCGCACAAAAGCAATGGTAATATTACGCACATCGCTGGTTAATCCGGCTAGTAGCGCGGCGCTGCCGAGTTTTTCGATACGTTCAACATGGGTGTCCATCAGGCGCTTAATAAACTCGCTACGCAGACGGAAGACAAAGTGGTGGCCAAGCGTGGTGAGTGCCCATTGTGAGCCGAGCGTCACCGCCATTAACAGCAGTAACAGGCCAAGAAATTCGGGTAATACCGAAAGAGAAATATCCGGCGTTTCAATCAGCCGCAGATTGATAAAAGCGATCAAACCAATACCTAACGCCGCGCTGAGCAGGCTTAATGCCATCACCATCAAAAAAGGCCAGCGATACTGCCGGTAAACCACACGCAAAAGTTCCATCACTCACTACCCAAAATCGAAAACAGCGAGCAGTTTAAACGGCAATTTCGCTACAGCAAGAATAATTCTTATTTATATTCGTGTTAACGAGTGTGGCGGAAGGTCAGATTGAAGCGGTACTCGCCGGTCGCTGGATGATGCGCAGGTTTGAGCGGTAAAATTCCGTGATAAAACAGCCGTGAAGGCCCGCCCCACACCACCACATCACCGTGTTCGAGCATCACTCTGGTCAGCGGGTCATTGCGTTTAAGGCCGCCAAACTGAAACACCGCGGGCAACCCAAGCGATACCGAGACTATCGGTTGTTGCAGGTTAAGTTCGTCTTTGTCCTGATGCAGCGACAGTTTTGCGCCCGGCGCATAACGGTTAATCAAACAGGCATCGGGCGCAAAGTCGTGATATCCGGCAGCTTTAGACGCCGCATCAGATAACTGGCGGAAAACTTTTGGCATCTCTGGCCACGGTTGTGAGGTCAGCGGGTCAATCGGTGAGTAGAGATAACCGTGAGCATCGGTTGTCCAGCCGACTTCCCCGCAGTTGGTCATCGCTACCGACATCGTGTAACCGCCGGGTGTGACCATCTGACGAAAAGGTGAAACCGCGGCGAGCGCCGATATTTGCGCGATAAGTAGCTGCGCGTCGGCACAGGCAAAGCGGCGCAAAATCACCGCGCCTTCCGCCAGCGGCTCCTGCCAGGGCGCTTCATCGGCAAATAAATCGAGCATCACTCCTCCTGCTGTTCGGCTTCAATTTCAAGCAACTGGCGTTTACGCTCCACACCCCAGCGGTAGCCCGAAAGCGCACCGTCGTTTCGCACCACACGGTGGCAGGGAATAACCACCGCCAATTTGTTTGCGGCGCAAGCGCCTGCCACGGCACGAATGGCCTGCGGTTTGCCAATACGTTGGGCAATATCGCGGTAGCTCGCCGTCTGCCCGGCGGGAATGTCGCGCAGCGCCTGCCAGACCAGCTGCTGGAAGGCGGTTCCCTGAATATCGAGCGGCAGGGAAATGGGTTGGCCGGGATGCTCCAGCAAGTTGACGACCTGTGCTACGCGATCGGCAAAGTACGCGTCACCCACCATTAAAGAAGAATGCGGGAACAACGTTTCCAGTTCCTGAATCAAACGTTGCGCATCGCTACCTAACAGTATGGCGCAAATCCCCCGCTCACTTTGTGCCACGAGGAATTCCCCTAACCGGCAAGTCCCGACCACAAACTGGATTTCTGCGCGTTCCCCGCCCTGACGAAACTGCTTCGCGGTCATCCCCAACACCTCGTCAGCTTGCTGATAATAGTTACTGCCCGATTGATAACCGGCATCGAAAACAGCCCGCGTAACAGGCTCACCTTGTGTGAGTTGTTCGCGCAGACGTTTGGCACGTAGCGCTTTTTGCCAGCCATGGGGCGTTAACCCAGTGACTTGTTTGAATAGCCGATGAAAATGAAATGGGCTCATGGCAACACGGCTAGCCAGTTCAGCCAGCGCTATGGGTTGATTGCTGGTTTCCAGGATGCGGCAAGCCTGGGTGATGCGGTCAATTCGTTGTTGCTCAGGGGCAAGTTTGTCTGGCTGGCAGCGTTTGCACGGGCGAAAACCGGCGTTTACCGCTTGCCCGACATTTTCAAAAAATACGACATTTTTGCGTAACGCATGGCGGGCGCTGCATGAAGGACGGCAACAAACCCCGGTAGTTTTTACCGCAAAAACAAACTGCCCGTCAGCACGGTGATCACGGGTTTCCACAGCCTGCCAGCGGCTTTCATCATTGGCATTGTCAAAAAATGGTTTCATGACTGGATCCTGTCTTTTGCTGTCATGAAATGATTCTGACAGCGTTACCGGAATGAAAAACCCGCAATCTTGCTTTCTATTATAAAGACCCAGTGAACAGCGCATAACTCTCAAAAAAAGAATTTAAGACTAAGATATTTATTCTGCAAAGTTATACTTTCGACAGAGTAAAATCATTCATTAGCCATCCGTAACAAAGGTAAACCGTTACACATGTCCACATCACCGTATTCCCCTCCACTTCAGGCGCTAAGGATTATAGCCACTGGAG
>Ga0105244_10003186_pt1 | contig 11898 bp, 9 predicted proteins | sample KBSM44metaG_FD_80423 | JGI IMG/M metagenome (GOLD analysis project Ga0105244, IMG submission 80423) | Miscanthus rhizosphere microbial communities from Kellogg Biological Station, Michigan, USA - KBS M4-4 metaG | ecosystem: Host-associated > Plants > Roots > Rhizosphere > Soil | place: Michigan...
CCCGATGGAAGCCGGGAAAACCAAACTGTCTGACCAAATCATCAAGCTCGACCTGGTTGATGCGATGATTCAGGGCGCTGACCCGAAAGTGAGCGACGAGCAAAGCGAGCAGGTTGAACGCTCTGCTTGCCCAACTTGCGGTTCCTGTTCTGGTATGTTCACGGCAAACTCGATGAACTGCCTGACCGAAGCGCTGGGCCTGTCTCAGCCGGGTAACGGTTCTCTGCTGGCAACGCACTCCGATCGTAAAGAGTTGTTCCTCAATGCCGGTAAACGCATCGTCGCCCTGACCAAACGTTATTACGAGCAGGATGATGAAAGTGCATTGCCACGTAGCATCGCCAGCAAAGAAGCGTTTGAGAACGCCATGACGCTAGATGTCGCAATGGGCGGCTCAACGAATACCGTTCTGCACTTACTGGCAGCAGCTCAGGAAGCAGAACTCGATTTCACCATGACCGATATCGACCAGCTGTCACGTAAAGTGCCACAGCTGTGTAAAGTCGCACCAAGTACCCAGAAATACCATATGGAAGATGTGCACCGTGCGGGTGGCGTAATCGGTATTTTGGGCGAGCTGGATCGCGGTGGCTTACTGCATCGCAATGTGAAAAACGTTCTGGGGCTAACCCTGACGCAAACGCTGGAACAGTACGATGTCATGCTGACCAAAGACGAAAGCGTGAAGAGCATGTTCTCCGCAGGTCCGGCAGGCATTCGTACCACAAAAGCTTTCTCGCAGTCCTGCCGCTGGGATTCTCTGGACGTTGACCGCCAAAACGGTTGTATCCGTTCCAAAGAAAATGCCTACAGCCAGGAAGGTGGTTTGGCGGTGCTGTACGGTAACTTCGCTGAAAACGGCTGTATCGTGAAAACAGCGGGTGTTGACGATGAAAGCCTGGTGTTCCGAGGACCAGCGAAAGTCTATGAAAGCCAGGATGATGCAGTAGAGGCAATTCTTGGTGGCAAAGTCGTCGCAGGCGACGTGGTTGTTATTCGCTACGAAGGGCCAAAAGGCGGGCCGGGCATGCAAGAAATGCTCTACCCAACAACCTTCTTGAAATCTATGGGACTGGGCAAAGCCTGTGCGCTGGTGACTGATGGTCGTTTCTCCGGCGGGACTTCAGGTCTTTCAATTGGCCACGTTTCTCCGGAAGCGGCAAGCGGCGGCAATATTGCGCTGATTGAAGATGGCGACATGATTGCGATTGATATCCCGAATCGTGGTATCCAACTGCAATTGAGCGATCAGGAAATGGCTGCTCGTCGTGAAGCGCAAGAAGCTCGCGGTGACAAAGCCTGGACGCCACGTGCGCGTGAACGCCAGGTTTCCTTTGCTCTGCGCGCTTACGCAATGCTTGCCACCAGTGCCGATAAGGGCGCGGTGCGCGATAAAAGTAAGCTTGGAGGCTAATCATGGCCGAATCGCAACCGCTACCTGATGCCCCTTGCGGGGCGGAATATCTGCGAGCTGTATTGCGCGCTCCGGTTTACGAAGTCGCGCAAGTTACCCCATTGCAGAAGATGGAAAAACTGTCATCACGGCTGGATAACGTCATTCTGGTGAAACGTGAAGATCGGCAACCCGTGCACAGTTTCAAACTGCGCGGCGCATACGCCATGATTGCCGGGCTGAACAGTGAGCAAAAAGCCAGCGGCGTGATTACGGCTTCAGCTGGTAACCATGCTCAAGGTGTTGCGCTTTCCTCAACGCGTTTAGGCATCAAGTCTTTGATTGTCATGCCAGTCACTACGGCAGATATCAAAGTGGATGCCGTCAGGGCGTTTGGCGGTGAAGTGCTTTTGCATGGCGCAAACTTTGATGAAGCGAAAGCGCGTGCTATCGAGCTTTCGCAGCAACAAGGTTTCACCTATGTTCCTCCGTTCGACCACCCGGCAGTCATCGCCGGGCAGGGCACGCTGGCGCTCGAACTCCTGCAACAAGACGCCCATATCGACCGCATATTCGTACCGGTTGGCGGCGGTGGCCTGGCAGCTGGCGTGGCAGTGCTGATCAAACAGTTGATGCCACAAATCAAAGTCATCGCCGTGGAAGCGGAAGATTCAGCCTGCCTGAAAGCGGCTTTGGATGCGGGCAAGCCGGTTGATTTGGCGCGTGTCGGTTTGTTTGCTGAAGGTGTCGCGGTTAAGCGTATCGGCGATGAAACGTTCCGTCTTTGCCAGGAATACCTCGACGACATTATCACGGTGGATAGCGATGCTATCTGCGCTGCGATGAAAGACTTGTTCGAAGATGTTCGTGCAGTTGCTGAACCGTCTGGCGCTCTGGCTCTGGCGGGGATGAAAAAATACATCCAGCAACACCAGATTCGTGGTGAACGCCTCGCGCACGTATTATCAGGTGCGAACGTTAACTTCCACGGCCTGCGTTACGTTTCCGAGCGTTGCGAGCTGGGTGAACAACGTGAAGCGCTGTTGGCGGTCACCATTCCTGAAGAGAAAGGCAGCTTCCTGAAATTCTGCCAGGTACTGGGCGGGCGCTCAGTTACCGAGTTTAACTATCGCTATTCCAGTTCGGCGGAAGCCTGCATTTTCGTTGGCGTTCGTTTGACGCGTGGCCTCGAAGAGCGGCATGAAATCATCGAATTGCTTAACGAAGGTGGTTACGGCGTTGTCGATTTGTCTGATGACGAAATGGCGAAACTGCACGTGCGTTACATGGTGGGCGGGCGTCCGTCGAAACCCCTGCGAGAGCGTCTGTACAGTTTCGAATTCCCTGAGTCGCCAGGCGCTTTGCTGAAATTCCTGCAAACGCTCGGCACGCACTGGAATATTTCCCTGTTCCATTACCGCAGCCACGGCACGGATTATGGCCGCGTGCTGGCGGCGTTCGAACTGGGCGACAATGAGCCAGATTTCGAAACCCGTCTCAATGAACTGGGCTACGACTGCCACGATGAAACCAGTAACCCAGCGTTCCGTTTCTTCCTTGCAGGTTAATGGCTTCCGGGCAGTAATTTCCAGAACGCATGCACAAGCGGCTCATTGAGCCGCTTTTTTTGTACGCAAACGCCCAGCTCAAACGGTGTGGTCTCATCGTTTCGTTCCAGCACCTGCACGCGGTTTCGTACCGGTTCCGGGCTGTTTTCCAGCACGATTTCAGGAATCAGCGCCACGCCACAACCCAGCGCCACCATTGAAACCATCGCTTCATGCCCCGCAACCGTCGCATAAATAAATGGATTACTGATTTTTTGGCGACGGAACCACAACTCAATACGGCGGCGTACCGGGCCTTGATCCGGTAAAATAAATGGCACTTTTGCCCAGTCGGGATCCGGTTGATTTACCTGCGCTCGAACCGGGCACGGCAGCGCGGGCGCAATAAGCGCCACAGATAAATTATCCAGAATCGAAAAGGCAACGCCTGGCGGCAATGTCTCCGGTTTACCCGCAATAGCGATATCGGCTTCGTTAGAATCCACTTTTTCTACTGCATCGGCTGCATCGCCGGTGGTCAGTTTGATCTCCACGTTGGGATGCTCAGCACGGAATCTGTCGAGAATTGGCGGTAAATGACTGTAGGCGGCGGTGACGGAGCAAAAAAGATGTAACTCGCCGGTGAGCGACGGCCCTTCCTGCCCGATGGTGTGGCGCATTTGCTGATACTGCAACAGCGTGTGCTGGGCGAACTGTTTCAGTTGCTCTCCGGCCTCGGTCAGCGTAACGGTGCGGTTATCGCGTAAAAACAAGGGTTGACCTAAATCCTCTTCGAGGCGCTGGATCTGGCGCGAAAGCGTCGACGGGCTGACGTGCATCGCGCGTGCGCTCCTGCCGAAATGGCGACTTTCAGCAAGGTGGATAAATATTTTCAGGTCGCGTAAATCCATGGTCATCAGCCCTTGTTTCTACGTTGCATAAATTGCAACGTCACGTTGTTAATATATCAATTTAAGCAACGCATTTCCTGTCATATAGTGAGTTCATTATCGCAAGCAAGACACGGCTGGCGAACCTTATTAAAGCACAACACAACGACTACGGAGTACCACCACGATGGCTAATTATTTCAACACTTTGAACTTGCGTCAGCAGTTGGCGCAACTGGGTAAATGTCGTTTCATGGCGCGTGCAGAATTCGCTGATGAAGCAAGCTACCTCAAAGGCAAAAAAGTCGTCATCGTCGGTTGTGGCGCACAAGGCTTGAACCAGGGTCTGAACATGCGCGACTCCGGTCTGGATGTTGCTTATGCTCTGCGTGCTGAAGCTATCGCTGAGAAACGCGCTTCATGGCGTAAAGCGACCGAAAACGGTTTTAAAGTTGGCACTTACGAAGAACTGATCCCGCAAGCCGACCTGGTCGTTAACCTGACGCCAGACAAACAGCACTCTGCGGTTGTTAAGGCAGTTCAGCCAATGATGAAAGATGGTGCTGCGCTGGGTTATTCCCACGGTTTCAACGTGGTTGAAGTGGGCGAGCAAATCCGTAAAGACATCACCGTTGTGATGGTTGCGCCAAAATGCCCGGGCACTGAAGTTCGTGAAGAATACAAACGTGGTTTCGGCGTACCGACTCTGATTGCGGTTCACCCGGAAAACGATCCGAAAGGCGAAGGCATGGCAATTGCTAAAGCCTGGGCTGCTGCAACCGGCGGTCACCGTGCAGGCGTTCTGGAATCTTCCTTCGTCGCAGAAGTGAAATCTGACCTGATGGGTGAGCAAACTATTCTGTGCGGCATGCTGCAGGCCGGTTCCCTGCTGTGCTTCGACAAGCTGGTGGAAGAAGGCACTGACCCGGCATACGCAGAAAAACTGATTCAGTTCGGCTGGGAAACCATCACCGAAGCGCTGAAACAAGGTGGCATTACGCTGATGATGGACCGCTTGTCTAACCCGGCGAAAGTCCGTGCTTATGCGCTGTCTGAACAACTGAAAACCATCATGGCTCCATTGTTCCAGAAACACATGGACGACATCATCTCCGGCGAATTCTCTTCCGGCATGATGGCTGACTGGGCAAATGACGATAAAAATCTGCTGACCTGGCGTGAAGAAACCGGCAAAACTGCGTTCGAAACCGCTGCACAGTTTGACGGTAAAATCTCTGAGCAGGAATACTTCGATAAAGGTGTTCTGATGATCGCAATGGTGAAAGCGGGCGTTGAGCTGGCGTTCGAAACCATGGTTGATGCGGGCATTATCGAAGAGTCTGCTTACTACGAATCACTGCACGAGTTGCCGCTGATTGCGAATACCATCGCTCGTAAGCGTTTGTACGAAATGAACGTGGTTATCTCTGATACCGCTGAGTACGGCAACTACCTGTTCTCTTACGCTGCGGTTCCATTGCTGAAAGAATTCATGACAACTCTGCAAGCGGGTGATTTGGGCAAAGAAATCCCGGCGGGTGCGGTTGATAACGCGCAACTGCGTGACGTTAACGAAGCGATTCGTAACCACGAAATCGAAACCGTTGGCAAGAAACTGCGTGGCTACATGAAAGATATGAAGCGTATTGCTGTAGCGGGTTAATACCCCGTCGTCTTTCGATTCGCCGCTGTGTTGGCAGCGTTCGTACACCCCAGTCACATAATTGTCTATGTTCCTGGGGCTGTATTCACTTGCCGCCTTGCCGCAAATCGAAATCCATAGGGGTATTCAATTGATACAAGCCCGGTAAGCTTTACGCTACCGGGCTTGCTGTTAATTACGATACAACACTTTGATGATGTGGTAACCAAACTGCGTGTGCAGCGGGCCGTATGGTTCGAGCAGCGGGCAGGAAAACACCACTTTATCGAACGCAGGAACCATCTGGCCCTGACGGAATTCACCTAAGTGACCGCCTTTTTTGCCTGACGGGCAGGTGGAATGCTTTTTAGCCAGTTTTTCGAAGTCGCCGCCATTCTGAAGCTGCGCCAGAATTTCCTGGGCCAGTTTTTCTTCCTTAACAAGGATATGCAATGCTGCTGCGGTTTTTGCCATGATAGTGCCTTGAGTCGCATGGATTAGGCTCGCTATACTACCACGCTATTTTTCCCCTTCGTACCTTCCTGACTTCACTGAGTGACCTTATGCGTTTAAACCCTGGCCAACAACAAGCCGTCGAATTTGTCACCGGACCCTGCCTGGTCCTGGCGGGCGCAGGCTCGGGCAAAACACGTGTGATTACCAATAAAATGGCGCATTTGATTCGCGAATGTGGCTATCAGGCACGTCACATCGCAGCGGTCACGTTTACTAACAAAGCGGCCCGCGAGATGAAAGAGCGTGTGGCGCAAACGTTAGGGCGCAAAGAAGCACGTGGTTTGCTGATCTCCACTTTCCATACCTTAGGTCTTGAGATTATTAAACGCGAGTACGCAGCGCTGGGGATGAAGGCTAACTTCTCACTATTTGATGACACCGATCAGACGGCGTTGCTCAAAGAGCTAACCGAAGGTTTGCTCGAGGACGATAAGACTTTATTGCAGCAGTTGATCTCGACGATCTCAAACTGGAAAAACGATCTGATGACGCCTTCGCAGGCGGCTGCGCAGGCCAAAGGGGAGCGTGACCGAATCTTTGCTCACTGCTATGGCTTGTACGATACACATCTGAAATCCTGCAATGTTCTGGATTTTGATGATCTGATTTTGCTTCCAACACTGCTTTTACAGAGCAATGAAGAAGTTCGTGAGCGTTGGCAAAACCGCATCCGCTATTTGCTGGTGGATGAGTATCAGGATACCAACACCAGCCAGTATGAACTGGTGAAGTTGCTGGTAGGGGCGCGAGCAAGATTTACCGTGGTGGGTGATGACGACCAGTCGATTTACTCCTGGCGCGGCGCAAGGCCGCAAAACCTCGTCTTGCTAAGTCAGGATTTCCCGGCACTTCAGGTGATTAAGCTTGAACAGAATTACCGTTCTTCCGGGCGTATTCTGAAAGCGGCAAACATTCTGATTGCCAATAATCCACATGTGTTTGAAAAACGTCTCTTCTCTGAACTGGGTTATGGCACCGAATTAAAAGTAGTGACGGCAAACAGTGAAGATCATGAGGCTGAACGCGTTACTGGCGAGCTTATTGCCCATCACTTCATAAATAAGACTAATTACAAAGATTACGCCATCCTCTATCGCGGAAATTTCCAGTCGCGCGTGTTTGAGAAGATGCTGATGCAGAACCGCATCCCGTATCGCATCTCAGGTGGCACCTCGTTCTTCTCGCGACCGGAAATCAAAGACCTTCTGGCTTATCTGCGTGTACTGACCAACCCCGATGACGACAGTGCATTCATGCGGATAGTGAATACACCGAAGCGTGAAATAGGCCCGGCGACTCTGCAAAAGCTGGGTGCCTGGGCGATGCAGCGCAATAAAGGATTGTTTAGCGCCAGCTTCGACATGGGGTTGAGCCAGACGCTGAGTGGGCGTGGTCTGGAGTCGTTACAGCGCTTCACTCAGTGGTTACGCGATGTGGCGACTTTGTCAGAACGCGACCCCATTGCTGCCGTGCGCGATTTGATTCACGGCATTGATTATGAAAGCTGGCTATATGAAACCTCGCCCAGCCAGAAAGCCGCCGAAATGCGCATGAAAAACGTCAATACATTGTTTAGCTGGATGACGGAAATGCTTGAGGGGTCGGAAATCGATGATCCAATGACGTTAACTCAGGTGGTCACTCGCTTTACGCTGCGCGATATGATGGAGCGCGGGGAGAGCGATGAAGAAGCCGATCAGGTTCAGCTCATGACGCTTCATGCTTCAAAAGGTCTCGAATTCCCGTATGTTTTTTTAGTCGGGATGGAAGAAGGGTTGCTGCCGCATCAGAGTAGTATCGATGAAGATAACATTGAAGAAGAGCGCCGTCTGGCGTACGTGGGAATTACTCGTGCGCAAAAAGAACTGACTTTTACGCTCTGCAAAGAACGCCGCCAGTATGGTGAGCTGATTCGCCCCGAACCCAGCCGTTTCTTGCTGGAATTACCACAAGATGATTTGCTGTGGGAAACGGAACGTAAAGTGGTATCAGCTGAAGAACGGATGCACAAAGGCCAGAATAATGTAGCCAACATTCGTGAAATGCTGGCAAAAGCACGTAAAAGCTGAGTTATTTGATAGTCAGTGACCAGTGGACATAGCTTTGCCACAGGCTTTCTTGTTCGAGTAATTCAGCTCCGAGTGGGTGGCATTCCAGCCACTTTTCGGGAAGCTCAAGAATTAAAGTTTCGCCTTCCACCTTCAGCGTAATATCCGGCAGAATGTCATCGCGACGGCGACTGGCGAAAATAATAGCCAGGCGTAACAGGCGGCAAAGATATTCTGCAATACGCGGTGGTACGGCATTTTGCTGGTGGAGAGACGAGAGATCAACGGGGTTTGTCTGGTTCAACATCAGTGTCGCCAGCAGTTTTTTCTGGGCTGGTGTATAACCCGGAAGATCGAGATTTTTCACCAGATAGGCGGCGTGTTGAGGCGCTTGCTTGAAGTCGACGCTCAGGCCAATTTCATGCAGCAGGGCCGCGCTGTCGAGCATTTCTACACTCAGTGGCGTCAGATTCCACGAATCCGTTACCTGGTTGGCTAGTGCCTGTGCCAGTTGCTGCACGCGTTCTGCTTGCCCGGTATCAACCATAAAACGACGCTGAATATTGCGTATGGTACGGCTGCGGATTTCCTGGTTAACGGACAAATGAAGCATTCCGTACACCAGACCTTCACGCAGCGCACCGCCAGCCAGCGTCATACAATTGATCGATAACTCTTCGAATATCGCGATTAAAATGGCGAGACCGCTTGGAAACACCAGGGCTCTTTCTAGCGTAAGCCCTTCAATTTCCAGCTCTTCGAGTCGCCCACATTGAATGGCTCTCTGCTTTAACTGCTGAAGCTTTGCAAGCGTAATTCGTTCGTCCATTCCCTGCGCCATCATGATTTCTTGCAAGGCTTGTACGGTGCCTGAAGCGCCAACGCAGACTTTCCAGCCATGATGTTTTAACCGATCGCAAATCGGCCTGAGAACCTCTTTTGCAGCGGTTTCGGCAGCATCAAAGTTTTCTTTTGCCAGATTTCGATCGCTAAAAAAGCGTTCAAGCCAGGTCACGCAACCCATTGATAAGCTAAAGAGTGCGGTTGTTTGCGCCCCCGAGCCTGTCACCAGTTCCGTGCTGGCACCGCCGATATCAACCACTAAGCGCTGATCGGCACCGCCCGTCGTATGGGCAACACCCTGATAAATCAGGCGTGCTTCTTCTTCGCCGTGGATGATTTGCACCGGACAACCGAGGATTTTTTCAGCCTGCTGGATGAATTCATTGGCGTTGGTAGCCAGGCGTAGTGTCGCGGTGGCGACAACTCGAATTTGTGACTGAGGGATATCTTGTAGACGTTCAGCAAATAAGCGCAGGCATTGCCACCCGCGCTCCATCGCTTCGCGTGAAAGCGTATTGTCGCTGCTTAAACCAGCAGCAAGGCGTACTTTCCGTTTAATCCTGGCAAGGGTTTGTATGCTCCCTGCCACCTCACGTACAACCAACATATGAAAGCTATTTGAGCCTAAATCAATTGCTGCATACAGCGAGGTGGAGCTGAGCATAAATTTTTAACCTGTGCGACGACGATTACCACGGGAGGCGCCACCATTACGGCGAGGACCGTTACCCGGACGGGAACGTGTCAGACGCTTCGGTGGAGGAAGTTCGCTTAACAGTGCTTCAGTTTTGTACTTACTGACTGGGATTGAGTGACCGATATAGGTTTCAATGGCAGACAGGTTTAACGCATAGTCTTCACAAGCAAGGCTGATGGAATGGCCACTTTCGCCAGCACGACCGGTACGGCCAATACGGTGAACGTAGTCTTCGCAGTCATCCGGTAAATCGTAGTTGAAAACATGAGTGACAAGCGGGATGTGTAAACCACGAGCGGCAACATCGGTTGCAACTAAGATGTCGAGATCGCCACGAGTGAATTCATCAAGAATGCGCAGACGTTTTTTCTGAGCCACATCGCCGGTTAACAGACCAACACGATGCCCATCAGCAGCCAGATGACCCCAGATATCTTCACAACGGTGTTTGGTGTTAGCAAAGATAATGGCACGGTCTGGCCACTCTTCTTCGATTAGCGTCTGCAACAGGCGCATTTTCTCTTCGTTAGAAGGGTAGAACAGCTCTTCCTGGATGCGGTGACCGGTTTTTTGTTCCGGTTCAACTTCCACGTATTCCGCGTTGTTCATCTGTTCGAACGCCAGTTCACGCACACGGTAAGATAAGGTGGCAGAGAACAGCATGTTCAGGCGTTGGGTAACAGGAGGCATGCGGCGGAACAACCAACGAATATCTTTAATAAAGCCGAGATCGTACATACGGTCAGCTTCATCAAGCACCACAACCTGAATTGCACCTAAGTTGATGTGGTTTTGTTTGGCATAATCAATCAAACGGCCAGTGGTACCGATAAGAATATCAACACCGCTTTCCAGCACTTTAAGCTGTTTGTCGTAGCCGTCGCCACCATAAGCCAGGCCGAGTTTCAGGCCGGTCGATTGTGCAAGTGGCTCTGCGTCAGAGTGAATTTGTACTGCCAGTTCACGAGTCGGTGCCATGATTAAAGCACGCGGCTGGTTCACCTGGCGATTCTCTGGAACCGGGTGAGAGAGTAAATAATGGAACGTTGACGTTAAAAACGCCATCGTTTTGCCAGTACCGGTTTGCGCCTGCCCTGCAACGTCACGATTCGCTAGTGTCAGCGGTAGTGCCAGTGCCTGAATTGGGGTGCAGTTATGAAAGCCTTTGTTTTCAAGGGCTTCAATCACCTTAGGGTGTAGGGCGAAGTCGGAAAACTTCTGTTCGGTCAAATGTGTTTTGCTCATAGTGTGGTAGAATATCAGTTTACTATTGCTTTACGAAAGCACATCCGTTGAAATAAACGGGGTGAAATAAAGTCACCCCAAGTTGGTTGAGGCTACACCAACAAGGTAGACATAATCCTGCGGAGTAGAACATGAGCGATAAAATTATTCACCTGACTGACGACAGTTTCGACACGGACGTGCTAAAAGCTGATGGGTTGATCCTGGTTGATTTCTGGGCAGAGTGGTGTGGTCCATGCAAGATGATCGCCCCGATTCTTGATGAAATCGCTGATGAATATCAGGGCAATCTGACCGTTGCTAAACTGAACATCGATCAGAACCCGGGCACCGCACCGAAATACGGTATCCGTGGTATCCCAACTCTGTTGCTGTTCAAGAATGGTGAAGTGGCTGCGACCAAAGTTGGTGCGCTGTCTAAAGGCCAGTTAAAAGAGTTCCTCGACGCTAATCTGGCATAATGGAATCTCAGCCGGTGCGTGCGGGTTCGCAATTTTTTGTGAGCTGCTGGACGCCCGGCGTCAGTCATGCTAAGTTACTTTTACTGCATTTTGAACTTGTCTTGTAGTTTGAATCTTTGTATTACCCAATGCTTCCAGTTAACTTTCACTAAGACGCTGTTTTACAGTGAACATATGGTCGCAAAATCGATTTCGGGCATATCACCCATTCCGTCGTGTCGTTTCAGTTCTGCGTTTTTCCTATGACCAGACAGCGATAAGACATGTGGTGGTGGCCATTAAACAGGCATGGATGATCCTGCCATACCATTCACGATCATGTTCGAGATTTACCCCGAGTTTAAGAACCCACCATTATGAATCTTACCGAATTAAAGAATACGCCGGTTTCTGAGCTGATTACTCTCGGCGAAAATATGGGGCTGGAAAACCAAGCCCGTATGCGCAAGCAGGACATTATTTTCTCCATCCTGAAGCAACATGCTAAGAGTGGTGAAGATATCTTTGGTGACGGTGTGCTGGAGATATTGCAGGACGGATTTGGTTTCCTCCGCTCTGCAGACAGCTCCTACCTCGCCGGTCCTGATGACATCTACGTTTCTCCCAGCCAAATCCG